>Ga0224495_10000452_pt1 | contig 33041 bp, 29 predicted proteins | sample SF_Jul11_sed_USG_FD_168128 | JGI IMG/M metagenome (GOLD analysis project Ga0224495, IMG submission 168128) | Sediment microbial communities from San Francisco Bay, California, United States - SF_Jul11_sed_USGS_4_1 | ecosystem: Environmental > Aquatic > Marine > Sediment | place: USA: California... | reverse complement strand
CCGGACAACGTCGGTACCCTGGCATCGCGCTTGCCGGTGAGATTGGCGAACTCCAGCAAAGCGGGAATCCGCACTTCGATTTCACGGTCATTCATGCCGAAATAGCGGCCATACACCAGCAGGTTTTCCGCCACGGTAAAATCCGGGTCGAGATTGTCCACCTGCGGAACCACGCCGATGCGCAACCGCGCGTCGCGAGCATATCGCGGCACGGCATGGCCGAGCAGGCTAAGCTCGCCCTCATCCGGCTCTATCAGGCCGAGCATCAAACGGAGTGTGGTGGTCTTGCCTGCACCGTTCGGACCGAGCAGTCCGTAGCATTCCCCCCTAGAGAGAGTGATATTGATGCCATCCACCACCACTTGATTTCCGTAACGCTTGCGAAGTTCGCGCGCGCTCAGTACGGCATTCATTTCTGGACCCGCGCTTCAAGATGATGCAGCACGACCTGCTTGAGCTGCGTCAACCGCCCATGAAAGTAATGCTCTGCTCCCGCCAGCACAACCACCGGCAAATGCTGGGGGCGTGCCCAATTCAGCAACTCCGGCAATGCCACCACTTCATCCATGTCGCCATGGATCAACAAGGTATTGGCGGGAACATTCGGCATCGCGAACCGGCCGACAGCCGGCGCGATGAGTACCAACTGCTGTGGCCGCAACTTCTCTGCCGCTCGTGCCTGCACATAGGCACCGAAGGAAAAACCCGCCATCAGCAAAGGCAGGCCAGGAAATTCACCGCGCATAAAATCGGCTGCTGCAATCGCGTCCAGTGTCTCGCCATTGCCGTTGTCGTAGCTGCCCTTACTTTCGCCGACTCCGCGAAAATTAAAGCGCAGCGTGGCATAACCCAATTCTACAAATGCCCTGGTCAGCGTCGTGACCACCTTGTTATCCATAGTGCCGCCCATCACAGGCAGCGGGTGTGCCACTACTGCATTGGCGCACGGCACACCATCGGGTAAGTGCAACACGCCCTCGATCTGTCCTGCGGCTCCCGGAAAAAAAACTTTATGCTGTGGAGGCATCAGATCTTCAGGCGTTCGACGATCCGCCCGTGTTGCAGATGCTCGGTGATGATCTCATCGAGATCGCCTTCATCCACGAAGGTGTACCAGATACCCTCCGGGTACACCACGACCACCGGTCCGTCATCACAACGATCCATGCATCCAGCGGTGTTGATGCGGATTTTATTCTGGCGGCCGGAAATACCGAGCTCCTTGACCTTGTTCTTGACATAATCGCGTGCCTTTTGCGCACCGTGATTGCTGCAACAATCCTCTCCATCTTCGCGCTGATTGGTGCAGAAAAATACATGCTTGTCGTAAAAGCTCATACAGGCTCCCTGCGGGTTTAACGGTACGGAATTATACTTTTCGGATGCGCCACAAGTGAAACAATAAAAGCAGCGGAAAAATAATCGTGATGGTTTGAGCCAAGCCGTTGTAATTGAGCAAATGGCCATAATGCCAGTGATAGATGGGCATGGCGGCAGAAGGCGTATTGCCATCGACTACAAAATTCACAACGATGAAATAGACCAACGCAACCATTGCGCCTGATCCGATGGCAGCAGTGCGCTTCAGCCATAGCTGCACAAATAGCATCAACAGTCCCATCAGCATCCCCAACACCGCCTCGCTGTTGATCCATAGCAGCAGCGCCCACGATCTCAACAGCAGCATGGCCGAAATGAATTTTACCAGCGCCACAACGCTCAAAATAATCAGCATGGCCGCGACTACATGCCGCGGGACACGCAGCAGGGTCAGCAGTAACGTTCCCAACATCAACAGGTTCAGCGCAACCGCGATGCACTCCCAGCCATCGAACGGAACGGGTGGCTGTGTTACAAAAGGCTGGCGCGCCACTTCGCTGATAAACACATTGCCCAGCATAGGCAAAGAGGGGTTAATCTGGACAAACATCCACAGCATCAACATGGCCAACCCAAAATCCATTTCCCTGCCCTGTCGGAACAGGTTGCTGCGACTATGCGTCAACCGGGCAATCAACCATGGCCACAAGCTGATGCCTACCGCCAGCAGTGCGCCCATCAACATGCCCACGCTATTGGACAGCACATCCATGTTCGAGCTGATGCGTGTCGGCAGGTACATTTGCAGGAATTCCATGCTCACCGACAGCGCCATGCCGATAATCAGGCAAAGATTGACGCTGGTCACGGCTTCAAAACGCGCGCGCAGCGCAAGGCCAACCAGCAAGCCGAATGGCAGGTAAGACATCAGATTTAGCGCAGCATCGAATGCGGTATAGGTCTGAAGCAAGGGTGCATCGAGCATCTCGAAAAAATTGATGCCCTGCGAGCGCCATCCGGAGAACGGCGACAGGCTGACGTACACGATGAACAGCGCATAGCCGATCGCCAGCCAGATTCGCAGCCGTGCCCAGGTTTCGGAAACGAAGGGATCTTTCATGTCATATGCCGGTTGCATCCCACTACAGACAGTTGCGCAAGTTTACCCTATTCGCACACAGGACTGACAAACAACGAGCCGCCAAACTGAGCGTGCCGTGCTAAACTTGCTGCGAAGCTGGCTAGACAGTCGCTGCGCGCCTTGTGTGCGGAGAGGAAAGTCCGGGCTCCATAGAGCAGGATGCCGGTTAATGGCCGGACGCCGTGAGGCGATGGAAAGTGCCACAGAAAATATACCGCCGATGGCCGCGCAAGCGGATCAGGCAAGGTTGAAATGGCGAGGCAAGAGCTCACCGCGCTGATGGTAACATCAGCGGCAGGGTAAACCCCATCCGGAGCAAGATCAAATAGGCTGACCATGGCGTTGCTCGCGTCGTCAGCGGGTAGATTGCTTGAGCGTCAGGTAACGAAACGCCTAGAGGAATGACTGTCCACGACAGAACCCGGCTTACCGGCCAGCTTCACCTTATTCCCAGAACAAAGGCTGCAAAATTCACAGCAATAAAAAGCCGGACCATGTCCGGCTTTTTCAGTTTACGATCAAGTGCATTAAATCATGGTACGCACCCAGTTAGAAACCAAAGACAACACCGAAGGTCAGCCCGCCAAAATCGTTGTAGTTGAAATCGCCGGAAACCTGCGGACTAAACTCATATTTGGCGCCCAAAGTGATGTGCAAATCCGACTTGGATGCCGAAAGCGTACCGCCCAAGGGATTGGCCACACTCGAAGTCACCCTGCGAATACCCAAACCAGCATAGGGCTGCACCTTCCTGTCCACCTTTAACGCAGAACTCAGGTCATAGATACCTGCCACGCCCACTGCCGTTATGCTGTACGTCGTGCCGAAAATAGTCTCCGACCCTCTTTTCAGGAACGGCTGGACTGAAATTGGCGCATTGTCGACCGAGGAAGAGATGTCGAAATCCCCCTGGAGACCAAACACCCCGCTGTAATCCAGACCATAGTTGATTCCGATACTGTTTTTTCCTGCCACTGCAACAGCAGGCGCAACAATGAATATGGAGAATAACGCAGCAATAACCACTTTTTTCATGACTTGACTCCCTAAAATTAAAAAGACGCATCTTGCCTTTATGCAAGCCGCAGCGGCCATCCTATCCAGCAACACAAGATGAATCAAGAGCTATTTACGGGCGTGTAAAGTACCGCCTAGTATCCCCTTTGCAGCCACTCGATCAGCGCATCTTGTGCCGGCTGAGCCAGGGAAGCATTCGGATGGTTGATCAAGAACACCACGACCCACTGCTTACCGCTGTGTGATTTCACGTAGCCCGCGATGGATTTCACGCCTTCCAGCATCCCTGTTTTGATATGTGCAAAACCGGCGATCTCGTTATTCTTGAAGCGCTTCTTCATCGTTCCGTCCATGCCCAGTATCGGCAGGGATGCTTCCAGTTCGGCGGCATACCGGCTGTGCGTAGCTCGTTGCAGTATTTCGGCGAGATTCCGCGCGCTGATGCGTTCCTTGCGTGACAACCCCGCGCCGTTCTCCAGCACCAGCTCAGGAAATTCCATCTGTTCACGCTTCAACCATTCCTTCACGGCCGCAGTGCTGCGGGGAATGCTAGCTGCAACATTTCCTGTGGCCAATCGGGGTGCGTCTCGGCCTGCTTCCATAACGCTCAACTGCCTGTCATCCGGTGATGGCCCGGCTGCAGTCGGGGGAAGCAAACCTACCAGGTCCTCCATGGCCAATGCCTCATGGATATTATTCGGCATTCCTGCGTAATCGTTTGCAGCCGTTGCCGCGCCCAAGGTCAGGAATAGTTGCCGCGCCATGATGTTGTTGCTGAACTTGTTGATGTCGCGTATCACCTCCGACAACGGCGGCGATAGGTGCGTGGAAAATACCGGCTGATTGGCAGCTACGCTGCCTTCGCGCAGCCCGCCTTGCAGCGTACCTCCCATCTCCTTCCATAATGCGCTGAACACCGCAAAGAAATAATCACCGTGTGGCAGCAATGAAAAATAATCCTCCACCTCTCCGCAGCCCACCGGAATGGTGCCTTCCAACACGATGCTGCGTTCTTCCAGACGAGCCTTGTAAGTATCTCCGCCAGCGCAGGGTCTCTGCGCAATCATTGTGATGCGATTACTGATCATGTAACCGGACAGGTTGGGTTCGAGCAGCGCATTGGTGTTTGTGTCGCCAGGAATCAGGCGCAGATGCAGCGCATTGAAGTTGAGCAACAACGCATTCGGGCCGACATTGTAGGCGCGGGTCGGATCGTTATCGAATTGGCTTGGATCATGATTGATATCCTCGAAAAAACTGCGATCCAGCACCACATCACCGCGTATCTCGCGTAATCCGCGCTGGCGCAATTCACGCAGCCACATCCAGAATTGTTCTATAGTCAGCTTCGGGTCGCCGTAACCCTTGAATACCAGGTTGCCATGCAACACGCCATTTTCCAGCTTGCCATCGAGATAGGCTTCTGTTTTCCAGCGATACGCAGGGCCCAGCATTTCCAGAGCGGCAAAGGTGGTGAGCAATTTCATCGTGGAAGCGGGATTCATCGCCTGCTCGGCATTCCGGGTGAGCAGCGGCAAACTTTTATCCAGCCTTTGCACTACGATGCCAACACTGGACAGTGGGATGTTGGCGCGACTGAGCTCGTCGCGCACCGTACTTGGCAGTGAAACAGCAACAGCTTGCTGAAAAAAGCCAATCGTTACTATCAGTACACCAAGAAAATATTTCATCTGGCCCGTTACCTGAACAAATCCCAAATAACCCAATTGCACCGCACTTTCATCCCTCATGAGTCTGTTCACTAACCCAACAGTTCAATGATTTCAAGGGTACGATTTACCAGCAACTCCATTTCTTCGTCGCTGATTATGTAGGACGGCATAAAATATACAGTATTGCCAATGGGGCGCAACAGCAAACCTTTTTTCAGCGCAATTGAGAAACAGCGTTGGGCGAAATCCCGGTGCGGAGTATCCACTTCGAACGCCCAGATCATACCGGTATTGCGCCAATTGCGTATCGAGCGGTGTTCGCGCAAAGGCCGGGAGATTTCATTCAAATAAGAAGCCTTTTCCAGATTTGCAGCCAGCACACCATCCTGCGCAAAAATATCCAAAGTGGCGAGTGCGGCACGGCAGGCCAGCGGATTTCCTGTATAGGAGTGCGAATGCAGGAATCCACGCGCCATCTCGTCGGCATAAAACGACTGGTAAATCTCATCTCGCGTCAGCACAACCGATAAAGGCAAATAACCGCCGGTTATTCCCTTCGACAACAGCAAAAAATCCGGGGAAATCTGAGCCTGCTCGCAAGCAAACATCGTTCCGGTGCGCCCCATACCAACAGCGATCTCGTCGGCAATCAAATGTACGCCATATTCAGAACAAAGTTGCCGTGCACGCAGCAAATAAGCCGGGTGGTGCATTGCCATGCCGGTTGCGCCCTGTACCAATGGCTCAACGATGAAGGCAGCAAGCGTTGAATGATGTTGCTGCAAATACTGCTCCAGTGCTTCGGCACAGCGCTGCGCGTATGACTCAGCAGTTTCTCCGGCAGCGGCTTTACGCCAGTCCGGGCTCGGAACCGTAGCTTGCTTCCGTACCAGCGCTCCATACGCGTCCCTGAATAGCGCGACATCAGTCACGGACAATGCCCCCAGTGTCTCGCCGTGGTAACTGCCCTGCATGCTGATAAACTGTGCCTTGTCCGGCTTGCCGCTGTTACGCCAATAATGCGCACTCATTTTCAATGCGATCTCGGTTGCCGACGCACCGTCCGAGGCATAAAAGCAATGCCCCAAACCGGTTGGCGCCAAGCCGCACAAACGTTCCGAAAGCTGCACCACCGGCTCGTGGGTAAAGCCTGCCAGCATCACATGCTCCAGCATTTCAAGCTGTTCGTGCAGTGCGGCATTGATGCGCGGATTGCAATGTCCAAACAGGTTTACCCACCATGAACTGATCGCATCCAGATAGTGCTTACCCTCGCTGTCATACAGCCATACGCCCGATCCACGGACAACAGGAAGCAACGGGAATCTTTCATAGCTCCTCATCTGCGAGCATGGATGCCAAACCGCTGCGAGGCTACGGCTTACAAGCTCGTCATTGGCAAGATGGTGATTAGGCATATGCCTAATCATATCGGGTTTGTGATTTATAAGCAGTCGATTGTTTGAATTCCCCGAGATTACGAGAATCCTCCCTTCATAAATTTTTCAAATTCACCATATTTTTAACGGTATCTATTTATAGTTAAGGCCCATCCCTGAAAATTGACTTTACTTTGCGTATTCCTCCATCTGTGGCATCCTGCATACCTTTGGTATTAGCGTTTAGAAAGAGTTCGGTAATGAAATGTGTTGATGATTTCCGCCTGCACTTTGGCAAGCGTGAGGTGGTACCCATAGTAATCGGCGGGATGGGCGTGGATATATCCACAGCAGAGTTAGCTCTGGAGGCCGCCCGGCTAGGCGGCATCGGACACATCTCCGATGCCATGCTGCCGACCGTTACCGATCGTCATTACAAGACCAAATTTGTCAGTGAAAAGCAAAAACAATACAAACTAAACATTCAGATTGCCGACAAATCCATCGTGCAGTTCGATCTGGCACAGGTAGCCGAATCGACGCGCCTGCACGTCAGCAAGACCATGGAAGCCAAGCACGGCGACGGCATGATCTTCGTTAACTGCATGGAGAAGCTCACCATGAATGCGCCACGCGAAACCTTGCGCGTGCGTCTTAATACTGCGTTGGATGCCGGCATTGACGGCATCACGCTGGCGGCCGGCCTGCATCTGGGTTCATTTGCATTGATGGAGGAAAATCCCCGCTTCCGCGATGCCAAGCTGGGTATCATCGTTTCTTCGTTGCGCGCCTTGCAATTGTTCTTGCGCAAGAATTCCAAACTGAATCGCCTGCCTGATTACATCGTAGTCGAAGGCCCGCTGGCCGGTGGGCACTTGGGTTTCGGAATGGACTGGGCGCAATACGATCTGCGCACCATCGTTACCGAAATCCAGCAATATCTACAGGCCGAACACCTTGATATTCCGCTGATACCCGCAGGCGGCATCTTCACCGGCAGTGATGCGGTGAGTTATCTGGAGACCGGTTCGGCGGCGGTGCAGGTCGCGACGCGCTTTACCGTCTCCAAGGAATGCGGCATCCCCGAAAAAGTCCAGCAGGAGTACTTCAAGACCAGCGAAGACAACATCGAGGTGAACATGCTGTCGCCAACCGGGTACCCGATGCGCATGTTGAAAAATTCACCGGGTATCGGTGCGGGCATCAGGCCCAATTGCGAGGCCTTCGGCTACATCCTGGATGCCAATGGCAACTGTGCCTACATCGACGCATATAACCGCGAGGTGGCGCTGCACCCCGATGCCAAGAAGATCTCCGTCAAGAACAAGATGTGTCTGTGCACCCACATGCGCAACTACGATTGCTGGACCTGCGGACATTATACCTATCGCCTCAAGGATACCTCGCACCGCAATGCCGATGGTACCTATCAGCTTCTTACAGCCGAACACATATTCCACGACTATCTGTACAGCAAGGACAACAAGATCGCCCTTCCCCCTCAATCACTCCCGTGAAATAAATAATTCTGCACTGCCCTTGAAATCCGGGCAGGTCGCCCCGACTATTGGCACTCGCAGGCAGAGAGTGCTAAACTCTGCCCCCGCTTTTTTATAACCCGTTGTTTTAGGAGACCTCAGCATGAAAATTCGTCCTTTGAACGATCGCGTGATCGTTAAACGTATGGAAGAAGAACGCAAGACCGCCTCTGGAATCGTAATTCCCGATGCCGCCACTGAAAAGCCGGATCAAGGCGAAATCATTGCCGTAGGCAAGGGCAAAGTCGGCGATGACGGCAAATTGCAACCTATGAGCGTCAAGGTCGGCGACCGTGTGCTATTCGGCAAATATGCCGGTCAAGCTTTCAAGATGGACGGCCAGGAATACATGACCATGCGCGAAGACGACATCATCGGCATAGTCGAAGCTTGATTTTGCCACGTAATAACTGAATTTTAAGGAGAATCAAACATGGCAGCAAAAGACGTAAAATTCCACGACGCGGCACGCAGCAAGATGATTGTTGGCGTCAACATTCTGGCCGATGCAGTAAAAGTTACGCTGGGCCCGAAAGGTCGTAACGTAGTGCTCGACCGCTCCTATGGCGCCCCGACGATCACCAAGGACGGCGTATCAGTCGCCAAGGAAATCGAACTGAAAGACAAATTCGAAAACATGGGCGCACAGATGGTCAAGGAAGTCGCTTCCAAAACCTCCGACGTAGCCGGTGACGGCACCACGACCGCGACCGTGCTGGCGCAATCGATCGTGCAGGAAGGCATGAAGTTCGTCGCCGCCGGCATGAACCCGATGGATCTGAAGCGTGGCATCGACAAGGCCGTCATCGCCGCCGTCGAAGAGTTGAAGAAGCTTTCCAAGCCCTGCACTACCAGCAATGAGATTGCCCAAGTAGGCTCGATCTCAGCCAACTCCGACGCCAACATCGGCAAGATCATTGCCGACGCGATGGACAAAGTCGGCAAGGAAGGCGTCATCACTGTTGAAGACGGCAAGTCGCTCGAAAACGAGCTGGAAATCGTCGAGGGCATGCAGTTCGACCGTGGTTATCTGTCGCCGTACTTCATCAACAACCAGGATCGTCAGTTGGCTACGATGGACAATCCCTTCATCCTGCTGCACGACAAGAAGATTTCCAACATTCGTGATTTGCTTCCGGTGCTGGAGCAGGTTGCCAAGTCTGGCCGTCCGCTGCTGATCATTGCCGAAGATGTCGATGGCGAAGCACTGGCGACGCTGGTCGTGAACAATATCCGCGGCATCCTCAAGACAGTTGCCGTCAAAGCGCCCGGTTTCGGCGACCGTCGCAAGGCGATGCTGGAAGACATCGCAATCCTGACTGGTGGCACCGTTATCGCCGATGAAGTCGGCCTGACACTGGAAAAAGCCACATTGGCCGAACTGGGCCAAGCTAAGCGCATCGAAGTGGGCAAGGACAACACCATCATCATCGACGGCGCCGGCAAGGAAGAAGCGATCAAGGGCCGCATCAACCAGATCAACAAGCAAGCTGAAGAAACCACCAGCGATTACGACAAGGAAAAATTGCAAGAGCGCAAAGCCAAACTGGCTGGCGGCGTTGCGGTCATCAAGGTCGGCGCAGCTACCGAAGTCGAGATGAAAGAAAAGAAAGCGCGCATCGAAGACGCACTGCATGCGACCCGTGCCGCATGGGAAGAAGGCATCGTCCCCGGCGGCGGTGTGGCTCTGTTGCGCTCCAAGTTGGCAATTTCCGGCCTGAAAGGCGACAACCACGATCAGGATGCAGGCATCACCATCGTGTTGCGCGCAATGGAATCCCCGCTGCGCGCCATCGTGCTGAATGCCGGCGACGAACCATCGGTTGTGGTCAACAAAGTAATCGAAGGCAAAGGCAGCTATGGCTACAACGCGGCCAGCAGCGAATACGGCGACCTGTTGAAAATGGGTGTGGTTGACCCGACCAAGGTAACACGCGTCGCGTTGCAAAATGCGGCTTCGATCGCCGGGCTGATGCTGACAACCGCTTGCATGGTGGCCGAACTGCCGGAAGACAAACCGGCTGGCGGCGGCATGGGCGGCGGCGACATGGGCGGTATGGGTGGCATGGGCGGCATGATGTAATTGGCAGTTGTTTTGGAGTAGTCAAACCCCGCCCAGGCGGGGTTTGTCATTTAGAACGTTACCGGTATAATGCGCCGCTTCCGCAGTTGGCTGATTTGCTTGGTTGACGGAGAAATGCAGCAACAATGGCCTGGTAGCTCAGTCGGTAGAGCAGAGGATTGAAAATCCTTGTGTCGGTGGTTCGATTCCGCCCCGGGCCACCAGTATTCGAGGCCAGCCATTCCCGGTTGGCCTATTTATTTTCTGGCACCCAACAAGTACTATAAAATCGCGAATGATTTGTAACTGATTTGCGATACCTTTGGCAAAGCTAAGTTACTCATAATAGCGATATGCATTGCGCCCCTCCCTTTTCGCCCGGTACATCGCCGAATCGGCTTGCTTGAGGACTTCTTCCGCGCTAGCCCCCTGTCCGACGAACAGTTGCACACCGATACTTGCAGTGCACTGATGAGTCACGGTAGTTATCACCTGCCCATTTTTGCGGATTGCCAAAGTATATGGCTCAGCAAGAATGGCCCGGATTTTTTCCACAACGATCTCGGACTGCAAGATGGATGCGTCTCTTTCGGCATAAAGCTCTCCCAGCATTACCACGAACTCGTCGCCGCCAAAACGCGCAACCGTATCCATTCCACGGACACAACTGATAAGACGATTTGCCACCTCAACCAAAAGCAAATCACCCACCTCATGCCCGTACATATCATTGAGTGGCTTGAAGTTATCCAGGTCAATGAAAATCAACGCGCTATATCTCCCATTTCGCTTACTGGCAGCCATGGTTTGATTTATCCGGTCAATCAACATGCGGCGGTTGGGCAAATGAGTCAGCTCATCATTAAAGGCCAGAGTTTTAATCTCGTTCTCAGCCACCTTGCGTTCCGTAATATCGGTATATGTTGCAACATAATAGGCGACTTCTCCCTCCTCCCTTTCCACTGCGGTGATGTTGACCCACGCAGGATACGTTTCGCCAGTCTTGCGCCGATTCCAGATTTCTCCCTGCCAAAATCCTGTGGTACTGATACTGTTCCACATTACTGAATAAAAATCGGTATCGTGATAACCCGAGCTGAGTATATGCGGTGTCTGGCCCAAAACTTCATCTTCTGTGTAACTGGTAATCCTCGTGAATGCCTTGTTGACACGCATGATCACATTATCTGGACCCACAATCATCATGCCCTCGTGGGACTCGAACGCCAGCGCAGCAATACGGATTGCGTCTTCCATGCGCTGATGCAGAATCACACTCTCTTTCTGCAATTTTTCAGCCATATCATTTATGCCGTGTGCCAGGGTTACCAGCTCAGTCACGTGAGCGGAGGTAGTAACACGCGTTTCAAGCCGCCCCTCCCCCAATGCCTCAATGGCATTTTTCAGCTTGTGGATGGGATAAATAATATTGCGGCTGGCCAGATAGATCAGGCTGATCGGGAATATTAAAAACAGTAGTGTCGATCCCGCCGTCAACCAGAACAGGCGTAACTTGAGCAACTCGGTACGCGCGTTGCTCATTTCAACAATCACTGCTCCAATTTGTTCAGCCTTGGTATTGCTCTTCAGTCCATCTATCTCCACTTGTGCCGGAACAATGGGATGATAGACCCGCAGGCCTTCGCTGCTGCGATAGACCGGCATCTGCAAACTGACCGAATCCTTGATTTTGGCAAATCGCTCCGCTTGTGTCTGGTTGGCAGACGGCATTACCATGTTTGTGCCGGTCTCAGCATTCGTTGGCAAACCGGAAAACTTTCCTGCCTCAACCAATACCCCGGAAGCGCCGTCCAGAACGATCACGCCTTGCACATCGGTTTGCTGCAGAACACCCTGTGCGATGTTTTGCAGAAATATTTTATTGTTCGAGAACACGCCATATTCGCTTCCCGAAGCAAGCTGGCTTGCAATGAGGTGTCCACGCTCCGCTAATTCGATATCCAGGGCGGAAAACCGGTCACGCAGAAAAAATGTCTCCAAACTTAGTGCCAGGAAAAGCAGCGGAGTCAAAGTCAGCAACGCAACGTACTGCCGGATACTGTATTGCTTCATCACTCTCCCTCCTTGGTCTTGCCCATGCGTTCGCGAATCGTTTCATGGGGAGGCAATTTAACACCTAGGGATCGCGCCACCTGCTGATTAATAGCAATAGTGTATGTGGCAGGATATTGCGGTTCGGACAAATGTCCGGTTCGTGCAAAGGAGACCATCACCTCACTGGCTTGCTCAGCAAGCTGTTCAGGCGTGGAAAAAATCGCGCACATAGCACCCGCATTAACGTAGGACTGGGAGAAGCCGATGAGCGGGATGCCGTAGCGATAACTGGTCAACAGGATATTGCGGATATTGCTGCTGTTGTAGATCGTGCTATCCGGTATCGCAATCAGAACATCGCTGTTTGTCAGCACACTCTCCAGCCTGGAAAACAATTCACCTGCAGATTGAACCGGCTGTGCCTTCAGCGATCCGCCCCGTTGCGCGACGTTTTTGCGCAAGCGCTCCAGGTCAACGTTTGTATCCTGCGAATGCAGCAACCCGATTCTACGTCGCTCAGGAAACACAGCACGCCAGAATTCAATCTGCCGGTCCCATTGCTGATCGATGTATATCGCCGATATCGGCCGATGATTTGTTTTCGGGGAAACACGAGCCAGCATTTCCTCATAACCCATCTTGGGTATCATCACCGACAGCATCGGGATGGTGATTTTGGAGGCGGCAAATTCCGTAGCCTTCATGCCAACGGCGACAACCAAATCTGCTTGATACAAACCGGAAGACAGACGTTCGGGGCTCTCCAGCACAGAGGTTTGTACCGAGGGTGGCAAGCCTTTGCTTAGCGCACTTGCAAAGGACAGATACGGCGTGCTGCTATCGCTCAACACTACCAGCACTTTCAGGTTTTCTGCCCAGCAGGAAGCCGGGGCTGGGATGAGCAGACACAGCAACAGGTATATCAACGTTCGGGCTTTCCTCATCGCGATCAGGGAGTTCTAGAAATTAACCGAGAGTTTTGCGTAGCCACGCCGATCAAACACATTGGTGATGAGGTACTCGGTGTAATCCGGATCGAACAGATTCTGAACCACGAAAGCTATATCACCGCTTATACCTCCCTCAGACCTGAAGGATTTGGCCAGGCGCAGATCGGTTCTCTGATGCTGCGGTTGCTTATCCCAAATCGGCCGGTCGGCCGGTAATGCTGCACTTTGCTTGTAAAAATTCAGGCTGAACGAATAGTCCCCGATGTGTTGCGCATACATCATGCCGTACTGTTCTTCCGGCATGTTGCCCTGAAACCCCGGCAAAGCAGTGCTGATGCGATTCCGAGAATAGTTGAAAATGACGCGCACCTGTTCCGTCGGGTGATATTCGAGGCTGGCCTCCGTCCCGCTCTGACCCATGTCATCCGGACTGTTATACAGATCGAATACGTTTCCCGGCAGCAACGGATATGTCACCTTTGTTGGCAGTATGGTGTCGCGGTATTGGTCATGAAAAATTCTCAGATCGATGTTCACGCCATAATCAGGCAGCTTGCCGAGATAACCGACCTCACGCGACAAAACCTGCTCCGGCTTCAGCCCGCCAGACGCGACCAGGATCGGGTAATACGGTCCGAAAGGGGGCTGCAGTACCAAAGGCAGCGTATACCGCCAGAAACCCTTCTCCTCCAGCATCGCGGGGTTGCGGTAGGCGCGCGACACTCCGGCACGCAGGGTATGCGCGGGGTTGATGTGATAATTCAACGCGACTTGCGGCGAAATGTCGGTCCGGCCCAGGCCACCATTCTCCACCATCACCCCGGTATTCAGCAGCCACGCCGGGGTGATGCGCCACTCGTCGTGCGCAAACACCCGGTACTCATTCTGGCGTACCGGGACCAGAAAATAATTTTCCGATTCGGCGAAGTCGCTGCGATACGCCGCGCCCCATACCATGCGGTTGGCATCGCCCAGTTGCGCCGTATGCTGCAACTCAAGCTCTTGCCGGTCGGAAACCGGAGCATCAGTAAAACTGACTGGCACAGGCCCCACATAGGTGAGCGTTGATTCCTCCTTCTTCAATCGTATGTGGTAATAGCGCAAACGCAATTCATCACGATTATTGAGCGTTCTCAGCCAGGTCAGTTGCTGGAAATTTTCTGTAGCCCGCAGGTCGTGCGGAGTGTTCAGCGCGGAACTCGTGAACCCCACACCGCGCACGCTGCTGCTGGCGCCTATTTGCACATCGAAATTATCTGCCACATTGGGATGATAGTTGGCGCGCAAATTGAACAGGCGCGTGGCATAGCTGTCATTGCTGAGCGTGTCCTGGCCCGGCAAGTCAGTGCGGGGATCATAACCATTGTCTGAGCGGTAACCCAGTGACAGCCGATAATCAAGCACCTCCCCAATCCGGCCCAAATGGGCCGACACATCCGAAATCCCCTTCTCCCCCCGGGTGGTAGACGCGCCGGCCCGGGATTGCACGCCGGCATCGCGAGTGATGATGTTGATGACACCCTGCAATGAATTTGCTCCGTGTGCAGCAGCCGATGGTCCGCGCACCACTTCGATGCGCTCGATGTCATCGATAAGGATAGGCAATGATTCCCAATCCACATCGCTGAACGGAGCAAGATAGACGCTGCGCCCATCGACCAGCACCTGCATGCGCCGCGCGAATTGATCCTGCGTGCCGTGATAGGACACGATCGCCTGGCTTCCCTTGTAATAGCTCACATACATTCCCGGAACAAGCTTGAACAAATCGGGGATCTTGCGAAAACCAGAGGCCACGATCATCTCCCGATCGATCACTGTCACCGCGCTGGGAGCGTCGGATAAAGGCTGGGACAATCGCGAGGCGCTTAATACGACGGGGAATTCCTGAAAGTAGTCCTGTTCACTGGGTTGGACATCAGCTCTAGCCGATGTAACCATCCATACGGACAAAGACACCATAGCTAGCCTATATATAAGTAGCCTCACCGCATCTCCCGCTCATAAATGATTCCGGAAGCCAAAATGGAACCCGGGAATTGAAGCTCCACACGCTTGAAGCAAGCATGTCTGGCAATATACCCCCTCGCACTGTCTGGGCATTGACAACTATGATAATTATAAACCCTGCCCCTGTCTCAAGTTTTTGTCCGGAAACACGCTTTTTGCATGAAGGCAGAGGTTCGCTGTTTGAAGCAATGAACGCGTTGAAAGGCGATTTCTGCTATTATCCGCGCCAAATTAATCAGTGAAGTATCAGGGACTGCGCCACGGGAATGAGTCTTCCCGAAACAGTAAGACTAAAGTGCCTTCACGAATGCGTGCGGGCATTTTTTATTATCGGCCCAGCTCATACGAGCCCGGAAAAAACCATGGCCATGGCCTTCGATCATACAAACGCAGACACCCCATCAACAAGCTCAGCGGAACTGGTACACCAAGCCCAAGTCGTTAGAGAGGTTAGTCGCCGCCGCACCTTTGCGATCATCTCCCATCCCGACGCGGGCAAAACCACGCTCACCGAAAAGCTGCTGCTGTTCGGTGGCGCGATCCAGATGGCGGGCACGGTAAAGGCGCGCAAGAGCAGCCGCCATGCCACCTCCGACTGGCTGGAGATCGAGAAGCAGCGCGGTATTTCGGTGGCCAGCTCGGTAATGCAGTTCACCTACGACGATTGCGTCATCAACCTGCTCGACACGCCCGGCCACCAGGATTTCTCCGAGGACACCTATCGCGTGCTGACCGCCGTGGACGCGGCGGTGATGGTGGTCGATGCGGCCAAGGGCGTGGAAGCGCAAACCATCAAGCTGCTCGAAGTGTGCCGCCTGCGCAACACGCCCATCATCACCTTCATCAACAAGATGGATAGAGAAGTGCGCGAGCCGCTCGAAGTGCTCGACGAGATCGAGTCGGTGCTGAAAATCAAATGCGCGCCGGTGACCTGGCCCATCGGCATGGGCAAGCGATTTCAGGGCGTGTATCACCTGCTCAACGACGAAGTGCTGCGCTTTGTGCCCGGCGAAGCTAAAGCCGGGCAGGAAGTGGAAACCCTGCGCGGCGCGAAGATCGAGCAGCTGGACAAGCTGTGCCCGAGCGAAATGCAGACCATGCGCGACGAGACCGAGCTGGTCAGCGGTGCGGGTGTATCGTTCGACCTGAAGGAATTTCTCGGCGGTCACCAGTCGCCGGTGTTTTTCGGCTCCGGCGTAAACAACTTCGGCGTGCGCGAGATACTGCGCGCGCTGGTGGACTGGGCGCCACCGCCGTTGCCGCGCGCCACCGATGTGCGCGTGGTGCAACCGACCGAACCAACTTTTACTGGCTTCGTGTTCAAGATACAGGCCAACATGGATCCGAACCACCGCGACCGCATCGCGTTCCTGCGCGTCTGTTCCGGCAGGTATTCCTCGGGGATGAAGGTCAAACACCGCCGCACCGGCAAGGAGATGAAGCTCGCCAACGCGGTGACCTTCATGGCCAACGAGCGCACCCGCATGGACGAGGCTTACGCGGGCGATATCATCGGCGTGCACAACCACGGCCAACTACAAATTGGCGACGTGCTCACCGAGGGCGAGGCGCTCACCTTCAAGGGCATCCCCTACTTCGCGCCTGAGCTGTTCAGCCGCGCGCGGCTGCGCGACCCGATGAAGGCCAAGCAGCTGGAGAAGGGATTGCGCCAACTCGGCGAAGAAGGCGCGGTGCAGGTGTTCTCGCCGCTGGTGGACAACAACCCGCTGATCGGCGCGGTCGGGCAGTTGCAATTCGAAGTGGTCGAGCACCGCCTGAAATCCGAATACGGCGTGGATGCAGTGTTCGAGCGTGCCGGCATCCACACTGCGCGCTGGGTGACTTGCGCGGACAACAACCATCTCAACGAATTCGTCAAAGCCAACCAGAACCGGCTGGCGAAAGACGTGGACGGCAACTATGCCTACCTTGCCGATACCGGGGTGAACCTGCGCCTGGCGCAGGAACGCTGGCCCAAGGTGCAGTTCCACGCCACGCGCGAGCATGGTCAGCAACTGGGCTGAGGTTTCATTTGTTCCGCTTGCTTTATTAACTTTACCCTGCTCGATGCTATTTATTTTCGAATAGCATTTCAAGGCGCATGCTCACCAGCGGACTAGCCTGGAAATCCCTTTCCTTTGGAAAGTGTACCTGCGGACTCAATTCGAAAAACATCCAGTCCCGATGCAGGCGGTGGCGGTAAACCGCCAGCAAAGCATACCCATTCACCTGCCACTGCGGATGGGTAGCACCGCTCGCGCTCGCCTGGTAGAAAATGGCATTTCTGTCATTCAGGGTGTGATAAATCGTAAAGCTCTGGCCCAAGTCGAAGTTCTGTTTGTCATGCAGCCATGTAGCGCTGCTGCTGGCGCGAAACAATACCTTCTCGCTTAGCTGGCGCTCCTTGTCATACTGGGTGCTTTGGCCCACACCAATGGAATTGAACCAGAATACTGTCCCTGTGGTTTTTTTCATCCACTCTCCCTCGCGGATCGAGTAGCTGACCCTTGCACGCGTAAACGGCTCGAGCGGCGCCCGGACCTTGATCCCGGCATCGGTACTATAATGCCAGCGATCGTCCTTCTCCTTTTCATATCGCGCACCCACAGAAACCCGGTTGGACGACGTGGCTTTCCTGTTGGCCGCAGTTTTGCGCTGGGCAGTCTCACCGGAGACATTCTGCTCGGGATCGGATTCCACCAGCAAATGCAATTTCTTCTCTGTTCCCGGCAAATGCAGCTTTGCCCTCCCGGAAAACTCGAGGCTGTTATCCCCGCCGTAGCCTGATATCCTGGTTATGTCCAGCTGGAATACGCTTTGATTGCTCTCCTGATAATTCCGCTCACCGCCAAAAAACCGGTCTATATCGCTCGCAAAAATCACAAACTTCTCTGACAAATATTCCCGCGGAACATCCAACACATCCAACAGCTCTGGTTCGGGTATCGGTTGAACAGGCTGCGTTTCCCCCCTGGATTTCAAGGGAAATAGCAATGCGCTACTGAGTAACAGCGCATGTGAAAATTCAATCAGCCGGATTGATTTGCGCGCAAAAATGAACATGGGGAGAGATATTACACAAACTGGCCGCACCAGCAGGAATTGCCGACAGTGACGCAGAGCAGCAGGCATCCGAAGATGCCGGCATACCCCTCCACCTGCGTTGCGCGCTGTCTGCACCAACCCTGATCACCGGTACAGCGCGGGAAATTGCTTGCGCAATTGAGCCAGTTTCGGCAGATCGTGCATGACGATATACGGCTGAGTCGGATGCAGGGCCAGGTAATTCTGGTGATAATCCTCGGCCGGATAAAACTGTTCCAGCGGCATGACTTGAGTAACGACGGGCGCAGCAAAGATGCGCGCCGCAGCAAGTTGCCGAATATGGTCTTGCGCAATTTTTTGTTGCTCTGCATTGGTGTAAAAAATTGCCGAGCGGTATTGGCTGCCGACATCCGGCCCTTGGCGATTAAGCTGGGTTGGATCGTGCGCCACACTGAAGAACACCTCCAGCAGCTGCCGATAGGAAACTTGCGCCGGATCGAAACGGATGCGCACCGATTCTGCATGCCCGGTATTACCATCGCTGACTTGCTCGTAATGCGCGGTTGCCGCGCTGCCACCGGTATAACCGGACACCACATCCGTCACACCCTTGATGTGCTTGAATACCGCATCCACCCCCCAGAAGCAACCCCCGGCAAATACGGCTGTCTGTTCAACTGCTGCAGGCTTGGCTGGCGCTGCCGCGATACTCGATGCAGCTACCGGGCCGAGCAGCAGCACGGCGCTGCACAACAGGGCTCTGCAAATGAATGGACTCGATGACATGATCCCGCTCCTTGGTTATCAGCCGAAAGTAAAGGCAAATGCCTCCGCGCCTTCATCAAGAAACTCGATGCGGAACAGATGCTCCCCAGTCCCGTCATTTTGCCTGATCAATTGATGCAAGCGTTGCTCCCATATCACGCCATTGCCTTGCGCATCGATATCCGTGCCGTGGTTCTCACCGGGCGCAACACCATCCAGGGTAACCTTGAAACGCACCGGCATGCCATTGTTCGAACCCATCACCAGATGCAGATCCCTGCCATAAAAACGGTAACTGATCGCCCCGCCTGCTGCATGCAATACAATAGCCTCGGCAGACACCTGCCACTTTCCGCTCAATGTCCAGCGGTTCGGGCTAAGAAAGCCGGGTGCGCTATACCACTTTGCCGCATCGCGCTTGATCGGGCTGGACGAAACCAGATTCTCCTGACGCTCGTACCCAAGATAAGTTTCCGGCGAGCGCGCTATCGACGATGCAGGCGCCGTAGCTCCAGATCCCATCACCTGCACCAGTTCGTCACTTATCGCCAACTCCCCCTGATGCGCCTCCTTGAGCAGAGCCTGTATCATCTGCTCGGTTTCTTGATACTGCCCCTCCCCAAAATGCTGCTGGCGTATCCATCCCTGCGCGTCAATCAAATAATGCGCCGGCCAGTATTCATTCTTGTATGCATTCCAAATTGCGAACTGGTTATCCATCACCACCGGGTAAGCAATCCCCAGGTCACGGATCGCCTTTTCGACATTAGCCTGGTCTTTTTCAAACGCAAACTCCGGTGTATGCACGCCGATGATTATCAGGCCCTGGTTGCGATATTTTTCATACCAGGCTTTCAGGTAAGGCAGAGTTCGCAAGCAGTTGATGCACGAATAAGTCCAGAAATCGACCAGCACCACCTTGCCGCGCAACATCTCCCCGGTCAGTGGCGGCGAATTCAGCCACTGTATCTCTCCAGTCAATGGCGGAGCCATGCGATTACTTTCCAGGCTTACCGTATTTGGATGGACATCCAATCGAGTAATTAATTGCTGCTCGGTATTGGCAGTATTCAAAAAGGAATATTGCGCCAGGAAGCGCGTGTCCCACCCCAGTGCGATGACCACGACACCCGCCAGCACGGCACTACCCAATACGCGGCGCATCCATACTTCCATTCCCAAACCGCGTTTCAACAATTTGAGCACGCGCGCACCCGCCAGCAAGGCGATCGCAAGAGAAGTTGCGGCTCCGGCTGCGAATGCCAGCAGCAGCATCGCGCTATAAAGATTCGCTCCATGCAATGCTGCGCCCGCCAACACCAGCCCCAGTATCGGCCCGGCACAAGGCGCCCACAAGAACCCCACCGCAATTCCCAGCAACAGCGACTCATTGATGCCGGACTGACGGCTGGCATGCCGTTGCAGCCTTACGCCAAGCACAACGAATGGGTGCATCATGCGCTCTGCCCTGACGGGGAAAGCCAAGGTAAATCCCAGCATGAACAGCACCAGCATCGCCGCATAGCGGCCATACTGGTTCACTTCGACCAGCCAAGCGCCGCCCACCGTAGCAAAGCTGGCCAGCACCGTGAAGGTGCCCGCCATGCCCAGCAGAATTGGCAAACCGGAACGCCGGAACGCGTGATCTGCCCGTAAAAAAATGAACGGCAGCACCGGCAATACGCACGGGCTGAAGATGGTCAGCACACCACCAATGTAGGACAGAATGAAAATCAGCAAGTTAAAAATCCGGCCATGAGTTTATGTTTTGGGCTTGGGAATGAAACGCAGCGCCACCGTGTTCATGCAATACCGCAAACCGGTCGGTTCCGGGCCATCGTCAAACACATGCCCCAGATGCGCATCGCACAAGGTGCATTGCACCTCGATGCGCGTCATGCCGAGCATGCGGTCTTCGACATTGCGCACGTTTTCCGGCGCGATTGGCTGCCAGAAACTCGGCCAACCAGTTTTAGAATCGTACTTCGTCTTCGCATCGAACAGCGCATTGTCGCAGCAAATGCAGCGATACAGCCCCGGTTCATGCCGGTCGTAGCCCGGTTGCGAAAACGCCCGCTCGGTACCCTGCTCGCGCGTTACCTGATAGGCCAGCGGCGACAAGCGCTTTTTCCATTCTGCATCCTTGTGCACCTTGTCCAGGGTGACCCGGCCGAGCGCTTTTCCTTCATCGGAAAACTGCACGATGGTTACCTTGCCGCTTCCGGGTGCGGCACCAGCGTATGCACGTAATGCAAACGCCAGCGGAAGACCCGATAAAGCGTACAGGAATTTTCTGCGGTTCATGATCTTACCCTCCTGTAGATAGCCAGCCTCTGCATTGACACGAGACGGGCGACGAAATTCACCAAGCCTGAGGAATGTGTGAATCTGCCATGAATGGCGGCCTATGGACAGGAAAAAAATTTAGAAAAGGCAGAGTTAAAGTGGGGGCATCTGCCCGATGCAGCGCTCCGCACACCGGACAACAACGCAATCGGCTATCTCTTGCCGCCGGAGGGAAAGAAGCGCTTATATGCGGCAAAGCAAATCGTCAACGCACCGACGATGAATATGATCAGGAAGATGTGCGGGGCGGCGAACGATTTGCCCATGGACATGATCAGTCCCTTAACACCGCCGATCACCATGGTTGCGGCCAGAATCGCCTCGGCAAACACCGCAGTGGTATTGGATGAAAAAGGCATCTTGAACGTTTCAAAAGCCAGCACGATCAATGCGATCCAGAAATACATCATCGCCGTTTCGCCGAGGAACGCCCCCTGCAATAACGCCAGACCCGCGAATACCAGCAACACCCCGACGCGCATCAGATTATCCGCGCTTGCATACTCCACTTTTGCCATGATCCCTCCTGAAAAATATAACGCTAAACCCGCCGATACTTTATCAGATAACCATCAAAACACAGAACAATAATCTATTGACCTGATGATCGCCCCACCCACAGTCTGCCTGCAGCAGGCTTCTGGTTGATCGTTTCTCGTTATCCGGCCTTTGCGGTAAGCTACGCCCTTTGCAACCGAGCCATTCCATCTGGAGTGTGTGATAACCAGCGACTTGGCTACGGTCTTTATGTAGCCTGGTCGAATGGCTAGTCGTTATATCAGGAAGCCAACGCAGTTTCACCAATGAAATAGGACTGGAATAAATGGCCCAATACGTAATGTCGATGCTCCGCGTGAGCAAGATCGTCCCCCCCAAGCGCCAGATCATCAAGGACATCTCCCTGAGCTTCTTCCCCGGCGCCAAGATCGGCCTGCTCGGCCTGAACGGCTCGGGCAAATCCACGGTGCTGCGCATCATGGCCAACGTGGACAAGGAATACGAGGGCGAGGTGCAGCACCTGCCCAACATCAAGATCGGCTACCTGCCGCAGGAGCCGCAGCTCGACCCCAACGCTACCGTGAAGCAGGAAGTGGAATCCGCATTGGGCGAAGTGATGCAGGCGCAGAAGAAGCTCGACGAGGTGTATGCCGCCTATGCCGAGGAGAACGCCGACTTCGACGCGCTGGCCGCCGAGCAGGCGCGGCTGGAGAACATCATCGCCGCGGGCGGCGCGGACGCCTCGCACCAGATGGAGATCGCGGCAGATGCATTGAGGTTGCCGGACTGGGATGCCGTCATCAAGAACCTTTCCGGTGGCGAGAAGCGCCGCGTCGCGCTGTGCAAGCTGCTGCTGGAAAAGCCGGACATGCTGCTGCTGGACGAACCGACTAACCACCTCGATGCCGAATCGGTGGACTGGCTGGAACAGTTCCTGGTGAGATTCCCCGGCACCGTGGTCGCCGTCACCCACGACCGCTACTTCCTCGACAATGCCGCCGAATGGATCCTGGAACTGGACCGCGGCCACGGCATCCCCTGGAAGGGCAACTACTCAAGCTGGCTGGAGCAGAAGGAAGCGCGCCTCGAGCAGGAGAACAAGCAGATCGACGCGCACATGAAGGCGATGAAGCAGGAACTGGAATGGGTGCGTCAGAACCCCAAGGCGCGCCAGGCCAAATCCAAGGCGCGTCTCAACCGCTTTGAGGAACTCTCCAACACCGACTACCAGAAGCGCAACGAGACGCAGGAGATCTTCATCCCGGTGGGCGAGCGGCTCGGCAACGAAGTCATCGAGTTCGAGAATGTCTCCAAGGCCTATGGCGACCGCCTGCTGATCGACAACCTCAGCTTCAAGATTCCGCCCGGCGCGATCGTCGGCATCATCGGCCCGAACGGCGCGGGTAAATCCACGCTGTTCAAGATGATCACCGGCAAGGAAAAGCCGGACAGCGGCAGCGTGAAGATCGGCAGCACCGTCAAGATCGCTTTCGTCGACCAGTCGCGCGAAGGGCTGGAGAACAACAAGACCGTGTTCGACGCCATCTCCGGCGGCAACGAGATCCTCACCGTGGGCAAATACGAAACCCCGGCGCGCGCCTACATCGGCCGCTTCAACTTCAAGGGCGCAGACCAGGGCAAGATCGTCGGCCAGCTCTCCGGTGGTGAACGCGGCCGCCTGCACCTGGCGCAGACGCTGATCTCCGGCGGCAATGTGCTGCTGCTGGACGAACCCTCCAACGACCTCGATGTGGAAACCCTGCGTGCGCTGGAAGACGCGCTGCTCGAATTCGCCGGGTGCGTCGCCGTGATCTCCCACGACCGCTGGTTCCTCGACCGCATCGCCACCCACATCTTGGCTTGCGAAGGCGACTCGAAGTGGACGTTCTTCGATGGCAACTATCAGGAATATGAGGCTGATAAGAAGAAGCGGTTGGGTGAAGAAGGTGCCAAACCTAAACGCATACGCTACAAGCCAATCAGCCGATAAGGGTGCGAAGCCGTGCGGATGCTGTATAAGCCGATTAGCAGGTAATGAGCTTACATTGATAATAATTGGAATCAGATATGTCTCCTCTTCAGGTGTTTGTTAGTTATAGCTCATCAAGATGAGCCGTACTTGGTTGAGCTCGAAAAACATTTAACAACGCTCAAGAGAGAGAAATTAATTTCCACTTGGTGCGATAGGAAAATTGTTCCTGGGCAAGAATGGGAGAAGGCAATAGATGGGGCGCTACAAGAATCAGATATTTATGTTTTTCTAATTAGCCCTGATTTTGTGGCTTCTGAGTACTGTATTGAGAAGGAAGTGTCAATTGCACTAGAACGACACAACAGTGAACGGGCAATTGTTATTCCAATTGTAGTGCGCCCGGTCGATTGGCTTTCAACCCCGCTAGGAAAAATTCAAGCATTACCAAAGGATGCCAACCCAATCTCTGTGTGGGGCGATAAGGATCAAGCTTGGCTAGAAGTGGTAAAAGGAATACGGATGGCAATTGCTGATGTGAGTCGGCACAAAGATAGAACTTTTGGGGAACAAAAAGTCTTTGGAATTACTGCGGCTCTTACTTCATTTGTTGAGCAGCTTGAACAACGATATACCAGCGAAGAGCCGAAAATAGGTGGTGTAGCAACTGGGTTGCAAGATTTAGACTGGTTAATCGATGGCATTCATATGGGAGACCTGATTTACGTTGCATCTTCTCCTGTGATGGATCGCTTTGCATTTCTTGTCACAGTTATCAATCACGCTGTAGCTGAACAAAATGGGAAAGGAATTATTTTTAGTCTTAGGCAATCACATGATCAAGTAGCAAGACGTTTGTGTGCCGCAATAAGCAGGATTCCAGTTCATTCCTTACAACGAGGCGAAATGGATGACGAGGATTGGGGGAAGCTGACCTATGCATTGGGCAAACTGAGTGACGCAAAACTTGGAATAGTTGAAAGCCAATCAATTGATATTGATTCGTTAATTGCACAGATTGATTCATCAAAAGAAAGCGGTGACGGATGCTCCCTTGTATTAATTGATAATCTCGAGTTAGTTACCGGTGGAAGCAAACCGAAACTTCTTTCCACTCTTAGCCGTTATGCACGAAAAAATAGAATACCGATTATCGTTACAGATGGTCTGGCAAACGATCCAGTTTTACGTATCAATAAACGTCCAGTTATGAGAGACATTGGCGAATGGGGCGAAATAAACGAAGACATGGACGTTGTAATTTTTGTTTACCAGGATGAAAAATATAACCCCGACTCTGTTGATAGGGGGCTAGTGGAGTTGATTGTGGCAAAAAATCAGCGCGGAGGTCTGGGAACAATAGAGGTGGTTCAAAATAGAGGGCAGGGTTTAGAAAATTTCAAACGAACAATCTAATTAAACAATCGTAAACAATTGAAACAATCGGGGACAGACCACGGTTTCCCGATCTCTAATTAAAGGAGCTCAGGCTCGATTAATTGACGTGATTCTATGAAGAAAAACAATGTGCCTCTGATCTTGTTGATAGCCGGATGTGTGATGCTGGCTCAGCGGACAAAAGGTACCGGAGTCGAATTGTTTTAAGCGAACAATCAGGGACAGGCCACGGTTTCCCCACAGTCACCATAAGAGCTAAAGGGGTCAGGCTCGAGTTCTTTTTGCTAACATGAGCCATGCCCCGTCGCCCGCGTATCCATCTGGATGGTGTTCCGTTGCACATTGTGCAGCGCGGCCATGAGTTGCCCGCTGTTCCTGTACTGAAAGGGGGAATCATGAAGCTCGAAATCATCTCCAAGTTTCCTTCTGGCACCGCGCATCCTACGCCGCTGCTGTTCGTCCATGGGGCTTGGCATGGCGCTTGGTGTTGGGATGCGCATTTCCTCGATTACTTTTCGCAGCGTGGTTATGAGGTGCATGCACTCAATCTGCGCGGACACGGCGAGAGTGAGGGGCGAGATAAATTGCGCTGGCATCGCGTTGCCGATTACGTGGCGGATGTGGTGCAGGTGGCAAGTCAGCTATCCAGACCGCCTGTGGTGATCGGACATTCGCTGGGCGGCCATGTGGTACAAAAATACCTTGAGTCCCACCCCGCTCCGGGAGGAGTGTTGTTGGCGTCCCTGCCCGCTGCGGGGCTGCTCGCCTCGACGGTTCGGACGTTCATGCGGCAACCGCTTGCCATGATCAAAGCCAATCTCACACTCAGAATGTACCCGCTGGTGGCCTCACCTGAGATAGTGCGAAGATCGTTCTTTTCTGCGGGGTTGAGCGACGAGCAGGTCGTGACGTACTGGAAGCAGATGCAGGATGAGTCTGCCATGGCTTTCCTCGATATGCTGATGTTTGACCTACCCAAGCCAGACAAGGTGAAGGCCCCCATGCTGGTTCTGGGTGGGGCGCTGGATCAGCTGTTCCATCCGTATGAGGTCGAGGCGACCGCGCGCGCATACAACGCACCGTGCAAGATTTTCGAGGGCGTGGCGCACGATATGATGCTGGAGCCGGGCTGGCAGGCCGTGGCAGACCACATCCTTGCGTGGCTGAAAGATCGCTAAAGGGAATGCGTATCCTGATCGCATACCATTCGCGCAGTGGCCACACGGCGCGCCTTGCCGAGGTGTTGGCGGCCGAGCTGGCGCAGCGCGGCCACGAGGTGGTGCAGGAGGTGATACTCCCGGTGCGCGATTGGAACAAGTGGCTGTTGCCGCTGCCCTTGCTGCCGCTGCTCCCCCTGTTGCCACTGTATCTGGCCTGGTCGCCCTTCCGGCGCTTGTGGCATGCGATCTATCTGCAACCGCAACAGGCCATCCAGCCACTTACTCATCCCGATGTGTCCGGTTTCGATCTGGTGTTGCTGGGTACGCCCAAGTGGCTGTATGTCTCTTTCCCCGTGGCGCGCTGGCTCAACACGGTGCAGGGGTTGGATGGGCGGCGCGTGGCACCGTTCGCCACCTTTTGCGGCCCGCCGCTCAGGGTGTTCGAGGTGGAGATGCTGTTCGATCCGCTGGATGCACTGATCCGCAAACGCGGCGCCACCGTGGCCGGGCGGCTGCATGTCTCTTCCAACTATCATCCATATTTCTGGTTCGGCGAGATGGAGCGCTTGTTCCGCTGGCTGAGCAAAAAGGTTTTTCATCGTCCTCTGCACGATTTCACCCTCGACGGCCCGCTCGGCAAGGAAGCGGTGCAGCGCTATTGCGATTCGATCAGTTGAAAGCGTAGGATGGAAGCCGGGGATAGCTTGGGCTCTTTCGATAGACTTGGAGGGCTGATGCTTGGAATTAAAGGAGCCAGGCTCGATTAATTGGCGTGATTCTATGAAGAAAAACAATGTGCCTCTGATCTTGTTGATAACCGGATGTGTGATGCTGGCAATCACCGCCATCAACCCGCACGACTACACCACGTGGTGGCTGGAGACATTTCCCATCTTCATCGCGCTGCCCATTCTGGTCGCCACCTATCGGCGTTATCCACTCACGCCGCTGGTGTATCACCTGCTGTTCGTGCATGCGACCATCCTGATGGTGGGCGGGCATTACACTTATGCCGAAGTACCATTGGGGTTCTGGATGGAAGACTGGTTTGGCTTTGCACGCAACAACTTCGACAAGATCGGTCATCTGGCGCAAGGCTTCATACCTGCCATGCTGTTCCGTGAGTTGCTGTTACGCAACTCGCCGCTACGCCAGGGTAAATTGCTGTTTGTGCTGGTAGCCGCCAGTTGCCTGGCTGTCAGTGCCAGCTATGAGCTCATCGAATGGGCGGCGGCGATCAGTATGGGGCAAAGTGCCGATGCCTTCCTCGGCACGCAGGGCGACCCGTGGGATACGCAATCTGACATGCTGATGGCGCTGATCGGGGCAATCAGCGCGCAATTGCTGTTGGCGAAGATGCAGGATAGACAGCTTGGGCTAATGGAGAAAGACCGCAATATTCTTTAAATCTGCTTTAATCCTTTCAAGTGTGGAAAAACAATAGGGGCTATGTTCAACAGAACACAATTCATAACCGCATTGAGTTTATTCCTTATTTGCTTGCAAGCGCGGGCAGAGAATGACGAAACTCAAGCACCAATTGATTCTCCAGAAGTATCACTGGCAAGGCGTTTATTTTCTGGATTTTCTTTTAGGCCAGGTATAGGCACAACTTTTGTGGATGTCTGGATCACCAGGAAAAGTGATGGTTATGAGGCAATGTTAACCGACAGCCATAATTCTATCGGAACACCTTATCTGGCTTTTTCTATTACGAGCCCGGAATATTATTTCTTTAGCAAATCCTTTACCACCCCAACAGGCGCCTCGGTTAACTCAAATTGGGGTATAGGTGTACGCTCTGAAGTTTATAAATTTGATTTGAATCACCAGACTCTGGCGCAAAACAAGAACTACACGCCAGAGAATATTGGCACTTCAGTAACAGGCATGATGTCATATGTAGCCCCAATGATGATGGCCCGCTTCCACTTTGATTCCAATTCTGAATATGTTGCTGCACATATTCCCAATAGCATTGGGGTAGGGCTGGGATATGCGAAGGGATTAATCAGGATGAGCGGAAACGCCACTTTTGGCCCCGGGCGAAACACCACAGGTATAACAACCAAATCAGATGTGGGCGTTAGCACGGATACAGCAAAGGGCGTGGTTTTTGTAATTGAGGGAGAACATGCCAAAAAATATTTATGGGGTTTTGAGCTTGGGGTAATGAACTATCAGACCGGGCAATATACTTACCAACTGTCCGGTGCTAATTTCTATTTTTCCTATTTCTTCAGATTGTAAATCGAACAATCCGGGGCAGACCACGATATTCTTCTGCTAATGTAATTAGAGAGAACAAGCCGAACTGACTGGGCAGCCCAGGATTCAAACTCTGTCAATTCTGGGAAATACAAGTGGAGGTGCGCATGGGATCGGAAATGCTGCCTCATAGTGCTATAGTTCAACCAAGAGATCATATCTAAGCAGGGGGAGGAGTGACAGTCCGTAATATGACGGCACAGGATTTCGACGGCGCGATCGCGTTGGAGCGTAGCGTTTTTCCTGATATCCCTGCCTTTACTCATCAACAGTTCGAAAACCTGCTTGAACATTTTCCGCAGGGACAGTTTGTTGCAGAGCTGGATGGCAAGATCGTCGGGATGGCGATCTCGCTGGTGGTGCTGTGGGACGATTACAGTCTGCACCATACCTGGAATAGTGTGATCAATTACGGTTCCTTCGATACGCATAACATGAAGGGCCGCACCCTATATGGCGCAGAGGTGTGCGTGGATCCGAATGTCCGCCATCAGGGTATCGGCCATGCCTTGTATGAGGCGCGGCGCAAACTGTGCCAGGCGATGAATCTGAAGCGCATCATCGCCGGTGGCCGATTGCCTGGTTATGGCAAATATGCCGACAGTATGCTCCCCGAGGAATATGCGAAGCGTGTCATATGGGGGGATATTTATGACCCGGTGCTGCGCTTTCAGCTCGGCGAAGGTTTCAATTATTGCGGCATCCTGCATGACTACCTGCCAGCCGATGCCGCATCGATGGGCAACGCTGCGCTGATCGTTTGGCTGAATCCCGATTACGATGCCACGCGGCCTTCTGTTTTGCCCACAACAAATTTTGGGGGATGATCATGAGGGTTCGTATCGCAGCAGTTCAATATAAATTGCGGGATATCGAGGATTGGGCAGCTTTTGCTGATCAGGTCAAGTTTGTGCTTAGCTCGGCTGCAGATTATCAGCCACAATATGTTCTGCTCCCGGAGATATTTACCACGCAGATCCTGTCGTTTATGGACAATGACGATGTACCGAAAGCCGTGCGTGAGCTGAGCAATATGACCGATCGTTATATCGAACTGTTGCGCGGATTGGCGACAAAATATGGTTTTTTTCTCATTGGCGGCTCCCATCCCACCATGCGTGATGACAGGTTGTTCAACACAGCCTATCTGTTCACGCCCAATGGCGAGGTGCATACGCAGGACAAGATCCACCGCACCCGCTGGGAGAAAGAGAAGTGGCACACAGATCACGGTGATGAACTGAAGGTGTTCCATACGCCGCACGCCAAGATCGCCATCCTGATTTGTTATGACATCGAGTTTCCTGAGCTGGCACGTCGCGTGGCTGAAGAGGGGGCCGAGATCGTCTTTGTTCCATCGTGCACGGATGATCGGCAAGGTTTTCTGCGCGTGCGCTATTGCTGTCATGCGCGGGCCATTGAGAACCAGATTTATGTAGCGATGACCAGCACCGTGGGGAATCTACCGGTAGCGGGATTGCGCCTGCACTATGGCCAGGCATCGATCATCACTCCATCTGATTTTCCCTTTGCCCGGGATGGAATTGCTGCGGAAGGGGTGTTGAACGAGGAGCAGATCATAGTGGCTGATGTGGATCTGGCATTGCTGGACGAGAATCGTTTGAAAGGAACGACCATTCCCTTACTGGATAAGCGCAATGATTTCTACACCGAGAGACCTGTGGCGGTTGTAGTGACCTGATAGTTAAATGGGTCAGGCTGAGCTGCCCCGGGTTTTTCGGACACGCCCAGCTAATGGGATCAGCACGGTTTCTGAGTAACCATGACTTCACCCTCCAGGATGATATGGGCTCAGAGCTTTAATTGTCCGTGAAAGGCGGGTTGGCTCAATTTGGCTTCATTTTTCAGTCCAACCTATCGCGCTGATCTTGATGCAGCAGTTGTTGATTAGCTTGTTTGGGTTCGTGTGATCCGCGCTTATCGAGAGTACAATGAAACGCGCGAGCCGGTATCAATATCGGCCATGCGTGGTAGCAGCATGGATGGAGAGGGTTTATGTATCACCCTGGTCTCTCAATGGAGGGCTGGAAAATGAGCAAACTATTCTTTTTTGCGACGTTGCTGGCATTTGGGCTTTTTTCATTTCCTGCACATTCCAGGCCATATATCGGGTTAGGCTTGAGCCGAGTTTCAAGCTCAGTGCCTAGCGCAGGTTCTGGCACTTACGATGCAAACGGTGTGTATGCATATGTTGGAAATCGCCTCAATGAGTTTGGCTTTGAATTTGGATATCTGGATGTTGGCAAAGTGGATATGGTGCCAACAACTACGGTTATTACCGGTAATTTGTTAAAGATTCAGATGAGTTATTTTGTGGATCTTTCAGGTGAGTTCCAGTTGGTGGGTAAATTTGGCCTAGTGGTTCCTCATCTGCAAACCAACACTGGTGGCTGGAATTACAACATGATCAGGCCTGCATGGTCAGTTGGCATGAATTACAATTTTTCGGAACGCACTGCTGGTCGAGTAGAGTATGAGCAGCACAAGTTCGATCCGCTTGAAATGAACATGCTAACTTTCAGCATTAACATGGCCTATTAGCGGGTTTGCATGAGTTGTCAGGCCTGTTCTGGCTGCTCTTCAGATGGCGCGGGACGTCAGCGCACGTTGTGTCCTGCGCCGGAGTAGATCAAGGCGAATCCAAGGGGCCGGGCTGAGCTAACCCGCATCTTCGGATATTATTAATAGTAGAAAATACTATTCTCGTATTGCCGGTTGGCGCGCCCGCCGCTTGATGTGCGCCGTTTGCGGCTTTCGCCCAATGTTCTGGCTTGCCCCGTCGCCGCTTTCAAACCGCAACCGTTACGCGCAGGAATGTGGCAGGGATGGTCGTCTTGTCCTTGCGCGCATGTTTGTTTTGCGATTTGAAGAGGTCTTTCAGCTGTCCCTCCAGCTCTTCGGTGCGACCGTTCTTCTCGGCTGCGTCAAAGGCGTTCATGGTCGGGCCGTAGTAGTGCTTGAACAGGCCGAGGAATTCTTCCGGTGAGTCGGGCGAATTAAAGGTGAACGTGTCGCGCTTGAAGGTGATCTGCTTTTCCGGAACACCGGCAGCGGTGAAGCGCTCGGTGACGTTGCTCTCGATGCCCCAGGTCATCGGGCTGATGAAACCCTCGGGCGGTGGTGGTGTGTAGGCCGAGCTGATCTTGAGTATCTGCGCGACCAGTGTGGGGTCATTGGGGATCCAGTTGCCCATGATGATGCGCCCGCCGGGACGTGTGACACGCACCAACTCTTTCGCCACATCGAACGGTTTGGGTGCGAACATCGCACCGAAGATACTGACGCTGAGATCGAACGATTGATCCGGTATGCCCTGCATGTTGGAGGCGTCGCCTTCCTGGAACCGGCAATTGTGAAGGCCATGCTCCCTTGCACGCCGGTTGCCCGCGGCGACGAGGTTGCTGGCGATATCGACCCCCAGTACTTCGGCGCCGCGTTTCGCTGCCGGTATGGCGGTGGTTCCGTCGCCACACCCGAGGTCGAGCACGGTGTGCTTCGGGGTGATGCCGAAGGTGTCGACGAGTGCTTCGCCGCTTTCGCGCATGGTGGCGGCGATGCGCGTGAAGTCGCCCTTTTCCCATAATGCCTTGTTCGCGTTCATGTGTTCTCTCCTTTTCCGTTCCTTGAAATCAAGCCTGATCACATGCCGACCAGGCTGGCGTTGAAACCCAGGCTGGTGATCTGGTTGAGGATGGACTGTGCGCGTATTTTGCCTGCTTCGTAGGGTACCCAGATGGCGCGCGAAACATATTGGGAGCGTGTGAATTGGCCTACTCCATCGATGTCCCGCAGTTTTTTGGCGACTTCATCGAATTCCGCGTCGCTCAATACGCTACGGGTGGCAATCATTGCGTCGGTATAGTGGTTCATGTTGATCTCCTTGAAGGTTGGTTTGGTTGGCGACCGGATCCGTTCCGATGACCTGGTGCCAGATTAATCGGTTGATCCTTTTGGATATAGTCAAGAACGTGTAGTATCCAACTACACAAAATGGAGTAACCCACTACACTTCATCAATTAGTCGATTTGAACTGCAAGGAGGCAAACAATGGAATATGGCCAATTCTGTCCTATCTCCAAGGCGTGCGAGGTTCTGGGGGAAAAGTGGACTATTCTGATCCTGCGAGAATTGCTGATGGGCTCGACCCGCTTCAATGAACTGCAAAGGGGGCTGAGCCTGATCTCGCCCACGCTGCTCTCCAAGCGTCTCGATACCTTGAGTGAACAAGGCCTGGTGTTGAAAAAGAGGATCCCCGGCCAGAAGGGATATGAGTATTTTCCCACTGAGTCTTGCAAGGAGCTGATGCCCATCATCCAGTCGATGGGCATGTGGGGTCTGCGCTGGGCGAGCTCTTCACTGTCAGAAAAGGAATACGACATCGAACTGTTGATGCTGTACCTGCAACGCAGCATCCAGGTGGACAAG
>Ga0224495_10000451_pt1 | contig 33075 bp, 19 predicted proteins | sample SF_Jul11_sed_USG_FD_168128 | JGI IMG/M metagenome (GOLD analysis project Ga0224495, IMG submission 168128) | Sediment microbial communities from San Francisco Bay, California, United States - SF_Jul11_sed_USGS_4_1 | ecosystem: Environmental > Aquatic > Marine > Sediment | place: USA: California... | reverse complement strand
AGCAATCTCTTCGAGTAACTGCGATATGACAACATCTTTATCGTCCATAAATCATGGAATAGCAGATAGTTGTGTATCGCGCAAGTCTTTTTTGTGAATTTTTCAAAAATAATTGTGAATGGTTACGGGAAAGCGTTAGTTTGAAATTTTAAGTTATACTTTTAGTTTTTGGATTTGAAGTTTTAGGTTTATTATGAAAACAATACCACAGAAAACACTGATTAAAAACGGACGGCTGATCGATCCTAAGAATAATGTCGATCAGGTGACGGATTTGCTGATTGACGATTTTCAGGTTACCAAAATCGCCAAAAACATTACCGAATCGGCGGACCATACGATTGATGCCTCCGGAAAAATCGTCGCCCCCGGTCTGATCGATATTCATGTTCATTTTCGTGAACCCGGTGATGAAGAGGAAGAAACCATTGCTTCCGGCTCCGCCGCAGCGGTGGCGGGCGGCTACACGTCCGTCGTCTGTATGCCCAATACCAACCCGCCGATTGATGAGGCGACGGCGGTCGAATATGTCCATCGTATGGGACGGCAGGCCCGTAAGACATTTATCCATGTGATGGGGGCCATTACCAAGGATCGTGCGGGACAGGAATTATCTGAAATGGGCCTGATGTCCCAAGCAGGGGCCGTCGGATTTACGGATGACGGCTGCGGCGTGCAGGATACCGCGGTGATGCTTCGTGCCATGAAGTACGCTTCGATGCTTAACCAGGTGGTTTCACAGCATTGCGAAGACCGGTCCCTAGCCGGAAACGGCGTAATGAACGCCGGCTATAACGCAACCGTATTGGGCCTTCCGGGGATAGATCCGCTGGCCGAAGAAATGATGCTGTGGCGGGATATTCAGCTTGCAAAAAAAACGGGCACGCGCTACCATGCTCAGCACATTTCCACAGCGGGTGCGGTAAAAATCATTCGGCAAGCCAAGTCCGAAGGATTGCCCGTGACCTGCGAGGTTACACCGCATCATCTGCTGTTGACCGAGGAAGCTATTGCGGATTATAACACGAATTTCAAAGTGAATCCGCCCCTGAGAACCCCAAAAGATATCGAGGCACTCAAACAGGCCGTTCACGACGGTCTGATCGATGCATTAGCGACGGATCACGCCCCCCATCTTCAGAGCGAAAAAGAACTGGAATTCCTTGCCGCTCCCTGCGGAATGGTGGGAATCGAATGCGCATTGCCCCTTTACCGCAAGGCCCTGATTGACGCGGGCGTGTGCGACTGGCCGCAAATGCTGTCGATGCTGACCTGGCGACCGGCACACATCATCAATGTCGAAAAGGGCAGTTTGGCGGTGGGTGACCGCGCGGATGTTGTGGTGATCGATCCGGATGCCCCCTGGATCATTGACGCGACGAAATTTTATTCGAAAAGCCGCAATTGTCCCTATCAGGGATGGGCCGTCAAAGGGAAGGTCCTCTATACCCTCGTCGCCGGTGAAATCAGATTTGAAGCGAAGGATTAGCGTATGCCGTATTTGATTGACGGCTATAACCTGCTCCGAGCGGTCCAGAAACTGGAGGAGTTCGCGGTTCTGACAGATGTGCAGTTGTGTCGGGCTGTTTCGGATTATCTTTCTTGCGTCCGCGACCATGGCCATATTGTATTCGATGGGATTGGTCCGCCGGACAAGAGTGCTTTTGGGGGAATGTCGCATCTTGAAATCTACTTTTCAGGCCAGTCCAGAGAAGCGGATGATGTTATTGAAGAAAAGATTTCCGATAATACAGCTCCTAAAAGCTTGGTGGTTGTCAGTTCCGACCGGCGTCTCAGGACGGCTACGGCAAAACGCAAAGCAAAAGATGTTTCTTCGGAGTTCTTCTGGCAGAATCTGCTGATTCAGCTTGAAAAACAGGCCTCTCGTCCCGCCCCGGAACCTTCCGAGAAGCGGCATGGCCTGACCGAACGGGAAACGGATGTGTGGCTGGATATTTTTGATCTTGAACAATAACCGACCGAAAAGCACAATACTTCCGATAAAACAGCGAATTGGAGACTAAATTCTCAGTTTTTTGGTGTAACCATTCCGCTATGAAATATAACTATCATTTCATACGTCTTACCCTTTACAAGGGGTTTTTGCGTCTGTATTTATGCCCAGGTAGGGGCTAAGCGGGGCAGGTTTTTTTTCTGCCGTGCAATAAGTTGTTTTGGTATAAGGACTTTGGGGATTTTTGCTCTTCCCGATGCACAGTATTCCTGTAAACAACGAAGGAATCACTCGAAAATAAGCAAAAACCTATAAAAAGGGTTTAGGTGCGCCTTTAGAATGTACGAAAGTGCCGGTCCGGGATGAACGATAACCTTATTATGCCCTTCAGGGCAGTAAATTCCCGTGGGTAAACTCATAACTTACCCCGATGCATCGGGACAACCCTACATAGCCGCGCAGGAACGGGAATTTTCAACTGTGAGCAGTATAGAATAAATGAAGTAAAGGGATTTCGAGGACATTTTGATTCGCGTAAAAGAAATCATCACAGGTCTGTTAATGACACCGGCTTTTGCGATTTGCTTTTTCGGCTGCACGACGCCGGAACAGTTTAAAGAGCAGGCCGATGAGGAAGTGTACACAATCCTTGATCAGAAGTGGAAAGATAGCTTCGGATACAAGGCCAATTATAAAGTAACAGATGGTGAGCCGAATGCGCTGGATGTGATAAAATTAATCCCGCCGTCGGGGACATTGAGCCAGGCGCAGGCCGTAGGAATTTCCACGAGGTATAACAGAGATTATCAAAATCGAAAAGAATCCCTCTATCTTTCAGCCCTTGACCTGACATCGGTTCGTCATCAGTATGCCCGGCAGTGGTTCGGTACGATTGATGCTTTTTATGAAACATCCGACGGTACAGAAGAAACGCCTTTTAATGCCCAAGGCGGTGTTAACCAGCAGTTTCTGCTGGGCGATGGTATCCTTATCGGGGCGGGGTTGGCAGTGGACTGGACACGGTTTCTGACCGGAGATCCAGAGACTTCGCTGGCATCGGTATTGAGTGCGACCCTTGAAGCTCCACTGCTGGGAAATGGTGCTGGTAAAGTGGCACGTGAAAACCTCACCCAAGCCGAGCGAAACATCTTGTATAACATCAGATCATTCAATCGCTATCGGAAGACATTTGTTGTTTCGATTATTTCAGATTATTATCGTGTTTTACAGCAAAAAGCCAGCGTTGTAATCCAGAAAGCAAGCTATCAACGACTCGTCGATTCAACCAACCAGTTGCGTATGGAAGTTGAGGTCGGGAAACGGCCCGCATACGATCTGGCAGAAGCCGAACAGCGGCTGCTCAGCGGCGAACAAGGTGTTGTTTCCGCCGTGCAAAGTTACGAACAAGTACTGGATAACTTCAAGATCAGACTTGCGTTACCGACCGATATAGAAATTCAACTGGATCCTAACGAATTAAGGATATTGGATGTTATCGGGGTCGATCTGCCGGACTATTCGGCTGAAGAAGCGATTCAAATAGCTCTGGTTCAGCGACTGGATTTAGCCAATGTACGTGACGGGTTGGATGATAGCGAACGTAAATTGATACTGGCAGCTGAAGGATTGGGCCCGCAGGTTGTTTTCGTTGCGGCAGCAAATGTGGAATCAACGCCGGATACCGAACTGACCAGGCTGCGATTTCATGATGGGGATTATTCTTTGGGGATTATGGCGGATTTGCCGCTTGATCGTGTGAATCAACGAAATGCGTACCGTGAATCATTGATTAATGTACGCCAACAACAGCGTGATTATGATGAAGAAATTGACAAGATCAAACTTCAGGTTCGTGCCGCCTACCGGGAAATGGTTCAGACGACCGAGAGTTATCGCATTCAAAAAATCGGTCTGGAACTGGCTCAAAAACGGGTGGAAGTTGAAAAACTCTCGCTCCAGACCGGTCGCGGCACGGTTCGGCTTTTGTTGGATTCAGAAGATGCCTTGGTACAGGCACAGAACGATGTGGTTAGCGCCTTGGTTGATCACATGACAGCAAAATTAATTTTTTTCCGGGACGTCGGTATCCTGCGCGTACTTCCGGATGGAATGTGGGAAGAGACAAAACCATGAAGCCAGATAGAGAGCGAAAATTGATACTAAAAGGGAATACTGAACAAAAAACGGGAAAACCATTGCGTAATAAAAAACAAATGGGGCCGCTGGTTCTTTCTCTGTTTGTTGTGGTGGTTGTGGCGACCTCCATTTTATTCGTTATCTCACGGGGCGGATCTGATGTGGGCAACGGGCAGACCGTTAAGGTTCGCCGGGGTGACTTGGTTGTTACCGTCACCGAAAGCGGCAGTATCCGGGCCAAGGACTCCATACAATACAAATGCCGGGTCGAACGCGGACGCGGCGGCGGGGAAATCACAATTCTGAGTGTTGTTCCTCCCGGTACTTATATTACTCAGGAGGATGTCGACGCCGGGATGGTGCTTGTGGAACTGGACGCTTCGACGATGGAGGACCAACTGCAGCGGGAAGAGATGGAACTTGTCAGTGCTCAAGAGAATTACACCGCTTCTAAAGAGGCCTATGATATTCAGATCATTCAAAATGAAAGTGCCGTAGCCGCCGCCCGTTTGAAGGTGCGGTTTGCTTTGATGGATCTTGAAAAATATCTTGGCAAAGAATTAGCCGAACAGATGACCGCGAAAATCGGCCAGACCGAGGATCTGAGTTCGCATGTGGCACCGTTCCTGGATCGTGTCAACAACGAGCCGAATTTGCTGGACGGGTCATTGGCCGGTCAGGATCTCAAAAAACTGCGGGACGAGATCGTGCTGGCCGAAGGTAATCTGGCGACGGCCGAAGATACGCTGGTCGGTACAGAAAAACTGCACGCTGCTGAGTACGTGTCCGATCTGGAACTGGAGCGGGACCGCCTGAGTGTCATCAGCCGCGAGTTTGCCTATCAGAATTCCAAGGTGAACCTGGATTTATTCCTCAGCTATGATTTCCCCAAAAACGCAGAGCAAAACCTCAGTAACTATATCGAAGCCGGCCGTGAAATGGAGCGTACTTATGCCGAATGCCGTTCACGTCTGGCACAGGCTCAGGCCCGTCTGAGTAATGCCCAGGAAAGTTTTACTTCACAGCGCAGTCGCGTCGATGATTACAAAAAGCAGATCGAACACTGTACCATTCGGGCCATTGCTCCGGGACTGGTAATCTACGGGGAGGGTGGAAGCGGCGATATGTTCCGGTCCTACCGGCGCGGCAGCTACGGCGGGAGCGGGATCATCGCTGAAGGTGAAGCGGTTTACGAAGGACAGACGATTATCTCGATGCCGGATACCGCGGCCATGGTCGCCGAGGTTAGCGTTCATGAAACAGAGGTGCAAAAGGTCCGTCCGGGTCAACCGGCACAAATTGTGATGGATGCTTTCCCCGATAAAATCCTGCAGGGTCGGGTTTTGGAAGTGGCTTCGTTGCCTGACCAGCAGCGAGGATGGATGAACCCTGATCTGAAGGTTTATGAGACCCTGGTGAGTGTTGACGGAACACATGATTTTCTCAAAACCCGTATGTCGTGCAGGGTTGAAATTCTTAACCGGCGGATTGAGAATGCGCTGCTGGTTCCGGTTCAGGTTGTTACCAACCGCAGCGGGCGAAAGGTCTGCTATGTGGCAACGGCTACCGGCCCCAAAGAACGCATCGTGCAGACCGGCGAGTTCACGGATACGCTGGTACAAATTCTGGATGGACTGGAAGAAGGCGAAGAGGTTCTTTTGAATCCACCCTTATTTGATGAGATGTCCGGCCAGTTGACAGCGGACCGTTCCGATGATTGGCAGGGCCGTTCCGAAGAAAACACCCCATCCTCTACCGGCCAGCCCGTGTCCGATTCTAACCCCGTCAGCGACAGATTCAAACAGATGGATACAAACGGTGACGGGAAGATCAGTTTGTCGGACGAGGTGCCGGAGCAGGCAAAGCAATTTTTGAAAAAACTGGATGTGAACGAGGACGGTTTTATCGATGCCAAGGAAATGGCCCCCTCAGGCAGCCGCGGAGGTTCCAGGTCTCGGGACCAGGTGCCGCGCGGTTCCGGCAGGGGATCGCGAAACAGATCGGAAACCACAGACACACCTTCTTAGCAGTAATTGATGATATGACTGATACTACCAATAATAATCCAAATCCGAACGATGGCGACCCCATTTTAGTCATGAATCGGCTCTGCAAGAACTATCAGTTGGGCACCGTCGAACTGCGTGTGCTTCGCGAGATTGATATCACGATCTGCAGCGGTGAATATGTGGCTATCATGGGGCCAAGCGGTTCCGGTAAATCGACGCTGCTTAATATGATCGGGTGCCTGGACAGGCCCACCAGCGGAAGCTATCGGCTCGGTGGCATGGACGTCTCCCAACTCGATGACAATGCATTATCATCGATTCGGGGGTCTCGAATCGGGTTTGTTTTTCAATCGTTCAATCTGATCGCTCAGCTCAATGTAATCGAGAACATTGAGATTCCCATGTTCTACCAAAACCAGCCTGAGCATGAAAGCATGCAGCGGGCTACGGAATTAGCGACGCTGGTCGGACTTGGCGACAGAATGAGACATCGTCCTTCCGAACTGTCCGGCGGCCAGCAGCAGCGTGTGGCAATCGCGCGGGCACTGTCTAATGACCCTTTGATTATCCTGGCCGATGAGCCGACGGGTAATTTGGATTCCAGCAGCGGTGCAGATATTCTGGGAATTCTGGATCGCCTGCACAGCGAGGGAAAGACGCTGATTGTGGTCACTCACGATGAGAATATTGCGACACAGGCGCAACGCATAATCCGGTTGTTTGACGGCTGCATTGCTGAAGATACATATAATAACAAAGGATAGTACCAGGTGTTCTTATTTCGATTCAAACGCATATTGAAACTCGGCTTTAAGAGCTTATGGATGCATAAACTGCGGTCCACATTGACGATGACCGGCATCATCTTCGGTGTCTCCTCCGTTGTTGCCATGCTGGCCATTGGCGAAGGTGCCAGTCGGGATGCGCAGGAAAAGATATCTCAATTGGGCAGCCGCAATATTATTGTCAAAACCCTGCCTCCTCCCGAAGACAAATCTTCTGTTGGTCAGCAGCAGACAATGAAAGAATACGGTTTAACGTACGATGATGCGGAGCGTTTTCGCGGAGCGATTCCAAATGTTCGGGTGCTCGTTCCTAACCGCCGCATTTCCGAACAGGCTCTGTATCGCAACAGCCGTATACCGATTGAAGTCATCGGAACGGTTCCGTGGTATCCTGAAATTTCATCCCTGCGGATCAGATACGGTCGTTTCATCACAACGACCGATACACACTACAAACAGGCGGTGTGCGTCGTTGATGAGTATGTTCGCAAAGAGCTTTTTGCTTTTGATGATCCGTTGGGCCAACATGTTAAGATCGGCGGGGATTACTATCGGGTCATCGGAATTGCAACCGCACAAAAAGTGGTTTCCACGTCAGAAATCACCAATCGGAATAAACCCGCAAATAACGGCGGGGGAGCCAACGTTGGAAAAATCTACATCCCTCTCACGACAGCACGAACCCGTTTTGGGGAAATGACTATTCAGGTTGGAACCGGCGGGGCCTCGCTTGAACGTGTGGAATTGCAGGAGATCATTATTCAGTCACAAACCATTGATCAAGTTTTGCTGACCCGCCGAAGCGCCCAGACCATCCTGTCACGGTTTCATAAGAAAAACGATTATGAGATTGTGGTTCCGCTTGAATTGATGCAGCGGGCCAAAGATGTTCAGCGGATTTTTACGATTGTGCTCGGTTCCATCGCTGCCATTTCATTGCTGGTGGGCGGTATCGGGATTATGAATATCATGATGGCTACGGTTAGCGAGCGAACCCGTGAAATCGGTATTCGACGAGCATTGGGGGCCAGAAAGCTTGATATCGTCATGCAGTTTCTTTCTGAAACTCTCATCCTGACTCTGTGCGGGGGTATTCTGGGTATCGCGGTCGGTTCATTGGTTCCGGCTCTGGTAACGTATTTTGGCCAGATGCGTACGGTCATTACCCCCGTTTCACTGGTGATGGCCTTTGGGATTAGTGCTGCTGTGGGTATTGCTTTCGGGATTTATCCGGCCTATCGCGCAGCGAACATGGACCCCATCGAATCGCTCCGCCATGAATGATCATTGTTCACGGTTTATCCGCCTCAACTCTCAGGATCGCTGTCTCAGCAGGCATGAATCCCATTAATTAAGGTTGATTTTTCATTTCCTTCCATATAAAGTATTTTCAATGATGCGAAAAATGGATTTGAACGTAACGAATCAACGTGCGAATACCCTTTAGGGTAATATCCCGATATATCGGGACCCGCGAGGAAAGTCTAACGTTCCTTACATAAAAGACATAGCCGCGCAGTGAGCGCAATTTTTTATGGGATTGGTATATTGTATTCAGGGATTGTCTATGAACACCATGATCTCATTTCACTATGATGCTTCGGGTTCGTTACGGTACACCTGCGCCGAATCGACGTTCAAAGAGCTTGGCAAAGAGCAAAAAGCACTTCTCGATTCGGCGCTGCTGCAAACGTATGAACTGATCAAAAATGACACCGCTTCTTTTTGCGGCTTGTTAACACATAAACGGGTTCAACTAAGGATTGTCGATGTCCTGGAAGGCCCGGCCTGCTTATTATCGCATGAGATTCTTTTAAAGGCCGCGTTGCTGGATCCCGACAAAGGTCGGCTTAAACACCGTCAGCAACTGCTGGTTGGAATCCTGTATCGAATGCTTTACCACTGGTGCAACCCGGAACTGCATGTGACTCAGATTCGTCTGCATACACTGCGATTCCTCTGCAAGCATGAGTCTATCCGGAACGCCTCAATTCAGGAAATTCAGAACCATGCGGAAGCGTTCAATGAACCCGATTGGCTGGAATCGCTCCGTCAGGTTGACGATTTGATGCTGCTGGACCGTTTTTGGAATCGGTTGGCTTCGACGTCTTCAGCAAAGACCATTTTTGCTACCGCCCGGGGAATTGGCGCTCGTCTCCGTCCGAGGATTAAGGAGGCGATCGCGGCTTTTGCCAGAACGGCTCCGGAAACACTGCCCAAGACCGTCTCGCGGGACATCACATTCCTGACCGGTTTCAAGAGGATTTTTATAGAGGCCGACGCTGTTGTCATCGTCTATCAATTACAGAATCAGCTCTTGAAGGTGATTCGCCTCTGTGCGGCCGGGCTGATGGATGCGATGAGTACGGAATTTGCCTGTACTTCTGTTCGCTGTGGTTCTGTGCGAACGGATATCTTTCACGATCATGGTCACTGGATTGGCGAATGGATCGACCAACTCCAGGCGTATTCCAAAGACCCTTCCCTGAAGATACTCGAGCAGATGCTGCTGTCTGAGGACATTCATCATGTCAGAAGCGCAATCGACCAGCTTGCAAAGAAAATCCGCCGAAAGGAATGCCTTGAGCAGGCCTATCGAATTTTGTATTCGGCGCTGTATTACTGGAACCATCCGGACAAGGGCATCTGCCGGTCCATTTGTCTGGAAGTCAGTGCGCTGCTGGAGGATGTTCTGACGGAAAGACCTTTCACATTTCCGCCCAGTCGGATCAACCGGTCCGTATTTCGCTCTGAAAGTGCGGCCGTTACCATTGGAGTTCGTAAACCTCGAAATGTTCGAAAAGAGTGTTTTAAGGTCTGTGTGCTGTGGTTGGTGAATGGTCGCAGAAAAAAAGCGATACCGATGACGCCTGTGGGAAGTATCCAGCAGGGGGGAGTCATGACGTTTTCTGCTGTTTTTCCTGCTCGAAGCGGTTGGATTCATTATTCGGTTCAGTTTTCCACGGACGGCGGCCAAAACTGGCAATGGGAGGAGTTGGACGAGCATTCGCATGGCCTGCTGAAATATGTCGCTGACGAGAGAGGCCAGCGTGTCTTGAGTTTCTATGCCGACACGTTTAATCTGCGCATTGATGAACAATACAGACCGGTCAAAGACGAAAACGGGATGTTTGTTTATGGAACCTTTGATGACATCGCCGATCAGCTCGAGGCCATTCGGAATGAGGGCTATACCCGCGTGTATCCGCTGGGAGCGCTCGAACTGGGCTGGGCGGGAGAAGCCGGTCCGGACCCGTCTGTGTTTTCGGTTCTCGACGGAAAGACCGTTCGGCGGGATTTGGGCGGCCTTGAAGGCCTGCTGCGATTACGCCAAAGAGCCGAGGCACTGGGAATGAAGGTGCTGCTTTGTATCCTGTCTCACTACTCTCGCGCCAACACGTCGTTTCGATACCGGTTCCCGGTGTATATCGTCAACGCAAAGGGCGGCCTGAGTCCGCGCGCCGGATGGGACGGAGAATGGAGCGAGTGGCTTGACAGCTTTATGGTCAACATGCGGGATTTTTCCAACATCGATTTCCTTGCGGAACTGGCAACTCAGTTGGCTGCGATGGGATTCGGTCTTCGTGTGGATGTAGGCCACGGATTTGATACGGTGTTTCCCATTCACTCGGGCCTGAACGGTTCGTCTCGTCTTCTGGGAGACGTTGTCGGGAAGGGGTTTGAAGCGGTGGATCTGCGCGGGACCGAAGAGGCCAATATTCCGCTGCTGTATCTGTGCTATAAGGTGCAGAAAGCCGTTCCCAACGCGCTGCTGGTTTACTCCGAGCAGTGGCACGGTAATGAAACGCGCATGATCCGGTCCGGCACCATTCCCTACAATTCACTGATTAAAAATCTGGAGCACATCCGCAGCGGCCAGGATGTCAATGCGCCGCTGGGCCTCAATGATAATTTTGCGTATCTGAACACGGTTTATCGTCGGCAGGGGGGGCAAACCCTGTCCCTGTTTAACAGTCATGACGAAGAATCTCCCGCGAGCAATTATCAGAATATGATCTGGCCCGCCGCGGCGCTGCTGGTGTTAAGCAGTCAGGGGCCGATGATGTATCACATGAGCCGTCTGCCGGGGCCGGAAGCCGGAACCATGCAGCAGCGATTTGACGAGGCCTATACCGAGTGCTGGAAGCACTGGGTCAATAACCGGTTTCGGCATCCATGGGATGATGAAAACCGCGCACGCTGGCAGATTATTTCCAATTACCCGATCCTGTTTGGTTTTGGAAAATACCTCCGGCGGCTCTTTAATTTTGTGGATAAACACCCCGCATTTATTCGGGGGGAATTGGTCCCGATAAAAACGCAAAATGCCCGGATTGCCGCTTTTTTGCGGCTCTATAAGGGACAGGCGTATTTATGTATCTTTAATTTTCCGGATCCCCATTCAGAGGGCCAGGCAGCCGTGTCGCGGGCCTTTAATTTCCACTTGCAATACCGATGCGGGCAATCTCTTGCAGAGCAGATTCATGTGGAAAAAATCTACGAGATTACAGAGCTGTACAGTAACACCGAAAGCCGTTCGCGCCGCCAGATCTACAAAGAGCACTGGTCGGGACACGAACTGACGTGCCTGGGGTTTGGCGGATCGATTGATCCGGTGTCTTCGCACGTCTATGAGATACATGAGAAAAATGATTTACAAAGTCAACAGCAGTTGCTGGTGGATTCATTTGTCCGGTATTTACGGTACGGTAAATACGACCGTGTCCGTCACAGTTATAGTGCCAATGCGTTTTACGATGCCGCCGGCTTGAACATCAAAGAGGGCTATCCAAAATTTACATCCCTTTTTGTTTTGCTGACGGATTGGATTCATAAAAAACGGAAGCTGGGCCTGACCACCCTTTCGCTGTTGCTGAAGGAAATCAGTGAAGATGACGCCCGGCGGCGTAAGACAATTATCCAGCATCTGATGCGGATTGCGGTAAACGACAGAGCCGAATTTCAAAATCATACGTGTCAGGCCGCCGCGGACATCCTGCATGGAATGAACCTCGGCACCATTGCGCTGGTGTCTCCGGAATCCCAATACAGCGGCCACGCCGGCGGTGTCGGAATCTATACCACGGACATTGCCGATGTCCTCAGCGAGCTTGGATTTCATATTGTCGTCGTAACGCCCTTATATGAAAAGCATCGGGATAAAATCATCAAAAACTATACGCCCCGTTATGATGGCCACAGTTTCAGAATTCAGTTCCCGGAATTTGATGAACAGACCCAGTCCATCTCTCGCAATACGATTGGCGATGTGGTAAACATTCTCCACACCAGCTTACTCCGTCAAAAACACGGCAAGCGTGTTCGAGTCGAGGTGCTTTACCTGGAAAACGGTAAATACCTTGATGCTCCTTATGGCGGCCAAACAGGAGAAGATAAACTCCGCCGTGCGCGCGTTCTGTCGCAGGGAGCGCTGGAGGCCTTGCGGGCCTATAATTATTACCCCACCATTATCCAGACGAATGAATGGCCGACATGGCTTGTTCCCGCTTATCTGGATCGCTGGCCCCAATACAATACGGACCCGCATTTCCAAAACACCCACGTCGTCAGCATGATGCACAATCCGCATCCGTCATACAGTATCAAAATGGAGGAAGCCAACCCGTTCCGCAGGTATTTTTATTGCCTGGTGCTGGGGATGGATGCCGTTGTCCATGCCGACGCCTGCATCAATCCCGAAGGGCCTGCCGGCGGACAAATTGACATGACGTATATGATGCTCAGGACCTCCCATCATATCGGAACGGTCAGCCGGGCCATGAAACAGCGAATCCTCGACGAACCCCAGGTTTTTCGATATGCGTCTCTTTTCCGGCAGATGGATGCGGAAGGGCGTTTTTTGGGCCGCCGCAATGGGTTTAACATGGCTGCGCGTCAGCGTTTTTGGTTTCGCAGCAAGAAAAGCATACTGGAAGTGTATCGTACCGCGGCCCGCAAGCGGCTTTTTGCCAAATACACCCGCGCCAAAAAACTCGCCAAGGCGGGCCTTCAAAACGACCCCAACCTCCGGCTCCGGCCCGACGACAGCCTGACGAAACACGTGATTTTTTCAATGCTCCATCGTATTTGTAAGCAGAAGGGCTTTGAGCTTCTGCTGGACTGGAAAGTCTATGAAGACCACGGCAAACGCTGGGTTGTTTACGAACCGTGGAAAATGATGGGGCCGACAGTGCTGGAGTATTTTCTCTCCCGTGACGAGCGGATTCAATATGTCGTCTGCGGCAGCGTCGAAGATTCGTTTGACGGCCGTCGGTTTGACATGCATTTTCAACGGATCCGGTCCCTGACGCAGTTCCATGGGCGATTCGGCTATTACCCGCAAGGTGCCTTGTCTCCGTCATTATACCGTAACCTGTATGTCGGCAGCCAATACTTCGTCATGCCGTCCGGCGGCGAAGTGGGCGAGCCCTGCGGAATCAGCCAACAGGAGGCCCACGCCAGCGGCACCCCCGTGGTCGCCCATCATCAGGACGGCCTGATTCGCACGGTCTGCGATGCGGATTTCGGAGATTCTGAATCGCGGCCCAACGGCATCAAGTTCCGGGGCTTTACCGGAGAATCGCTGTTGATGGCGATGCTGGATGCCGTCGAAGTCTATTATCACAACCGCCGCCTGTTGTATGCTGACAAAAAAGGAAACCCGCGGAAACTTCGCTATGCAGACCTGTCCTATAACGCCTTCACCACCGATCATCGCTGGCTGCGGCTGCTGCGGGACTATGTGAAATCCTATTGCCTGATGGCCAATGTTGAGCTGCCCGAGCATGTTCATGCCGTTCGTTTGATTACCGATGCGGCTTCGGTGACGGACCCCGAACTGCCGGACATCATCCTCAGGCACGGCATGAAGATCCCGGAAGCGATGAATTGCTTGGTTGAGGCCTTATCGTGTCCGGTGTCCTCCGTCAAAGACGCTTCGGCACAGGTACTCCTGCGGCTTTATGATACCTTTGAAAGCGAAACCGATGGAATACTAAAGAAAGCTCTCGCCAAAGCGATGGCCGCCTCGCCGGGAAACAAACAGATCGAGCAGTTGTGCAATCGTCTGAACGCAAACAGTCCCTCGCCCAGGTAAACGGCCATAAAGCGCAAAAAAGATGGTTTTTCCCGGGACAATGAGAAAAACCACCTTTTTAATAGCGACTTATTGAAGTCATTTAAATCCCGTGTTTATTCCTGCGGATCAATTCCTCAGCGGAGCAGGGGCGTTTTGTTGCGTATCCTTTGAGCGGGATGATGTGCTCGTTGACCGTGTCCAGGAAGTCAGCCGGGTACGGGAAGAATGCTTCTTCGACTTCGTCCGGCGGGGTGATCCAGTTGCGGGCACCCAGTACCACCGGTGGGCCGTCCAATTCGTCAAACGCCAGCGTGTTGATCGTCGAGGCCATGGTATGCAGGAAACTGCCGCGTTCGCAGGCGTCCGAGGCCAGCAGGATCTTGCGGGTTTTCTTGACGGATTCGATCACTTTTTCGTAGTTGAACGGCACCAGCGTGCGGGCGTCGATGACGTCGCAGGTCAGGCCGTACTCTTTTTCGAGAATCTTCGCCGCATCGAGGGCGCGGTACAGTGTCGCGCCGATGGTCAAAATCGTCAGGTCATTGCCTTCAGTGCGAACGGCCGGTTCGCCGAAGGGCACTTCGTAGGCCTCTTTCGGCACGCCGCCTTCGACGAATTCTTCAGCGGCTCCGTACAGGCGCTGGCTTTCAAAAAAGATCACCGGGTCCGTGCCTCGCAGCGCCGAGTACATCAAGCCCTTGGAATCGTAAGGTGTCGCGGGGAAGACCACTTTCAGGCCCGGAATGTGGGTACACAGGGCGGTCCAGTCCTGGCTGTGCTGGGCGCCGTATTTGCTGCCCACGGATACACGCATGACCAGCGGCATTTTCAGCAGGCCGCCGCTCATGGACTGCCATTTACACATCTGATTAAACACTTCATCGCCGGCACGTCCGAGGAAGTCGCAGTACATCAGTTCGATCAGGACACGCCCGCCTTCCAGGGCATACCCAACGGCGGTGCCGGCGATGGCCCCTTCGGCAATCGGCGAGTTGAACAGGCGATGATAGGGCAGGGCTTCGGTCAGGCCGCGGTAAACGGCGAATGCCCCACCCCAGTCACGGTTTTCTTCGCCATAAGCGACCAGCGTCGGGTCAGTATAGAAGCAGTCGATGATGGCTTCGAAAAGGGCGTCACGAACGCCGATGCAGCGGGTATCTTTGAGGCGTTCACCCTTTTCGTCGTACGCCGAGCGGCTTCGGGATTCGAGGCCTTTGGTACGTGGATTTTCTTCAATGGTGGAGATTAGGACATCCGGTTTACGGCCCGGCTCCATCGATTCGATCTTCTGGTTGGAATACATCGTCTGTTCAAGCAGATGGTTTTGCTTCATCAGATCCGCACGCGGAGAGATTGACAAATCGACAGCTTTCTTGCATGCCTTTACAGCCAGTACTTCTGCGTATTTCCACAGTTCTTCGATCTTGCCCTCATCGCAGACTTTGGCCTTGATCAATTCTTTGCCGAAATGCACGGTCGGGTCGTGTTCCTGCCATGCTTCAATTTCCGCCTTTTCGCGGTAGCTGCTCTGGTCCGACGGTGAGTGGCCGCTGTAACGATAAGTGATGGTATCCAGCAGGACCGGACCATCGCCTTTTTCGAGGATGTCGCGCTTCCGCAGGATCGCATCAGCCACGGCCAGCGGATTGTAGCCGTCCACACGTTCGGCGTGCATTTGTTCGGGATTGATACCGGCACCAAGACGTGCCAGAACACCGAAGCCCATCGTTTCGCCTTCCGGCTGGCCGCCCATGCCGTAGAAATTGTTGTAAAAGTTCAGGATCAGGGGCAGTCCGCCGCGATGCGATTCATCCCACAATTTCTTAAACTGGTCCATTGTGGCAAAGCACAGGCCTTCCCAGACCGGCCCGCAGGACGAGGAGGCGTCGCCAATGTTGCCGATGACGATGCCCGGCTTTTTGTTGACTTTCTTGAACAGGGCTGCACCCACGGAGATGTCGCCGGAACCGCCGACGATGGCGTTGTTGGGGTAAACACCAAACGGCGGGAAGAACGCGTGCATCGAACCGCCCATGCCTTTGTTCAGACCGGGTTCGCGGCCGAAGATTTCAGCGAGTGTGCCATAGATCAGGAAATCAATGGCCAGATCCTTGACACTGCCGGAAGCGTCCTTTTCGACGATCTTCAGGCATTCGCCATCGAAATAATTTTCCATAATCTGCATGAGCGACTTGTCATCGAGTTTTTCGATCGCGGACAAACTTTTGGCAAGAATCTCACCATGGCTGCGGTGGCTGCCGTAGATGTGATCATCAATGCCGAGATGATAGGCCTGCCCGACCGCGGCGGCTTCCTGACCGATGGACAGGTGGGCCGGGCCTTTATGCATATATTCGACGCCCATGAAAGAGCCGCGAAGTTTGATTTCGTTCAGCATGTTCTCAAAGGTGCGGATAATGACCATGTCCCGCTGGATGCGAATCATATCCTCTTTGCTGTAGCGCTTTAGCTCATCCTTGACCGGGGTCTTGTATTGATTGATCGGAATCGGTTTGAATTCGATCTGACCGCTCTTCCGTGCCTGTTCGGGGTTGACAATCTGACATTTTGGCATTTTGATGGTCCTTATGAATATGGGTTAATTTTTTTTTTACAGATGACTCTTTTGAGTACAGAACATCGATTTGGCAGGCGTCGAAAAATGACATCCATTCCGCCGGCGGCTGCTTTTCAGTAATCACCAGAGAAAGCGTCTCGAAGTCCACGATTTTATACAGTTTAGGGTTATCGAATTTGCTGCTGTCGACCAGCAAAATAGATTCTTTCGCGTTTTTGGCGGCAAGTTTATTGACATGCGCGCTCTCAATATCCACAGAGGTCAGCCCGACATCCATGCTGATTCCGTCAGCGCCCAGAAACGCCCGGTATCCGCGGAAATGCTCCAGCGTTTCAATCGCGATGGGTCCGGCGGTATCCATTCGGTCCTGTCGAAACTGTCCGCCCAGCAGCAAAACCTCCACTCCGGGCGCATGGAGTTCCTGGGCTGTCCGGACCGAGTTAACGATAACGGAAAGCTGTTTTTTGCCTCGTAAGACCGGGGCGGTCACAAAACACGTTGTGCCGGAGTCCAGGAATATCTGGTCCCCGTCACAAATAATATCCGCTGCAATTTCAGCAATGGCTTTCTTTGCCTCGATGTTTCGGGTAGACTTAGAGAGAAAAGAATAATCGCTGATTCGTGTGACGGTGGCCCCGCCGTGGGTCAGTTCAAGCAGTCCTTCGGCGGCCAATTCATGCAGATCCCGGCGGATGGTGGCTTCAGAAACATCCAGCCGCTCTGCAACCTGACGCACAGAGACATGACCGGATTGATAGACCTGCGAAAGTATCTCGTCTCGTCTTTGTTGAATTGTTGATGTCATAGAAACCTCGTTTTTGGCTCAATAATTCGTATATGATTATATTTAATCACAAATAATCAAAAAAACAACATAAAAATTCATAATTTTGATTGATTTTTGTTCATTTATCATTTAAATATGAAGATATAAGACGTTTCTATTTATATAATGCTGATGTGGAGATCGTATGAATATCGTGAAATACCCTGAAAAAGGGCGTTTTTCGCTCGACGGGATTCTTTCTGAATGGAAGAAAACCGAAGGCGATACCGTCAAAAAGGGCGATTTACTGTTGCTGATCGAAGCGGCGGGCGAATTGCTGGAGATCGAATCCGGCTCCGATGGTACCTTGCTGAAGCAGGTTGCCGCCCCCGGCAGTTTCGTCAAATCCGGCGACCCGCTGGCGATCCTCGGCAAAAAAGGCGAGGATGCATCCAAGGTGTTGGCGCGGCTTCAAAAAGAGGACAAACCCGCCCCTGCCAAGCAGGCCCCGCGGGCCGCTACCTCGCAGGACAATCAGCCCGCCTCAACGGCCAAGCCCCAACACAAGACCGAAAAACAAACCCAAAATACACAAAAGGAGGAAGCAATGGCTTCTGAATCTTCTGGAAATGCGAATAACGTGACCCCGATCCTGATGCCGCAAGCCGGTCAAAGTATGGAAGAGGGGACGATCCTGTCCTGGAAAATCAAAGAGGGCGATACCATCGAAGTCGGCCAGGTGATCATGGAGATCGAAACCGATAAGGCGACGATGGAAGTGGAAGCCACCGATGCCGGCCGCGTGGCGCGGATTGTTGCCGCAGAGGGCGATATTGTTGAAGTAAAAAAGCCGGTGGCGTTTATCGCCGCCAATGACGCCGATGTAGATGCCTATCTCGACGGCAGCGAAGCAAAGGCGGCCCCGGCCCCGAAGCCCGCACCGAAAAAGGAAGAACAGAAAGAATCCCCAAAACAGTCAAAGCCCGAAAGACCTACACGGAAGGCACCTGAAAAAGAGGCCCAACCTCAGGCCCAGCCAGCCGGCGAGCAGGAGGATGTGACCCCGATCCTGATGCCGCAGGCCGGTCAGAGCATGGAAGAGGGCACGATCCTGTCGTGGAAGGTCAAGGAAGGCGACCGCATCGAAGTCGGCCAGGTGATTATGGAAATCGAAACCGACAAGGCGACGATGGAAGTGGAAGCGGTGGACGCCGGACGCATTGCGAAAATCGTTGCCGCCGAAGGTGACATTGTCGAAGTGAAACAACCAGTGGCTTATCTGGCCGAAGAGGGTGTCAATGTTGACGCTGTGGCCGGCGGAACAGAAGCATCTGCTCAAAAAGCTGAAAAAACCGCAGCTAAAGTGGAAACCAAGGGGACTCCGGCTAAAACCGTTAAACAGGCAGCAGTTACGGATGCATCCGGCCGCGTCAAGGCCTCGCCGGCTGCCCGCAAAGCCGCACAGGACAAAGGCATCGACCTGGCATCCATCGGCAGCGGTTCCGGACCGCAAGGCCGCATTATCTCAACAGACGTGGAAAACGCCGATGTGGTTTCGACCGAGGTGAGATCTTATTCGCTGTCTAAGATGCGTAAAGCGATCGCCCAAAACCTGGCCTATTCCAAGCAGACGATTCCGCATTTCTACGCCAAAGTGACCGTCGATGCAACGCTGCTGTTTGCGACTTATCGCAAGACCAAAGAACAGTTTAAGTGCAGCGTCAACGATTTTGTGACGGCGGCCTGTGCCAAGGCGATTCGTCAATACCCGGCATTCCGCAGCCAGTTCAAGGACACCGAGATCATCGAACAGCCCGCGGTCAATATCGGCATTGCTGTCGGGACCGATGATGGCCTGACGGTGCCGGTCGTCCTGAATGCCGACCGAATGAAGATGGAACAATTGGCAACCCAAACCCGCAATGTCGTAGAATCGGCCCGCAACGGGAAACTCGAAGGTTTCGGGAAGGGCATCTTTACGATCACGAACCTGGGGATGTTCGGCACCGAAGAATTTTCGGCGATTATCAATCCGCCGGAGTCGGCGATCCTGGCGGTTGGTGCGATTCGTGAAGGCGTGATTGTCGAAAACGGCGCGATGCGTCCGGGGCGGTTGATGACCATGACGCTCAGCGTGGATCACCGCGTGATCGACGGCGTGCTGGCAGCACAATTCCTGAAGACACTGAAAGAACTGCTGGAAGATCCGGAACAGCTTATTTCGTAGTTCTTAGTTTTTAGTTTATAACACTTTTTAAGTGATACAAGGAACAGGATTATGGCGGAACATTATCAGATTGCAGTCATCGGAACCGGCCCCGGCGGATATATCGCCGCGTTGAAGGCCGCTCAAATGGGAGCTAAAACGGCCGTGGTCGAAAAACATTACCTCGGCGGGACCTGCCTGAATTACGGGTGTATCCCTTCCAAGGCCCTGCTGGCGTCGGCCGAATTGATTCATCGCATCAACGGGGCCAAGTCGCTGGGCGTTGCTGTTGACGGCAATGTCACATTTGACTGGGATGCCATCCAAAAACGCAAAGACAAGGTGCTGACTAAACTCCGCGGCGGCATCAAGGGCCTGTTCGGTGCCCGCAATGTCACGCTTTACACCGGTACAGCCATGCTCGATGGAGCCGGTAAAGTTAATGTAACGAATGACAAGGGCGAAACAGACTCCTTCACCGCTGACAAAATCATCCTTGCAACCGGTTCAGTTCCGGCCCGCATTCCGGGCTGGCCGGAGGATCCGGAACGGGTGTGCACCTCGGACGAATCGCTGCACTGGAAAACGCTGCCCAAGCGGTTGCTGATTGTTGGCGGAGGTGTCATCGGCTGTGAATTTGCCTGCATGATGCACGAATACGGCGTCGAAGTAACCATCGTGGAACTGATGGACTCGCTGCTGCCGGAAATGGAACCGAAACTCGGTCAGGCCCTGGCCGGTGTGTTCACCAAACGCGGCATGAAAATCCACACCGGGGTCAAAGTCGAAAATATCGAAACCAAAAACGGCGGTGTGGAAGCGACCATCTCCGGCGGACAAACCATCCAGGCCGATAAGGTACTTGTTGCTACCGGGCGCAGACCCAACACCAAAGATATTGGACTGGAAAGCATCGGGTTGGAAACCGACCGCGGGTTCATCCGCGTCAACGATAAGATGGAAACAGCGGTCAAGAATTACTACTGCATCGGCGATGCCAACGGCCGCTGTCTGCTGGCCCATGCGGCCAGTGCACAGGGCGAAGTAGCTGTCAAAAACGCCCTCGGCCATGATGAGGCACAAACATTGCCGGTGCCGAATGCCGTTTATACCTTCCCGGAGATCGCCTCTGTGGGTATCACTGTCAAACAAGCCAACCAGCAGAACATCCCGATTCGCGTCGGTGAATTTCCGACCGGCTTTTTGGGCAAAGCGATGGCCGTAGGTGAAGAATTCGGCTTTGTGCGTGTCATTCGTCATCAGGACAACGACTCGCTGCTGGGTGTGCACGTCATCGGACATAACGCAACAGAAATTATTGAAAGCGCGACCGCCATGCTGTCGCTGAAAGCATCGGCAAAGGACTTGGCGGAAATGATTTTTGCGCATCCGACCCTTTCGGAAGCCGTTAAAGAAGCGGCGGAAGATTGTTTCCAGCAGGCCCTGCATCTGCCGCCGCGAAAAATCACACGGATTGCTGCCGACACGGAGACGATTAAGTAGATTAAGGATGATTTCATGGATAATACCGTAACACAGGCAACAGATTTCTTAAGGTCGCTGGAAGGTGTGGATGTGTTGTTGGCTCAGGCGGACAACGTCGATCTGCCCCGGTCGCTGACCTACAACTCACATATTCATCTGCCGCCGAATTTCTCGGCCTTTGAAACGGTCGCCCAGGCCGTACAGATCGCCGCTGACGAGGGCGTTCAGGTTTTGGGGTGCGGCAACTATTATGATTATTCGGTGTATCAGTCCTTTACGGAAATCGCTCAGGACAAGGGAATCTTTCCTCTGTTCGGTACTGAAATCATCGCACTGGAAACCGACTTGCAGGCCCGCGGCATCCGTATCAACGACCCCGGCAACCCCGGCAAGTATTACATCTGCGGCAAGGGCATCAGTCGCTTTGAGTCGCTATCCGACAGGGCCGCTGAGTTGCTGACGACGATTCGCAATAATGACGCCCTGCGAATGCGTGAAATGACGGCAAAAATGGCCGAGGTTTTCAAGGCACATGGTATTGATACCGGCCTGGACGAAGCGGCCGTAATCGCGCGTGTGGTCAAACGTCACGGCTGCACGGCCGATATGGTGACCCTGCAGGAACGACACCTGTGCCAGGCGTTTCAGGAGGTCTTTTTTGAGACCGTGCTCGCCGATGAGCGTGTCGCCAAGCTGACTGAACTGTTCGGGGCCGCTCCGAAATCGTCCGCCGATGATGCCGTCGGGATTCAAAATGAAATTCGTTCTTATTTGATGAAAGCCGGTAAGATGTGTTTTGTGCCGGAGACATTTCTAAACCTCGCACAGGCCAAGGAACTGATTGTCGAACTGGGCGGCATTCCCTGCTACCCGGTGCTGGCCGATGGTTCTAAACAGCGTTGCGAGTATGAAACACCGCTTGCCCAGTTCATCGAAACGCTCAAAGCCAATGGCTATGCAATGGTGGAGCTTATTCCCATTCGCAATACGCCGGGGGTGTTGGCTGAATATGTGATGGCGATTCGCAACGCGGGCATCGCGGTGGTGGCCGGCACCGAGCATAATACACTGGACCTGCTGCCGATCCAGCCGACGTGCGTCGGCGGCGCAGCGATTCCTGATGAGGTCAACGCGATCTTCATCGAAGGGGTTTGTGTGCTCGCCGCACACGCCTTTTTGAAAGCACACGGCCAGCCGGGTTTTGTCGATGCCAATCAGGATGACCCCAACGACCGTATCGCCCGCTTTGGCCGTATCGGTGCGGCGGTTTTGAAACGTTATTTTGAAAAACAGTGAAAAGGATTTTCGTGATATGAGTTTAACCAAAGAACAAACCATTAACACAATCGCCCCGGTGCTGCGAATGCGGCTGACAAAAGGGGGACAGTCACCTATTATTCGATTCACGGACAAAACCAGCGTACCGGCAATGTCGCTTTCGCTGCCGGATGCGGCGGATGACAACGCTGTGATCGCTGCGGTTACAAAAACAGTCGAGGGGGCATCGGATGTTAAGGCCGTTGCGGTTGAAGGCGTCGGTGCGTTTGAGGTCATCTACGCTGCTGAAAAAAGCGCCGGGCGTGTTGCTGGCAAGGTTGCCGTCGTCACCGGTGCCGCCCAGGGGTTCGGATTGGAGATCGCACAGGATTTGGCCGCACAAGGGGCATACGTCGTGTTGGCCGATATCAACGATACCGAGGCCAAAAAGCAGGCGGAATCACTCCAAAAACAATACGGCCCCGACCGCGCGATGGCCGTTGCCATGAACGTGACAAGTTTAGAGTCCATTCAGGCGGCCATTAACGAGACCGTCAAAACCTACGGCGGCTTTGATGTATTTATCTCCAACGCCGGGGTGCTCAAGGCCGAAAGCGTCAAAACCCAGCCGGAAAAGGATTTCGATTTTTCCACCGCGGTCAATTACAAGGGCTATTTTCTCTGTACGCAGGCCGCGTCGAAAATTCTGGCGGCCCAGCACAAAGCTGACCCGGCGTATCTCAGCGACATCATCCAGATCAATTCCAAATCCGGTCTGGTCGGCTCCAATCGCAACTTCGCCTATGCCGGCAGCAAATTCGGCGGCATCGGACTGACCCAGTCATTTGCCCTTGAATTGATCGAAGACGGCATCAAGGTCAACTCGATCTGTCCCGGCAACTTCTTCGACGGCCCGCTCTGGTCGGATCCTGATAACGGGCTGTTCGTGCAGTACCTGCGTACTGGAAAAATCCCCGGCGCCAAGACCATCGATGACGTCAAAAAGGCCTACGAAGCCAAAGTGCCGATGCGCCGCGGCTGCACCACGCCGGATGTGATGGCGGCGGTGTATTACCTGATCGAACAAAAATACGAAACCGGCCAGGCCGTCCCCGTGACCGGCGGACAGGTGATGCTTCATTAGTTCATAGTTCATAGTTTTTAGTTAAGGATCAATCATGGAACAAACATTGCCCAAAACACAATATGCGATTCAGTTGGTCGGTCCCGATGAACTGAAACTCAACAGCGAAAAAGAAGCCTGTCAACCGGGTCCCTATCAGGTTGTTGCCAAAGTCGAGGCGGTAGGCCTGTGTTTTTCCGATTTGAAGCTGCTCAAGCAGTTCGATCAGCACGCCCGCAAAAGTGAAGTTCTGTCCGGTGTCGATGCTTCGGTGTTGTCGGAGGTTTCCAGCTACAAGCCAAAGTCAGAACCCACAGTTCCCGGTCACGAGGCCTGTGCGGTGATCGTTGCGGTGGGCGAGAAAGTGCGGCATCATCACGCCGGGCAAAAGGTGCTGATCCAGACGGATTACCGCTGGCTCAAGACCGCCGCGTCCAACGCCGCGTTCGGCTATAATTTTGAAGGCGCTTTGCAGGAATATGTCGTGATGGATGAGCGGATCTATGTGGACCCGGACCGCGACGAGAGTTTTCTAATTCCCGTCGAGAAAGAACTCAGTGCTTCGGCGATTGCACTGGTGGAGCCGTGGGCGTGCGTGGAAAGCTCTTACGTCACCGCCGAACGCAATACGATTCTCGCCGGCAGCAAACTGCTGGTCGTAGCAGATGCCGGTCATGCAGTTGAGGGACTGGCCGCCAGTTTCGCGTCGAATGGAAAGCCCGCGGCGATCACCGTGGTTTGCGCGGACGCCGCACAGCTTGAAAGCGTCAAGGCTGCGGGCATCGAGGTCACAACCGCCGAGTTGAGCACCTTGGCCGACGAGGCCTTTGACGATATCGTTTATTTCGGTGCCCAAAAAGATACTATCGAAACCCTCAACGACAAGCTGGCCGCTAAGGGCATCATCAATATCGCCCTCGGCAACAAAACCATCGGCCAGGAGGTATGCGTCGGCGTCGGGCGAACACATTACGGCCTGACTCGCTGGGTCGGCACCACCGGCAGCAATGCCGCCGAAAGCTATCAAAACATCCCTGCCACCGGCGAACTGCGTCAAGGCGACACAGCACTGGTAGTCGGCGCTGCAGGACCGATGGGGCAGATGCATGTGATTCGGCTGATCTGCTCGGGCATTGACGGCATTTCCATCGTCGGCACTGATTTCGATGACGAGCGGCTGGCATCCCTGAACGCCAAAGCTGACCGGCTGGCCGACGAACGCGGCGTCGGGTTGTCACTGGTCAATCCCAAAACAAACCCGGTCAATGAAAAGTTCAGCTATTTCGCCATCATGGCGCCGGTTGGGCCGCTCGTGGCACAGGCGGTCAAGGACAGCGCCGATGGGGCGATCATTAACATCTTTGCCGGGATTCCCGCCACGGTCAAGCAGGACCTGGACCTGGATACGTACATCGCCAACCGCTGCTTTATGTTCGGCACCAGCGGCTCGACGCTGGACGACATGAAGATCGTGTTGAACAAGGTCGTTTCAGGACAACTGGATACCAACCTGTCGGTCGATGCGGTCTGCGGCATGGCCGGGGCGATTGACGGCATTCGCGCGGTGGAAAACCGGACGCTGGCCGGTAAGATCATCGTCTATCCGCAATTGAAGGAATTGCCGCTGACGCCTCTGGAAACACTTGGTGAAAAAGTCCCCGATGTTGCGGCGAAACTGGAAAACGGCATCTGGACCCAGGCCGCCGAAGCGGAATTATTAAAAAGTGCCGGATAATTGGCAGACAAGTTGGAAGGCATGGTCTTAATGAAGCTGTGGAGAAATCGAAAGGCCCCCTGGAATTGACAAAAAGGCCGTTTGCAGATTTGATGCGTAATTTTGCTTGATTTTTCGGTCAAAACACAATTACATATAGTTAATAAAAGGTGTTTGGGGAACAGTCCCGATGTATCGGGAGAGCTGCCTGTTCCCTGCAACCATCGAGTCTAACGGTTAGATTCGAAAATCGTTGTACACAAGTTCGACTATCGAAAGGCCCAAAAATGAGACATCAGAGCCACACACATCAAACCAATTTCTGTTCGATTTGTATCGTTTTATTCAGCATTTTTATTGGCGGGCTGATTGGAACTGTGCAGGCGTCCTCCTGGCCGTATCAGGATGAAACCAGGGAACAGCGGGATGCCCGGATGGCCTGGTGGCGGCAGGCCCGTTTCGGCATGTTCATTCATTGGGGCGTCTATGCCGTACCTGCAGGGACTTATAAAGGAGAGCAAATCAAAGGCATCGGCGAATGGATTATGCTGCGAGGCGAGATCCCCGTGGCAGAATACAAGGGGTATGCCAAACAGTTTAATCCCGTTAAATATGATCCCGATGCGTGGGTGCGTTTAGCCAAAGAAGCCGGGATGAAGTACATTGTGATCACCTCCAAGCATCATGACGGCTTTGCATTATTCGATTCAAAAGTTACCGACTGGGATATCGTTGATGCGACGCCTTATGGTAAGGATCTGCTCAAGCCGCTGGCTGAGGCGTGCCGCAAGCATGGGATAAAGCTGGGGTTTTATTATTCGCAGGCGCAGGACTGGAACCATCCCGGTGGAGCCGCTGCGCGTGGGACAAAATGGGATCCGGCCCAGGAAGGCAGTATGGATGAGTATATTAAGAATATTGCGGCGGAGCAGGTTAAGGAGATACTGACTAACTATGGTGATATTGCTGTGCTGTGGTGGGATACGCCGCATGATATGAATGAAGAACGTGCCGATGCGCTTCAGCCGCTTATTAGCTTGCAGCCGGGTATCATTACCAATAACCGGCTTGGTGGCGGTTATGACGGTGACTGCTCGACACCGGAACAGCATATTCCGGCGACGGGACTTGATAGCGACTGGGAAGCGTGTATGACGATGAATCGCACGTGGGGTTTTAAGAGCTATGACCACGATTGGAAATCCACCGAAACACTGATCCGCAACCTGGTCGATATCGCCAGCAAGGGCGGCAATTATCTGCTGAATGTCGGTCCGACCGCTGAAGGCGAAATCCCGCAGCCCAGTATCGAACGCTTAAAAGCCATCGGGGCGTGGATGAAGGTCAACGGCGAATCAATCTACGAAACTACGGCCAGTCCCTTTCGAAAGCATTCATGGGGTCGTTGCACCAAGAAGACATTTATCAACGGTGCGACGCTTTATCTTCATATCTTCGACTGGCCTGTGGATGGAAAACTGGTTCTGAAGGGACTGAAAAATGAGGTTCAGCAGGCCTATTTACTGGCGGACCTTGGGAAACTTAAAACCACGAAAGATGACACCGGAGTTACGGTTGAACTGCCGTCCAAGCCACTGGATGCGATTGATACCGTGGTGGTTTTGAAGGTGGCGGGGGCGCTGGACGTCGAAATGGTCCTACCGATGCAAAACGACAAAGGCACGGTTACGCTTTCGGCTGAACTGGCGGATATTCATAATCGCGGCTATGGTACCCATGCCAAACTTGAAAGGAAAAACGGCAAACAGAATATCGGCTCGTGGACGGATAACAGGTCCTGGATCGAGTGGACTTTTGAGATTGAACAGAGCGGTTCATTTGAAGTCATCGCTGACTTATCGACTGAGGCGGCTGAAACAAAATTTGAAGTGGCTGTTGGATCATCGAAACTGCAGGCCGCAGTTGCTTCGACCAGCGGATTCGAGCAATATAAAAAAGTGAGTTTAGGGCAGATCGAAGTGTCCAAAGCCGGTGTCTATACGCTCCAGATTAACCCGAAAAAAGGGCAATGGCAGCCGATCAATCTCCGATCGGTCACGTTAACGCCGGTCAAATGAAATGTTGGATAACCGTTTAGGAAGACAATGCAAATGGAATCAAAACGTTATATTGCGGTAGATCTGGGGGCCGAAAGCGGCCGCGTTATGCTGGGGACCGTTTCTCAGGACAAAGTGGTCTTAGAGGAAGTCCACCGGTTTGGCAATGGCCCGATTGAAGTTGACGGATCCCTGCACTGGGACTTCGCGAAGACCCTCGCCGAAATCAAAGCCGGCATCAAAAAAGCGGTCCAGCAAACCGGCGGCGAGGTCGCCTGCATCGGCGTCGACAGCTGGGGCGTGGACTTCGGGCTATTGGACGCCGAAGGGTGGCTGCTGGAAGATCCGTATAATTATCGCGACAGCCGGACCGACGGAATGCTGGAGAAGGCGTTTGAGATCGTGGGAAAGCGCGCGATCTACGACCGAACCGGCATTCAGTTCATGCAGTTAAACACCCTCTATCAACTGCTGGCCATGCAGCAGTCCGGCGACCCCGTTCTCAAACAGGCCCAAACGCTGCTGTTTACAGCCGACCTGTATGCATACCATTTGTGCGGCAAGCCCTATGCGGAATACTCGCTGGCCAGCACCTCGCAACTGCTGGACATGAAAACCGGCCAATGGGCCGATGATCTTTTTGAGAAACTTAAGTTGCCGCGGGACATCATGCCGCCGGTGACCCAGCCGGGAACTGTCGTCGGCGAGTTGACCGAGGCGGCAGCCGCCGAATTCAGCAGCCCCAGGATCCCCGTTGCGGCGATCGGCTCGCATGATACGGCCTCGGCGGTCGCCGCGGTGCCGGCGTCCGGTGAAGGCGGCTGGGCCTATTTGTCCTGCGGGACGTGGAGCCTGCTGGGCGTGGAGATCGCCGCTCCCGTCATCAATGACGAAACCTTTGACTACCAGTTCACCAATGAAGGCGGCGTTGACGGAACCATTCGGCTGCTCAAAAATATCATGGGATTATGGTTGGTACAGGAGTGCCGCCGGCAGTGGCAGACCGAAGGGCAGGATCTCTCGTATGCTGAAATCACCCAAATGGCCCGAAACGCCACCCCGTTTGCGGCCTACATTGATCCAAGCCATTCTGACTTCTTATCGCCCGGTCAAATGCCTGAAAAAATAAACCAGTATCTCGCTAAAACCGGACAGGACAAAATCAATGACAAAGGCACAATGATCCGGTCGATTTTGGAAAGTCTGGCGCTGAATTATGCCTGGGTCCTGCAGCAAATCGAAGATTTGACCGGCAACCCCATTGAGACGCTGCATCTCGTCGGCGGCGGGATACAGAACCAATTGCTGTGCCAGTTCACCGCCGATGCGACGGGCAAGAAGGTCGTCGCCGGCCCGATTGAAGCGACGGCGACCGGCAATATCCTGATGCAGGCCAAAGCGACCGGTCAGGTTGAAAGCATGCAGCAGATCCGCCAGATCGTTCGAAATTCATTTGACGTGAAAGAATACCTGCCTAAGGACATTTCTGTTTGGCAGGCACAGAGTGAAAAATACAAACCTATTTCCTGAGGAGAGTACCATGGCCAAAAATGTAAAAGCAAGTTGTTTACCGGAAATCAAAAAACCCAGTCCCAAGGTTCCTGTCATCGGCGTTTTCTCGCCCTGCGATCCGCGCATTGATGCCGCCAGCCGCAAGCGAGCACAGAACATCATCGCGATGGTTGCTGACACCATCAGCGGCCAGGTCGTCCTGCCGGACAAGACCCCGGTGCCGGTGGTTTATTCAGATGTCCTGATCGACAGTGAGGCACAGGCCGATGTCGTGGCCCAGCAGTTTCGCCAGGCAGGCGTCAATATTCTCGTTTGTGCCCCGGACACCTGGGCGTTCCCGCAATTGACGACGATCTCGCTGCTGCAGCAGTTTCCCAAAGACACCCCCATCAACATCACTTGCGGCAACAGCGGGCCTAAGCCGGGCGTCGTGTATGCCCATGCCTTAGCCGGTGCGATCAGCCAGTACGGCAAGATGGTGCATCTGAATGTGGGCAACTGGGCCGATACCGGGATGAATCCGGTCATGACCAAACCGACCGCCGTCGCCCTGATTGACTGGTGCTATGCGGCCGTGACGACAATGGCGCTCAAGGGCCGCCGCGTGATGGTCTTCGGGCATGATTCGATGGGCATGGAGACAGCCCTGGCACATATCCTGCCGACACGGAACACCTTCGGCCTTGAGATTACCCGCCTGGATATGAAACTGCTGGCGGACATGCTCAAGAAGGGCGCCTACAGCAAGAAAGAACTCAAGGCACTGCGCGGCTGGATCGATGGTCATCTCGGCAAGCGGCTGGAGCTGAAAACCGAAGACGACAGCAAACGTTTTGATACCAGTTTGGCGATGTACCTGATCAACCGCGACCTGATGGCCGACCTCAATGCCGTTGGCGGCGGGTTTATGAGTCAATTGGAATGGGGCAGCGACAATCGAGGTCTGCCGCTTCCGGTGGCCGATGCGATGGAGTCGATGTTCAACAGTACGTTTGACCACAATGGCCCCAAGGCCCCGCAGCCCTATGCGACCGAAGCCGATGTTCAGGGACTGCTGACAATGCTGTTTATGACCTATCTGTCCGGCGGCAATCCGCCGCTGTTCATGGACTTCCGCAAAGTCTGGGAAGGTTGGGAAATCAAGGCCCTGGCTAAGAAGGTCGGTGTCAAGATCAACCCGAAGGCCGACTATATCAAGAAGGGTCTGGTTGACGGCGATAACTCCGGCAGCGCATCCTTTGACTGGGCCGGCAAGCCGGGCACCAGCGTCAAGCAGCTCATGAGCCGCATTTCCATGCCCCTGGCTGACGAGGGCTACTTCCCCGGCGGCGGCAACAGTGTCACCTTCATGACCCCGGCCGGCGTAAAAGGCATCGCCGGACGGATGGCCTACAGCAGTCTCAACGATAAGTTCAGCTTAATCTGGGACGAGGCCTATTCGACCAGCGTTCCGGACAAACTGGGCAAGGCGATGTGCGACCTGACCACCCCGACCTGGCCGCATACCTTTGTCGTGCCGAAATACGCCAGTATGCTCGAGTACAAGCAGTACGCCCCGGCCAACCACTTCCACATGACGTGGGATCTGCCGGTATCGCGTCTGCAGTACTGGATGGACCTGAGCGGTGTGATCAGTGCGACCCCGTGGGCGGCACGTCCCTCGTTTGTCGAAGGCACCGATCGCCCGCTGCCGCTGATCTACCATCTCAACGGAGGCGAAGCGGCCTTTAAGAGTCTGTAAGTGATATTGACAAACGTGGATCATTTTGAACCTGTAACGTTTTTGGAGATTGTCTAATGGAAGAGAAAAAGTCAGCGTCCGTTATTCCAGGGAAGTATCTGTTGCCGTTTGTATTAGTGACAACGTTGTTTGCGCTGTGGGGATTTGCCAATGATATTACCAATCCCATGGTTGCGGCATTTAAGAACATTCTGTTGATTAGCAATTTCCAAAGTTCACTGGTTCAGTTTGCGTTTTATGGAGGGTACTGTTTCATGGCGGTGCCGGCTGCGATTTTCATTAAACGTTTCAGTTATAAGACCGGGATTCTTTTGGGGTTGGCCCTCTACGCGACGGGGTGCCTTCTGTTTATCCCTTCCGGCTGGATGATGGCGTTCTGGGCGTTTTTAATTTCTTATTTCATTATGACCTGCGGACTGTCGTTTCTGGAAACCAGCGCCAATCCGTACATTTTGTCCATGGGACCAGAAGAGACATCCACACAGCGGCTGAATTTTGCCCAGTCGTTTAATCCGATGGGGTCTATTACCGGCATGTTCGTTGCCAGTCATTTTATCCTGGCCAAACTCAACGCTGCCTCAGAGGAAGCCCGCAGGGTCATGCTGGAGACGGATCCGGAACAGTTTGCAGCCATTCAGCAGGCTGACCTCGATGTGATCATTGGCCCCTATATGATTTTAGGGATTGTGGTTCTGGTCGCATTGGTGCTCTTTGCGATTTCAAAGCTGCCGAGAATCAAAGGTGAAGATGACAATGTCGTGAATTTCGGAGCAACGCTGAGCCGTTTACTGAAAACCCCCAAGTACGTTGAAGGCGTGATTGCACAGGCCTTTTATGTCGGGGCGCAAATCATGTGCTGGACCTTTATCATTCAGTACGCCGGAACCCAGTTGGGTATGGAAAAGGCAATGGCTCAGAACGTGAACATTGCGGCGATGTTCATCTTTGTTTCGTCCAGGTTTATCTGTACCTTCCTGCTGAAATTTTTCAGTCCGGGCGGGTTGTTGATGACATTGGCCATTGCCGGATTCGGTTTAGTGTGTGTGACCATTTTTTCAAAAGGCAACCCGGATGCGGGTGCTCTGATTCAGGGATACATTGATCAGTCTGCGGAAACAGGCGGCCTTGTCGGCTATATCAAGGGACTGTTTACAGGGTTGTTTAAGGTCGATGGAACGGCCGGGCTTTTAAGCCTGGTGGGCGTGTCGGCCTGTATGTCGCTGATGTTCCCGACGATTTACGGAATCGCTCTCAAAGGCCTGGGCGACGATGCCAAACTGGGGGCGGCCGGTTTGATTATGGCCATCGGCGGCGGGTGCCTGATGCCGCCGGTGCAGGGCTGGATTATGGACCAAAACGCAGTCAATCTTGGATTTACAACACTGACAAGCACGGCCGCATCGTTTGTTCTTCCGCTGATTTGTTTCGTGGTGATTGCAATTTTTGGGTTTCGAACCTCCAATGTACATGGCCATAAGTATTGATTCGACAGATAGAAAGGACCTTACAGATGCTCAAAAATATACCGAATATATTAAGCCCCGAACTGTTGAAAATCTTGATGGAGATGGGGCACGCTGATGAAATCGTGATCGCGGACGGGAATTTCCCGTCCGCGTCCATCGCCGCCGAGACCGTCTCGGGCAACCTGATCCGCATGGACGGCCACGGCGTTCCGGAAGTGCTGGAGGCGATCTTGAAAGTCTTTCCGCTGGACCCGTATGTGGACAAGGCGGTCGGCCTGATGGAACTGGTTCCCGGCGACACCGTCAAAACACCGATCTGGGATGAGTATCGCAACATTATCAAGGCCAGCGATGAAAGCAAGAAGTTTAATGACTTTGAATTCATTGAGCGTTTTGCGTTTTATGAGAGAGCTAAAAAGGCCTACGCCGTCATCGCCACCAGCGAGACGGCCCTTTACGCCAACATTATCTTAAAGAAGGGGGTTGTTGTCTGATTTTTTAGCTGTGCGATTTTTTAGTGGCGGTAAAGGCCTCGCAGGGGCCGTCATGTTGTAGCCCCGCGGCGCACCTGTCCGTCATAGCTCTTAGAGCGACGACGGAAGCCCGGGGTCAGGAATGCACCCTCGCCCCAGAGCCCGTGCAGCGGGCGGCATGTGCTCGGCAACGATTATGCCGCCCCGCTAGGGCTTGTAAAAAATGAGAAGGGAAACGCTTTTTATTCCCCACCCTGACGGGATGGGGCTACGACATATCGCCCCATTCGGCTTCGCTCGGGGCAGGCTCTGATGGGCTGAAGAAGTCGGATTGAGTGTGCCGCTAAATAAACTCGCTCACCTATACAGACCCAAAGGCAGTGGCAATTTACGACAGAAGATGTCGGGGCCTGGCCAATTGTGGTCATTGACGGCCCAGAATCCAGCCAGTCACCCCGACTTCAAATTGACCGCATTTTTCACCGCCAAAGTCAATTCCATTGGTCCCGCTTGCCAACGTGTTATAATTACTTGACTTTTAAGGGCTTATATTGGTATCATTGATCGGTCATTTATATACGATCACGATTGAAAATTCCCGTTTCTATGCGGCTGATATGGAACGACCTTTGTCAAGTTATCATTTTGTTATTTTTACATTTTCTTGAAAACACTTCCAGGTGCAGGCGGCTTCGACGATGAATCAGTCTGATATTCGTGGATTATCCCGCATCA
>Ga0224495_10000450_pt1 | contig 33079 bp, 29 predicted proteins | sample SF_Jul11_sed_USG_FD_168128 | JGI IMG/M metagenome (GOLD analysis project Ga0224495, IMG submission 168128) | Sediment microbial communities from San Francisco Bay, California, United States - SF_Jul11_sed_USGS_4_1 | ecosystem: Environmental > Aquatic > Marine > Sediment | place: USA: California... | reverse complement strand
ACTGCGATAAACAAGGCCAAACCCGAAACCCGCAAACGATTGAAAGAAGCCTTGAAGGGGTAACGCGTTTGCTTCGACGCTCAGTACAAGTCGCGCGCAGCTCGTGATTTTTTCTCTTGACTTTGCACTTTTTTCTGCAAATGTGAAAAAAGTTGGTTATTTTGGGTATACATTGGTATGAAGAACAATACTATAAAACAATTTTTTGTAAGATTTTTTCTACTTCTGGCCATATCGCTGCCGTCCAGCGCAGCGTATTCGTCTGAGGTCGATATCTTGCGCGAGATTAAAAATCTGCGCGAGGATACAAACCGGGAATTCCAAAACATTCACGAAGAAAACAGGAATCTGCGCGAAGACACAACAAACCAATTCAAGACTTTGCGTGAAGATATGAATAAGCGGTTTGAACAAGTGGACAAGCGTTTTGATCAATTGATGTGGTTTATCGGCCTTTGGATTCCGCTGTCTATGGCAGTTGTCGGGTATATCTTGCAACGTCTAAACAGGCACGATGACCGGTTTTTCGAAATTTCAAGAAAATCCATCGAAGCGGAAGATATGATTACCGCGATAAACAAGGCCAAACCCGAAACCCGAAAACGACTGAAAGAAGCCTTGAAGGGGTAACGCGCTTTGCGCGAATGATGAATTTTGAGTTTTGAATGTTGAATTTAAAATCCGCGTAATCCGTTGAATCCGTGATTCTGACGTTTTCCGTGATTTTCTCTTGACTTTGCGTTTTTTTTCTGCAAAAGTGTAAAAAATTGGTTATTTTGGCGATGCATTGGTATGAAGAACAATACTATAAAACAATTTCTTGTAAGATTTTCTCTGCTTTTGGCTATATCGTTGCCTTCAGGCGCGGTATATTCTGCTGAAAGCGATATTTTGCGGGAAATCAAGAGTTTACGCGAGGATACAATTCGCGAGATTAAAAATCTGCGCGAGGATATGAATAAACGGTTTGAACAGGTAGATAAACGGTTTGAACAAGTAGATAAACGGTTTGAATCAGTGCAGTCTCAAATGGATGGCAGATTTAATCAGATGATGTGGTTTATCGGCATCTGGATTCCCCTGTCTATGGCAGTTGTCGGGTATATGCTGCAAAGACTAAATCGGCACGATGACCGGTTTTTCGAAATTTCAAGAAAATCCATCGAAGCGGAAGATATGATTACCGCGATAAACAAGGCCAAACCCGAAACCCGCAAACGATTGAAAGAAGCCTTGAAGGGGTAACGCGCTTTGCGCGAATGATGAATGCTTCGGTAAAGCGGGTAGGTTTACATATAAGAAACTTGGTAAAAATAGGGTAAACCATGGCGCTATTGATAAAAAAAGAAAAAAATACCTGAAAAAAACCTTTTCCCCGGGATTTTTCCGATCAAATACATCTGAAAGTTCATCAGATATCGGAATATTTAAAGCAATATCATCACCAGAGATATCAGGATTTTATCAATCATTACCGCAAACCAAAACACTTTTGAAAACAGTCAATTTTCTGCCCCTTAAACAGGTTGCCTGCCAGTCTGGTTTTGTTTCTTATAACCCCTTTCATCAAGCCTTTAAAAAAGAAACGGGGTTGAGTCCGATGAGCGGAAAAATAGTCTAAAAAAATCATCAAATTGTGTTACTGAGTTATAACTCCGGTTGACAAAGCCCTTTTTATTTTGTATAAACAAAAAAATATTATGCGCAATCATCATAACGAAAAAACAATAAAAAACAATAAATGCAAAGGAGTGCGTTTGATTAAATGGAACGAAAATTACAAATCGGGAATTGAAAAAATTGACAAGCCCTGAATGTCAAGTTCCGGCCTAACCTCCTGGGTTATCGATCATATTGTTATCGAAGACAAAAAATATGCTTGCAATTTGATCGGCAAGATTTAATATGTGGGGGTTAGCGAAAAACGCCGGGTTGAATTCCGTTGCAGGGAACGGTCGCGACCGTTCCCTGCCAAAATCCCCGGCGGTTGTAGCGAGGGGGGAAACTTCCCCCCTCAAAAAAAGGAAAAAATGAATATGAAAAAAATAATATATCTTTTTTTAGCGGCGGCTACATACATGTTGCCCGCTGTATGCGGCGATTTGTATGCCGACGAAATGCAAAAGGTAATTATTCTCCCCTTTAAAAATATTGATAAAAACCCCAATTATGAATACCTCGAGGCAACCATTACCGATTCCATCCGGGCAAAGCTCAAAACCAAATTTGCCTTTAGCGAGACCCCCGAACAGGAATGGAAAACGGTGGCCAAAAAAAACTTTCTTTATGATAATGAATGTTATACGGCCACCTACGGCATAAACCTTGGATTGTATTCCACGCAGGATGTTGTCATTAACGGCGGCTTTATCATCAAGCAGGGCGGCAAAGACCAGGATGCCGTCAGTACCACGGTTCGCATTATCAGCATTACCGAAAAAAGGGTGATTGCCGAGCAGGTCATTGAAATTCCGGCCAACAATCAGCTCTTTACGACCATTGGCGAAGTTGCCGACAAGGCCGCCAAAGAAGCATCCAAAGTGCTGCCAAATAAAGAAGACTGGGAAAAAAACCGAGGCAATAAAAAACCGGCCAAGAAAATATTTGCCAACATTGCTCTTGGTCTTCGAGCAGGCGGCAACTTTTTTGCCGGCGGCTGGTCAGACCAGTTCAGCACAAAATTGCCGGCTTTTGGGTTTTTACTTCGCGGCAACATGCCCATTGTCTGGGATCAGTTTTTTATTGAAGCCGGTTTAAGCTACTATCAGCACGAGATTAAAAAAGGCGCGACCAATTATTTTACCGCCAACAACCTTACGCTATTGGCTACCAATCTTATGATGGGCGGCGCGGTGGGCGTTGATTTTCGCCTCTCTGATATATTTTACATCTCGCCTAAACTGGGCGGCGGGGTGATAAACCAGTCGTCGCAGGTAAGCGGCTCTGTGTCCCAAAACGTAACCAACGATATCCCTTATGTCAGCGCCGGATTTGAATTTGCCTGGCTGGCCACCGATACCTTGCGCCTGGTTTTTGACGGCACGTTTAATGCACAAATCGAAAGCTTTAAATCGCCCCAAAAGACGATCTTTACCTATATACCAATGGCGCAGTTGGGGATAAATGTGAATTTTTAGAGAACACATAATGCGGGGGGTAGCGAAAACCGCCCGGCGGTTGTAGCGAGGGGCGTGCCAAGCCCCTCCCAAAAACAGGAGAATAAAATGAACACAAGAACAAGAATTTTTACAGGGCTGCTGATGGCAGCCATATTGGCAGGATGCAAGGGAGATACTTCTACCGCTGATTTACTAAACGGGAATTTTATTAACAAACTGGCAGATACCTCGCCGCCTAACATATTAACGCCCAAAGATGGTGAAGTACTCGGACTTAAAGTGGTATTTCAATGGACAGCCAAGGCTGGCGCCTCAAAATATACCATTGATGTTGCCACGGACAGCGCATTTTCCAATACGATAACCGGCAGTCCTTTTACAGTAGATGCTCCAAATAGCAGTCTTACGGTAGATCTCAGTACGAACGGAACCTATTACTGGCGCGTTAAAGCGGACACCACCACCGCCGGTCAATATGGGAGCGGCTCCTTTGATGTTGTTGACAGCGTAATTTATGTGTACTGCCCGGTTCCTGCTGCCGGTTCGTCGGGAACCTGGACAAATCTGACTACAGCCAATGGTCTTGGGAGTAATGTCGTTAAAGACGTTTACGCAACAGGTTCCCATGTATATGTAGCTACCACCGGGGGAGTTTCTGTTTCTATTAATAATGGCCAGACATTTAGCAACAGTACTACTGCCAATGGCCTGGGTAGTAATACTGTTAATGGTTTATACCCGGCAGGTAATACTCTTTATGCTGCTACATCTGGTGGCGTGTCCATCTCTCTGGATAACGGCTCTACCTGGATCAATTATACAACCGCAAATGGACTTGGAAGCAATACAACGAATAAAATCACCAAGAGTTTATTTTCTGGAATAACTGCGGCGACAACAGGTGGATTGTCATCCTCTTCCAACGGAACTACATGGTCTAATCAGACGAATGCGAATACTGCCGGTGGGCTCGTAAATGATGTTATCAATGGTGTATTTGTAGATCCGAAAACTCTCTTTACTTACGCAGCTACTGCAGGCGGGTTATCCGTGAATAATCCATGGGTGGGTTGGGCAACTTATACGGCGGCGACCGCCGGCTTTGGATCCAGCAGTATAATCAATGGCGTCTTTAGTGCGGGAGACCGGATTTATGCGGCTACTGCTAATGGAATGGCCGTTTCTACGAATGCGGGTTCAACATGGACTAACTATCTATCGACCAATCAAATTAACAATGTTTATGTTGATGTAACAGCCGATGTTATTTACGCAGCCACCAATAATGGCTTGTTCGTCTCTGTAAACGGTGGAACTTCATGGGTCAATTATACAATTGCCAACGGACTGGGAAGCAATACTGTATATGGAGTTTACGCATCAGGTAGCAGTATTTATGCGGCCACGGCTGGCGGCTTATCAAAATTCTCAGCAACATCTACCTGCACGGATGTAAATGTGGTAGGCAACAAATCAAAGCCATTTCAAACGATCATGGGAGGGATTTCGGCTGCGCTTCAACTGGGCAAAAAAGATGTTTATGTAGCGTCCAGGGACAATTCGGGTACAGCCTATCAAGAGACATTGGTTATTAAAGATAATATCAGTCTTCATGGCGGATGGGATGCAAATTTTACAGCCCAGAATATGAATAACAAGACAAACGTATGGGCGAATACAAGCTATGTTGCCTATGCTCGTGATATTGCTCGCTATACTTTAATTGAAGGGTTTGCATTCAGCAATGTTTCTACCGGTATTGCTAATACTTTTGGCATATCCACAGAAAACTGCCAGTTGCAGTTGATTATTCAAAACAATACTATAAATGCCGGCGCCGCTGCAATGTTTTCATCTGGTGTCGCGAACACCGGTTCTTCTCCGAGTATTTTAAGTAATACCATCAATGGAGGAGTGGGTGTATATGCCATAGGCATATCTAACAATACTTTTTCTCTTCTCAATATTTTGTCATCGCCGAATATTAATGGAAATATAATTAACGGTGGTAATACCCTTGCGTCTATAGGCATAATGAATGCCTTTGGAGCGCCATTGATCACCAACAACACCATAAACGTCGACAAAAACTTCATGGGAATTGGAATATACAATACTAGTACCTCGTTGATTAGCGGAATTGGTTCGCCTGTTATTATAGGCAATATCATCAATGCGGCCAGTACTGGAATAAACAATGACCCAAGTGCATTTTTTAATCCAAGCCTGAATTCAAGCAATGGTACGCCTACTGTGTCTATTACAATAATAGCCAATAACACCATCAATGCCAAGCAAACGGGAATAATGAATAATCAATACACCGATCCAGTTCAGGGAGTAACTGGTTATGGAATCATTGATACCATTGCCAACAATACGATAACTATTAAGGGAGACATAAATATGAACAATACTATGTATGGATTAAATGACCAAGGTCATATTACCACTATGAGTAATAATACAATCGCTGTAGACAATAGTAGTAGCAACGCAAGCTGGGTGAGCAACTATGGCATTTCAACAGATGGCGTATCTACTTCGCAATGGTCTCCCTTCACTATTTCCAGTAATAAAATTAGTGTTCTTGGGGGGACAAATGGTAGCGTATATGGTATTTATAATACACGGCAAACGACCAGCAATCAAGCATCCCATACTGTAGTTAATAATAATACAATAGATAATGCTGTTTCCGGAACAGGTTCTTCGTATGGAGTTTATTACACCAATGTAAGCGCCACAATAGGCATGGCAAACAATATGGAAGTGTATAATAACTCAATTAATGCGGGCAGCGGATCAAATACGTATGGAGTATATATTTCCAACAGATCCACAACCTATGCTCCTCGAATTGAATTGTATAACAATACCATTCATGGCGGTAGCGGTTTGACAAACTCCTATGGAATATGGGTCGACAATGTGGGGACAGTTATCAACCCAACGATAGATATAAAAAATAATAATATATTTAATTCCGGCATGGCTAATAACCGTTATGGAATTTATGAGTTTTCGTCCTCGACAACTACAACATCCAGCCCAACTAATCTGTTAAATAACAATGTTTTTGATAGTGGCTCGCTCGGTAAATATTATGTTTATGCCGATAAGCCGAATGCCTTGACCACAGGAACGACATGCATTAATGCCGCAGCCGTTACGGATACAACAAGAAACTGTTATACTGTTGCGACTTCAAACCTGAACGTCAATGGAACAGGAGCCGTGACTGCCTCTGGTAACATTAATATAGCCAATACAGGTAATCAGCTTTTTGTAAAAGCCCCGGTAATGTATGACATTACACAGGATGGTCCCGATGTCAATACTACATATGATGGAACAACCAGTACCATTGAAGTCGCGGCATGCAATGCCGATTCCCGGTATGTGCTTAATCAATTCTTCGTCTATAACAATGACGGGATCGTTAGAACGATAACAGGGGTTAATTGCACCGCCTCGGCTTCGTTGATTACCTTCACCCCCGTGTTTGCAACCGCCACGGTTTCCAATATGCCAATCGTATTATGGGGTACCAACGCCACAGCGGGCGCGACAAATGTGTTTCCAGACTTTCATCTCAAAGCGCCAGTTGCTGCCACCTGCAATGTATTTTTTGGCGGCCTTGATATGTCCAATACAACAAATTCAGCTTCAAAGACATTTACCAATGACATGGACAGCTTATTGCGTACTGCAAATCTTGCGGGTCTTCCCTGTACGCTTACTGTACCGTCAAGCGCCCTTGGCGCCGGTTGGTCTATAGGAGCAGATGAAAGGGATTAATAAGTATAGGCCAAATCGAGGGGGTAGCTGCAACCCGCCGGACGGGCGGTTGTAGCGAGTGGGGAAACTTCCCCCCTTGAAGAACTACGCGTTATCCGCAACGTATTTCAGGGGAACTGGAGATGTCAAATGCAGCAAATCCAATGAAAATCCCTGTTTTCGGCTCATAAAATAAACTATTCAACCTGTTTCCCGCTTCCAGTTTCGCTCGTGTCTGAAACTCCGCCAAACTCTACTGAATTTTTTTATCACCTTACGCCCGAAGTGGTGATGCGGGCGGCGGAACAAGCAGGATTGCGCCCAACGGGACATTGCCGCGCTTTAAACAGTCTGGAAAACCGGGTTTTCGATATCGGGCTGGAAGATGGAACCCACATTGTGGCTAAATTTTACAGGCCGGGGCGCTGGAGTCTGACTCAAATCCAGGAGGAACACAATTTTTTATTTGATCTGCGAGACGCCGAAATTCCCGCCCTTTATCCGGCGCTTTTTCCTGACGGGCAAAGCATTCAAGGTATAGAAGGAATTTACTATGCCATCTGGCCTCTAACGGGTGGCCGCGAGCCCGCCGAATTTACCGACGAAGAGCTGGAAATTACCGGACGCCTTCTGGCCAGAATCCACAATGTCGGGTCTTCCCGGGAAGCGCGCCATCGCCCCGCACTGGGCGCTGAAAAGATGGGTCTCGACTCGCTGCAATTTTTATTGGATCACAAATTTATTCCCGAACTTTTGGAAGCGCGCTTTAGCAAGGTTGTGCACGATACGGTTATTGTGTACAACGAATCAAGCAAAGGGGTTCCTGTTCACCGCATTCACGGAGACTGCCATATTGGCAATTTGCTATTTGGCCGCGACGGCTGGTACTTTCTGGATTTTGACGATTTTTGCAACGGTCCGGCCGTTCAGGATATCTGGATGATTTCGTCGGGGCGCGATTCGTCCGATCTGCAACGCCAACAGATTTTTCTGGACGCCTACCGTACCTTCAGGAATTTTGATAACTCCTGGTTAAACCTCATTGAGCCGCTGCGTTCTTTACGCTACATTCATTACAGCGCCTGGATAGCCCGACGTTGGCAGGATCCGGCTTTTCCCTCGGCCTTTCCTCACTTTGGAACCGAAGAATACTGGGTGAAGGAATTAAACGATCTTGAGGAGCAGCTTGCATTCTTTCAAAGCGATTACACGACATTTATTTTTTCACAGAAAATAAACGAACCGGAGACATTGACCAACAAAGATTTTTTCTGGGATATGTAAGCATCGGGTGAGCCAACAACTGTAACCCTGGACGCAAACTCAAAAATCATCCCCATCAATATTAAAAAATAATTTTCCAGGATATACGGTAAATGCAGTTCTACCAGGATGAACTTAAAAAGGATACTTTATCTGATGTTGGCGGTTTTTGCGGGACCGTTTTATTTTTTAACGTGGCGGTTTAACCATGAGATCTTCATGGCCATCAACGGTTTTCAGAGCAACCTGATTGGATTGCCCATGATTCTTTTTACTGTTCTTGCCGATGGCCATTTTGTAATCATGCTCTCTGCTCTGGCCTATCAAAAAAAACGGCGCTATTACTGGTCTTTTATTATTGCCTGGCTTGTTGTTTCAGCGATCGTTCATTTAATTAAATATCTGCACATTTCCTGGAGGCCTCTGGCCTATTACCATGATTCCATCTTCTATGCAGGGGAAATCTTAACCGGACAAAGCTTTCCTTCGGGTCACGCCAGCGCAGTAATGAGCCTGACTCGATACCTCATGCAGGATGTTCAGAATAAAAAAATTTCCCTGGCCTTTTTTTTCTTCGGGGTAATCTGCGCTCTATCCAGAGTTTACATTGGCGTGCATTTCCCTGTGGATGTTCTTGCCGGCGGATTTATTGGATTTGGCCTTACGCATCTTGTTCTGGTTTATGCCGGCGTCAGGTTCCGTCGCATCGACCGAAGGGAATATAAATACAATTTTATTATTATTTTTTCAGCAGGACTGACTTCGGCTGTTTCCTATATAATTTTTGCCCGAGAATCCTATTCCCCGATTTCTGGATTTTCGGCTCTTATTGCCGCCAGTCTTGGCATATATTTTTTATACCATATTTTCTTTCATTTGCTTAACATCTACCGCCGAAGATCAGAAGATATCCATGAATAAACCAAAAAGTATTCGATTTTTAAATATTACAATATCTCCCCAAACCATTTTCGCATCGATTTTGGGTACTGTAGTTTTTGCATGTATTTTAAACATGTCGTGCATCGGTTATATTCTCCATCTTGCCAATCATCAGGCTTCTGCGATAATTCACAGAGAAAAAATAACGGACGTTATGAAATCGGGCGGCATCAATGATGCTGCAAAAAAGAAACTGGAGCTGATAGAGAAAGCAAAAGAATTTGGGAAAATACTTTATTCTCTTAAAGAAACGCACAGCTATGAATATTATGTTTCCCTGCCCCGAAAAGCTCTTGGCTGGAATCTCACCGCCGCCCCGGCTCTGGAGTTAAAGGCAAAAGAATTTAGTTTTCCTTTTGTCGGAACGTTTGGCTATCTTGGTTTTTTTGACGAAAAAATGAAAGATGAGTGGAAAAATAAATTTATATCCCGGGGATTTGATGTATATGAAAATGAGATAGGCGCATATTCAACGCTCGGATATTTTTCTGATCCCGTGTTTTCCACTTATCTTGAATTTAGCGACGCCCAGCTTGTGCGTCTCGTACTTCACGAAATGGCGCACGAAAAAATTTATTTTAATAGCGATACCGATTTTTCTGAATCTCTGGCGGTATACATTGAAAAAATTGCGACCAACCTTTATTTTTACCATAATATAAATACGCCTCCTGATCAAAATCAACTACATTTGTATTTTATCAGGGAGTATGGTTTGTTTCAGGATTTTCTGGATGAAGCAAGAAAAAATCTTGAAAATATATATAGCTCGGATTTTCCGGATAAAATAAAACTTCAAAAGAAAAAAGAAGAATTTGAAAAACTGCGTGCAAAAATAAAAAATGCCGGATTTAAGTTCTTGAAATACGCCGCAGGCGATACAGATTTAAATGAGTTCAACAATGCTTTTTTGGTTCAAAATCAAAGATATACTCCATCCCGGAAAAAAACCGGATTTTCATTGTTATTGGATGACTGCCACAATGATATTGTTTGCTGGTTTGACGGACTTAAAAAGCTGAAGGCCTGCGACAATAAAACAAGAAAAATATTTATGGAAACCGAAGTTCACTTAAATGAAGTTTTAAACAAATGCAGGTAATTTCGCATGAAGGATGATATTTACAGTAAACCTTTTCAAATAATTCCCAAATTCGAATTTTCAGAAAAAGTAGCGCAGGTATTCGATGATATGATTCATCGATCTGTACCATTTTATGAAACCAATCAAACGATGTCCTGCCAGATGGCAGAAGAGTTTTATACGGACGGCAGTATTATCTACGATCTTGGATGCTCTACCGGAAAAACTGCCCAAACATTGAGTCAAGTCTTTGAAAACCGGCCATTTCAGTATATCGGAATCGATAATTCCAGCGCCATGATTGATAAAGCGGAAAAATCCAAAAACGATATGAGCGAAATACATAAAATAGATTTTCTTCTGGGCGACATCGAAACTTTTCCGTACGGAAATGCCGGGATTATTATTGCCAACTATACATTTCAGTTTATTCCTCCCGAAAAGAGAGCGGCGCTTCTAAATAATATTTATTTTTCGCTAAACAAAAACGGCGTCTTGCTGTTATCCGAAAAAGTAGTTGAGTCCGATAAAGAAATTGCGAATCATTTTATTCACATGCATCACCTGATGAAAAAAGCCTGCGGATATTCCGATCTGGAAATTATGCAAAAGCGCGACGCCATCGAAGATGTCCTGATTCCCAACACTCCGGAAAAGAATATGGAACTCATGAAAGACGCTGGATTTCAGGCGGTTTCTATTTATCACAAGTGGTTTAATTTTGCATCGTACATTGCGCTAAAAAAATGATCCAGACCAATTTAAATTATCTCAAAGACTGTCAGAGCAATATCGATATTGAAAAATTAAAATTAATTTTATTGAAACGAAATCGCTTGCTTTTTGATGAAGTAAACAAAAGCATGTTAAAAGCTGTTTCCGATCAACCCAATATTCATGCCGTATACAAAAATTACAAAGACAATGCCATTGTTATTGGCCGCGCGGAAGAAATTGCTCCGGAAATGCAAAAAACAATTCAGGCACATCTGGAAACATTTTGCCCATGGAGAAAAGGACCTTTTCATATTTACGGAATTGAAATTGACGCAGAATGGAGAAGCGAGATCAAATGGAATCGCATTGCCCCGCACATGGATAATCTGGAAAATAAATCCATTTGCGATCTGGGCTGTAATAATGGATATTTTATGTTTAAAGCGGCAGCCTCAAACCCGGCGTTGGTTCTGGGCATGGATCCAACCCGCAAATTCAAACTGGCCTTTTATTATCTGAATCATTTTGCACAGGAAAAAAATCTTCACATGGAGCTGCTGGGTTTTGAAGACTTGGCATATTTTAACGATGTATTTGACGTTTTGCTTTGCATGGGAATTATTTATCACCATGAAAATCCAGTACAGATTCTGCGCAATTGCCATCATTCGTTAAAGAAAGGCGGCCAAATTATTCTTGAAACGATGGGAATTTCATCAAAAGAAGAAATATGTCTTTTCCCGAAACGCAGATACGCCAATATGCCAAATGTCTGGTTTATCCCTTCACAGACAGCGGCAGAAAACATGCTGCGCAGAAGCGGATTTACCGATATCAAGTGTATATATAATGACTTTCTCGACAAGGGTGAACAACGAAAAACAAACTGGGCCCGCGTAGAAAGTTTGGGCGATTTTACAGATCCGGATAATCCCAAACGCACCATCGAGGGTTATGAAGCGCCTTCCAGAATATATTTTACAGCCCGCAAAAAATAAAAAATGATGTACGATACAGCATTTATTCCCTGTTTCGATTAAAATGATGTATCCTGATTTCGATACCAATCGCATGAACCCGGTTTTTTTTTCAATAATTGCATTTTTTTCTACCTTTGCAGGAGGGCTTCTTGCTTTTAAATTCCGGGACAAGCTGCACTATATTCTGAGCTTTACTGCAGGGGTTTTGCTGGGCGTCGTGAGTTTTGAAGTATTACCTGAAATATTTGAATTGTCTCAAACCACGGGAATCCCATCAACTGGAGCCATGATTTCTCTGGTTGCCGGATTTTTATTTTTTCATGGACTCGAAAAGTTTGTTTTAATTCATCATACCCATGAATCCGATTATGCCGCCCACAGACATCCGGAAACAGGTATTCTCTCTGCTCTTGCGTTGGCCGGACACAGCGCCATGGACGGAGTCGGGATCGGGATTGCATTTCAGATTTCTGATGCAACAGGAGTCATTGTTGCTGTCGCCGTAATTGCGCATGATTTTTCAGATGGACTCAATACGGTCAGTTTAATGCTGGCTCATCACAACAGCAATGCGCGTTCCTATGCCATGCTGATTCTGGATTCTCTGGCTCCCCTGATTGGCGCGGCTTCCACATTGTTTTTCAAAATACCGTCGTCGCTGCTGCTTCTTTATCTTGGATTCTTTTCCGGCTTTTTACTGTATATTGCCGCATCCGATATTTTACCAGAAGCGCATTCCCAAAACCGGGCTTCGATAACCGGGCGCCTCATCATGTGTACATGCCTTGGAGCCCTGTTTATTTTTGCAACCGCTTATTTTTCCAAATAAACTAATTTACCGCATCTTGAACAGACATGACTTCGTGCATACGTAAAATATCATTTTCGCCAACCGGTTTGTCAAATTGAACCCAGACTTTTGTGTTTGGTTTTGTAAATTCTATTTCTTTTCCCTTTTCATCTTTAATCCGGGAAATCTGGAACAAGAAATCATGATCCAGTTTTTGGCGCATTACCTCTATGGTGTCGCCAATAGAAAATTTTCCGCGAATATCAATCAATGCCTGGTTGTCACAATTTACGTTTTCGATTCTGCCAAGGAAGGCCATGCCTTTATTTGGTCTTGAACTTTCGGTTGACTGCCCCTGGCTCCCTGGGTTTCCAAAGAAAAATCCGGTTGAATAATCGCGATGGGAAACTTTTAAAATCTCCTGAAGAAAACGCTGTTTTTCAAAATTCCTTTCTTTTCCTTCATAATATAAATCGATCGCTTCCCGGTATGCCCTTACAACGGTAGAAACATAATGAATGGTTTTCACTCTGCCCTCAATTTTTATAGAATGAACCCCGGTATCCAGAACCTGGGGAAGGGATTCAATCAGAGCCAGATCTTTGGAATTGAAAAAGTATGTTCCGCGAGAGTCTTCTTCTACTGGATGAAATTCGCGGGGACGCTTTTCTTCAACCAGAGAGTAATTCCATCGGCAGGATTGGGCGCAATCGCCCTGATTGGCTCCGCGGTCGACCAGATAATTGCTGATAAGACAACGGCCTGAGTAGGCCATGCACTGCGCCCCGTGTACAAACATTTCAATTTCGATTCCGCTTCGCGAAACTATTTCCCTGATTTCAGAGTAAGCCAGCTCGCGGGCAAGTATTATTCGGCTAACGCCTTGCTTTTTCCAGAATTCTACTGCCCGGTAATTGGTCGTGCTTGCCTGGGTGCTTAAATGTACCTGCATTTGGGGAGCAATTTCCCGTGAAATTTCAAGGACTCCAGGGTCGGAAAATATTAATGCATCCACCCCCGAATCCCGTAAAAATTTTATATATTCCGGCATTTCCTCAAGGTCATGGTTGTGTGCAAATATGTTTACTGCCACATATATTTTTTTGCCCAGCAGATGCGTATATTTGACGGCATCCGAAAATTCTTCCCGTGTAAAATTGTCGGAGCGTTCGCGCAGACTGAATTTTAAACCGCCCGCATAAACAGCATCCGCGCCATAATGTAGCGCCATCTTTAATTTTTCAAAATTACCGGCAGGAGCCAATAGTTCAACCATGCCAAATTTCAGAAAAATACATACGCCGCGTCAAGTGAATATTCAATCGGCTTATTGTTTATTTTTTCTTGTCAAAATCATACAAATTTCTACCCTTGATTATGAAAACCTTGAATCGCCTGGTATTGGCCATTTTTTTCGCTTTTTCTGTTGCTCCGCTTATTACTGCTCCTGTGAATGACATCGCCAAAAATCTGATGGAAAACATACATAACCATAAGGCCAAAATAGGAGTACTTGGTTTTGAAACGACCTCTGCGCCTGCCTACGAAGAGTTTTCTGGTCTCCTTGCCGAGCAACTAACTACTGCTACGGTTCAAACCAAAAAAGCAACGATTGTTGAGCGGCGTCTTTTAAAAAAATTATTGAATGAAAAAGGTTTAAATATGACTGGCATTATGAATGTTCCAGTCGAAGCCGGAAAAATATTAAACCTGGACTATGTTGTTACAGAAACTTTGCTGGAAATCAACGAAAATACAGCCGAATTGAACGCCCGCCTTGTGGATGCTAATACCGGGGAAATTGTTTCTGCCCTTTCTCTCGGGCTTGAACTGAATGAAAAAAAAGATGATATCAATAAAATTACCAATCAGGATGATGCCGAAGAAAATGCTGCATTGATTCAAATCGCCATTCTTCTGGATACCAGCAACAGTATGGACGGACTCATCGCCCAGGGACACTCATTTACTTTTATGGAAGCATGGTTTTTTCCTGCTTTTCATAAGGATTTAAAATCAAACGCTGGTTTATGAGTTTGCTGCCCATCCTTAAATTATCCGATCTGCCTTTGCAGGAAAAACAAAATATTGTATGCCGCAAATCCCTGGATTTAACGGACATTCTGAATGATGTAGTACATCCTGTGGGCAATGATTTGAAAAATGATACCCGGAAAAAGCTTCTGGAGTATTCCGGGAAATGGGACAGGTGTCGCCCTGATCCCCTCGTTGTGACCAAACAGGAAATGAAGGATTCTTACGCGTCCATGCTGGATACAAAATATGACGCCATTAAGTCGTTTGAAGAGGCCAAAGTCAACATTACCCTTTTTCATGAAAGACAGAAACCCCAAAATATTGAAACCACGATAAGTAAAAATAAACTTGGAATGAAATTTGTCCCATTTGACAAAGTTGCATTATATGTCCCTGGCGGCAAAGCTCTTTATCCCTCTACGGTGCTGATGGGCGTTATACCTGCAAAAATTGCCGGGGTCAGAGATATTACCATTATCAGCCCTCCAAATCCGCAGACAGGAAAAGTGCCGGAGATTGTTAAGGCCATTGCCCATATTTCCGGAGCTGACCGTATTGTTCAGGCAGGAGGAGCCCAGGCAGTTATTGCGATGGCATATGGCATTCCGGAAGAAAATATTGCGCCGGTAGACTACATTTTTGGCCCGGGCAACAAGTATGTTGCTGCCGCGAAAAACTATGTATTTTCAAACAACCTGTGCGGAATTGATTCCTTTGCCGGACCATCCGAGGTATTAATTATTGCCGATCATACGGCCAATCCCTGGTATCTTGCGCATGATTTAATGGCGCAGGCCGAACACGATGAAGACGCCTCTGCCATCTTGCTATGTACTTCTGAAAAAATTGCCGGCGAGACTGTGCTATTTATGGAGAAAGCGTTATCCGGGAGAAAAGAGCGTGAGACTATTACACGAAACTCCATCCAGAAAAATGGCAAAATACTTATTGTACCTTCTCTTGATGAAGCGATCGAATTTTCAAACGAATATGCGCCAGAACATCTGGAAATTCAAACTGAAAAGGATGATTTTGTTCTGGAGCAAATTACTGCCGCCGGAAGTATTTTTTGCGGTCCGTATGCCCCCGTTGCCATAGGCGATTATTTTTCCGGAACCAATCATATTTTGCCCACAAACCGCGCAGCCAGATTTGCCTCAGGTGTGAGCGTTCACAGTTTTTTTCGCAGAATTACATATCAAACGGTTTCACGCGAGGGACTGGATCTCTCCAGAATTCCAATCACCCACATGAGCAAAGAAGAAGGGCTGTTTGACGAACACGGCTATTCTGTCCTGGCGCGTTTTGAATAGAAAACAGTTGTCAACATGTAATTCACATCCGATCTGGAGTCATGGCATCTAATTCAGGCATTAAAAAAATTTCCGGGCGAAGAAAAAAAACAGACGTTCCGGGCGTTCATAAAGTTCCCGGCGAGGTAGTTGAAATTGAGCGCAATATTATAGAAAACTGGATGATTGCCTTAAAGCACTGGTTGCGCATAAATCCCTCGACAGCCCGAAAAATTATTTTTGGATTTCTGCTTACAGGTATCATTGCGTTTATGCTAATGTTTGTACACAGCGCAATGACCGAAAAACAGAACTCGGATTATTACGTTACCTTGCTAACATACGAAAAATTAAAAAAAGATGCTCCCGACAAGAAACTGGATGAAAAAAAATTAAAAGAATTGCTATCCAGATCGGTCAAACTCTGCAATGCATTGTGGTCAACCAGGTACAGTAATGCCGGTTGTTTTTTGTCTGCCGTTTTTACAAACGAACTGGGGGACTCAAAGCAAACCGCTTCCTATTTATTAAAATTCTCAGGAAAAGTAAACAGTAGGGCGTTAGCCGCCTATGCAGCTTTTTATTCCGGGTACAATTTTGAATCGAGCCGCGATCTGGATCAGGCATTAAAGCTTTACGATAAACTCGGCTCTTATCTGGATAAAAAAACAGGAAAGGATTTTTCACTTTTTCACCGGGGACGAATTTATTATTACAACAATAAGCTTAATGAAGCTGAAAAATGTTTTAAAGATATTATTGAAAATTACAAAACCAGCGGCTATCTCGGCAAGGCAAAAAATTACCTTGTCCTGGTACAGCTAAAGAAATCCGCAAAAAAATGAAACCCCCAAAAGGCGCATCGCTGAGAATTGCCCTGCCCAAAGGCAGAATGAGCGAAGAAAGCATTGCATATCTTCATTCCAGGAAATTATCTTCTTTTTCAGAGTTTCCCTCGAACAGAAAACTGATTTTTAATGATCCTGAAAAAAATATTGAATATGTTCTTGTCAGATCCAAGGATGTGGCTACTTATGTAGAACATGGCTCCTGTGATTTTGGAATCATTGGCTATGATTTGCTGGTGGAAGGCCAATACGATGTCTTTATTCCGGCAGAACTGCCGTTTGGAAAGTGCAGCCTTTGCACAGCGTACAGCGAACAACACAAAGACTGGCAAAGCAAAAAGAATATCCGCGTTGCCACAAAATATCCAAAGCTGGCCTCAAAATATTTCTTTGATCAGGGTTTTAATTTTCAGATTATTGAACTTTATGGTTCGATTGAAATTGCGCCATTAACCGGAATTGCCGATGTCATTGTCGACCTTGTCTCAACCGGACAAACTCTGCAGGAAAACAATCTTGTTCAGGGACCGAAAATCATGGAGAGTTCTGCCCGATTGATTTTAAACCCAGGATCCTATTTTTTAAAAAGAGATCTCGTGCAGTCTTTTTTAAACAAGCTCTCCATAGAATAAAGTTTCAAACTGGGCAACTTCACTTGTCAAAAGCGAAAATCCTCATAGGCTTTCATAATTTCCTCGCGGGTATTCATTACAAATGGTCCGGAACGGGCTATTGGTTCATTTAAGGCTGTTGCGGCCAGAACTAAAAACCGGGCTCCATCCTTGCCTGATTTTGCATACAGGTCTCCCTCGTTTGATAGTACAATGAGGTTTCCCCGGTCGATCAACCCTTCTCCAAGATCAACAGCTCCTTCAAAAATATAGGCCACGGCATTATGATTGTCAGGCATTGCAATTTGCATTTCTGTTTCAGGATTTATTGTTACGTCAAGGTATACGGGATCGGTAATTACGCCGTTTACCGGCCCTTTGATGCCCTGGAACTCACCGGCGATAACTTTTACCTTATAGTCCTCCTCCATAATCTCTGGTATATCGGAAGGTTCCAGATTTTGGTAACGGGGTTCCATCATTTTATGTTTGGCTGGAAGATTCAACCAGAGTTGAAATCCCCGCATTAAACCATTTTCCTGAAGGGGCATTTCCGAATGCACAACCCCTTTACCAGCGGTCATCCATTGAACGGAGCCGCTTTGCAATTCTCCCCTGTTTCCGGCCGAATCTTCGTGCTGCAATTTACCGTCAATCATATAAGTTACGGTTTCGAAACCCCGATGAGGATGCGATGGAAATCCGGCAATGTAGTCATCTGGATCATCCGATGAAAATTCATCCAGTAGCAAAAATGGGTCGACGACGCTCAATTGTTGTGTACCAATGGAGCGATTTATGCTTACGCCGGCTCCATCCGAAGTCTTTAACGCTTTATACACCATCTTTATGATTCTTTTTTTACTCATGGTTATCCTTTGGCTCCCGAATTGGAGTTGCATATTCTTGTGAAAATGTATTAAAATGCACGTTTTTGGGGCTGTCAAGAAAGAAAAAATATCGCCACGGAGGACACTGGCGCACGGAGAAAATGCGAAAAAAATGCTTTTTGAGGCGTTAGTTCATCAAAATCTCCGTGTTCTCCGTGCCTCCGGGGTTAATTGCCGACTTTTTGGACAACCCCAAAAACGAGCTAATTTAAATCATGGTGAATAACTGGTTCCTTAAATATTGACAGTCGCCGTCCCGGCAAAAGTTTGTTATAATGAAACCTGGTTATGAAACGCGGGCATTTTAAAATGACAAAAATATATTATTTGAAACAAAAAAAAGAGATCCTTGTATTCATCATCGCATGGATACTCATTTTATCTTCTGGAATTTTTTCTGCGCCTGAAAAAATTACAGTCTCGGGGACAATTACAAGCGAAGTAACGGACAAACCTCTGGAGTTCGCAACAATCGCCATTATCGAATCAAGATTAAAAACAAAATCGGATGAAAATGGCGCATATACCCTGGAAATACCAAAACCCGGAACCTACACCTTTGTGATCAGCGCAGAAAACCTCAAACCTCTCCAGGAAGTCCTCGAAATAAAAACCAGTACCGTACATGATTTTCTCATCAGCGCCATTCATGTGACCGGGAAATCTCTTACAGTTCGCAGCACGCGCGATCTACAGCAGGTTTCCAGAACCACGATGAACGCAAAAGAAATAAAACAGGTGCCGGCTGGTTTTAACGATATTGTGCGCAGTCTTGCATCCATGCCTGGCATTACCTCGCGCGGTTTTTTCGGCTCGCTTGTCATCCGCGGCGCAGATCCGGACGGAAACTATTATTCCATTGATAACATACCCATAATGGATCCGCGTCATTTTCTTGGCCTGCATACAATTATTTCATCCGATGCGATTTCTGAAGTAGATGTTTTTTCATCGGCTGCCCCCGCGAGCTTTGGTTTTACAAACGCGGCGGTTATCAGCATGAACACTCTCGATGAGGTAAAAAAAACGGGCGGCAGCGCCGATATTGGGCTCATATCGGCCAACGCTATAATCAAGGGACCCATCATCTCTGTTGAAAATAACGAAAAAATAAACCGGGGTTACTGGTTTATTTCAGGAAGAGTGGGCTATCTCTCTGTATTATTTCCCATATTCAATACGATTTTAAAGTCTCCCGTGAGCCAGCTTCCCGAATACTATGACTATCAGGGAAAAATCAAGTACTATTTAAACGAAAAAAATTCCATTCGCCTTTTTGTAATGGGAACTGGCGACAAGTTTCTGTTTAATCCTTCACCTGCGGCCCAGGCTGAATTGTTCAAGGTGCATGAGGGAGATGATCCGCTCAACACAATGAAAGGAGTCGATGTTCAGTATTCTCTGAGCAGCCACAATCAGGGTGTTTATTATGAGTTTAAACCCGGGGATTTTTTTTCCAATACCCTGATGGTTTTTTCGTCATTTAATGACCAGATTTACAATATGAAAATGACCTATGGCAGCGGAACGGCAGATATCAGCAAAAAAACCCTGCCCAATATATATGGCCTGAAAGACGATCTTTCCGTAAAATGGATAAATAATGATACGGTTTTCAAGCTTGGTCTTGAATATTATTACTTTGATTTTAAATCTTCCGGCATAGATATTGTGCCTTTAAAACCCTGGATTCCGGGAATAAGCGGACAAACGGGGCCGCCCAATTTTTCTGATCCCGCCCAGTACGAACTTCGCCCTTACGACAAATTTGCCAAAAATGAGGTTATCGGCGGATATGCCGAAAACAAGTTTAAATTTGGCGGTTTTGTTTTTATGCCCGGAATTCGTCTCGATTATTTACAATTAAGCAAAGAGTTGATCTGGGATCCACGGGGACTCATCAGCTATGAATTTGACAGCGGTACGCTTGTATCCATTGCCGGCGGCAAATACAGCCAGTTTATGCAGTCCAATATGAGCTATTTTGATCGCAACCCTGTAATTGCGGTAACCCCCGATTATTTATCCGAGAAAGCCTTGCATTCCGTTTTTGGGGTTGAACAAAAGTTTAAACAATTTTCGATAAAAGGCGAAGTTTACTATAACTATTTTTACGACACCTCATATGCATACCGCTCTCCCGACAAGGTAGATGCAAATGGAGACCCCCTGACATTCATAAATTCCGGCGTGGCCAATAATTACGGGTTTGAAATTTTGCTGAAAAAATTTGCCTCAGAGGACGAGCAGGGTTTGTTTGGCTGGATAAGCTATACCTGGACTCAGGCCAAATTGAAAACCGGAGTGCCCAACCAGTCATACAAGGACAAATACATTGATTCGCAACGGGAAGAGGTTCATTCTGTAAAGGGAGTCGCAGGTTACAGGTTTGGCGCGCACACCATCAGCGGAAAACTGGCCGTCAGTTCGTCTTTTCCTTATACGACCATTACAGGCGACGACGGCGATCCGTTTCAAATTGGTCGGTATGCCCCTGTATATAACTCTACGCCGAATACAAGGTGGTTTGATCCTTCTATTTCTCTTGACCTTCGATATTCCTGGACAAAACCCGTGAAATGGGGAGAAATTTCATTTTACATTGAAGCCCTAAATGTGCTTGGCGCCATTTACAAACCGCGCGATACATTAAAATGGAGATACGACAAACCATATCAGGAGGGAGTAAACCCGACCCTTACGATTTCAAACCAGGTAATGCCTTTTGTGCCCAACTTCGGGGTTGAAATCAAGTTTTAATTGAAATAAATCCTGTTATCGCATATTGCATATTTTGAATTTCGTTAGTGGCTGCGCTGGTAAAACTTCTATAACAAGCCCCTGCGGCGCAACCATGTGCGCCCGCACCCCTGGCTTTTTTACATCTGTCTGACATGCGTCTAAAAAAGAATTGACCGGAGATTCCTGAAAAAGAGTCCTTCGTCATACTGTAGAGCGTTGCGGAAACTGGAAATTTATCTTGTTTAATGCTACATTTGCTCTATTATTATCAGGTATTATCAGGGGAACAATATGCCGGAAACGCTAAAAAAAAAATCACACTCCAAAAAATCGCCAGAAAAAAAATCTGCAGCAGATTCTGACAAAAATACTACGGAGTCCATAATTATTGTGGAAGGCAATGAAGCGGTTGCCAATGTTGCTTTTCGAATTAATGAAGTAATCGCTATTTATCCAATTACGCCTTCTTCCGGGATGGGAGAACTTTCCGATGCTTGGGCTGTTCAAAATCATAAAAATATCTGGGATACCACGCCAACTGTAATTGAAATGCAAAGCGAAGCTGGAGCCGCCGGAACCGTTCACGGCGCTCTTCAGGCAGGATCTCTCACCACTACATATACCGCATCTCAGGGGCTATTGCTGATGATCCCCAATATGTACAAAATTGCAGGAGAATTAACCCCCGCAGTTTTTCATGTGGCCGCCCGAACCATTGCCACTCACGCTCTTTCTATTTTCGGCGATCAATCGGATGTAATGACGGTTAGAACTACCGGTTGGGCCATGACGCCGTCGAATTCTGTTCAGGAGGCACACGATTTTGCCTGCATTACCCAGGCTGCCTCCATGCGATCCAGAATCCCCTTCGTACATTTTTTTGATGGGTTCCGGGTTTCCCATGCGATTCAAAAAGTTCAGGAATTATCTGACGGGCAATTGCGCACAATGATTACCGATGAAATGCTTTATGAAGTACGCAACAGAGCCATGACTCCCGACAAACCTGTCTTGAGGGGCACTTCACAAAATCCGGATGTGTTTTTTCAGTCCCGCGAAAGGGTCAATGAATATTATGAGCGTCTGCCGGGCATCATGCAGGATCAAATGGATAAATTTGCTTCTTTAACGGGACGCGCCTATAAACTTTTTCAATATGAGGGCGATCCAAAAGCGGAAAAAGTAATTGTGATTATGGGCTCTGGCGCTGAAGCCGTTCACGAAACTGTGGAATTTCTTGCCGAAAAAGGCGAAAAAGTGGGCGTCTTGAAAGTACGGCTTTTCAGGCCTTTTTCCTCAAAACATTTAATCGAGGCGCTTCCGGATACGCTCAAAACCATCGCCGTTATGGACAAGACCAAGGAACCCGGAGCCATTGGCGAACCGCTTTTAATGGACATTATTGGGGCATTTCACGAGAACAATGAATATAATTTTAAAAATTTCAAAAACAAGGTTTGTATTATTGGCGGACGTTACGGGCTGTCCTCCAAAGAATTTAATGCGGCCATGATAAAGGGTATTTTTGACGAAATGGGCAAGCCCGAACCAAAAAGAAGATTCACGGTTGGTATTCACGACGATGTGACTCATTTAAGCATTGATTTTGATCCTGCATTTTCCGTAGAACAAAATGGTACCTTCCGCGGAGTTTTCTACGGTCTTGGTTCCGATGGTACTGTAAGCGCCAACAAAAACTCCATAAAAATTATCGGCGAGGCTACGGACTTTAATACCCAGGGTTATTTTGTTTACGACTCCAAAAAAGCGGGCGCTGTTACCATTTCCCATTTACGGTTTGGCAAACACAAAATCCAGTCCAGCTATCTAATCAATGCTTCAAAATTCGTGGCATGCCATCAATACAATTTAGTGAAACGATTTGATATGCTCGACAGCGCGATTCCCGGAGCAGTCTTTTTATTAAATTCTCCGTATGACGCTGACTCTGTATGGAGTCATTTACCGGGAAAACTTCAGGAAACGATTATCCGAAAGAAAATCAAATTTTATGTGGTGGATGCCTATAAAGTAGCCAGAGAAGCAGGAATGGGCAGCCGAATTAACACGATAATGCAGACCTGTTTTTTCTCCATTGCCGATATTCTGCCAAAACATGAGGCTATCAAGGCCATTAAAGATGCCATTCGAAAAACCTATTCAAAAAAAGGCGAGGAGCTGGTTCAAAAAAACTTTGAAGCCGTAGACAAGGCTGTAGCCAATCTTTTTGAAGTAACGGTTCCGGCTGCTCCTAACGAAAAAACCTGGGAAGTCTCTGTTATTTCTCCGAAAGCTCCCGAATTTGTTCGTAATTTTATCGGGAATATTATCGAAGGAAAAGGCGACCTGCTTCCGGTCAGTATGATGCCAGTGGATGGCACATACCCGTTAAGCACCACACAATGGGAAAAGGCCAACATTGCAGAAGAAATCCCGGTATGGTATGAAGACCTCTGTATTCAGTGCGGAAAATGTTCCATTGTATGTCCTCATGCATGTATTCGTATAAAGGCTTATGATAAAAAATTCTTAAAAGATGCTCCGGATTCCTTTAAGCACATGGAAATGATTGGAAAAGATTTTCCTGAAAATTCTGTGTACACGATTCAAGTGGCTCCCGAAGATTGTACCGGATGCGCGATATGCTATGAAATATGTCCTGGCATAGACAAACAAAACCCGGAGAAGCGCTCATTGATGATGGAACCAGTTGCTCCGATAAAAGAACAAGAAATTGAAAACTGGGATTATTTTCTGGCGCTGCCAGAAGTAGACCGAAGCCTTATCAAGCAAGACAGCGTAAAAGGTTCGCAATATTTGCAACCGCTTTTTGAGTTTTCGGGAGCATGCGCCGGCTGCGGTGAAACTCCCTATATAAAGCTCGCGACCCAGTTGTTTGGCGACAGAATGTTGATTGCCAATTCTACCGGCTGTTCTTCCATTTACGGCGGAAATTTGCCCACCACTCCCTATTCCACCAACCACGAAGGGCGCGGTCCAACATGGTCCAATTCTCTTTTTGAAGATACCGCGGAGTTTGGACTTGGGTTTCGTCTGACAGTAGATCAACAGAGAGATCATGCGAAAGAAATATTAAAGGAATTGGCCGCTGAAATTGGCGATTCTTTGAGCGATGAACTACTGAACTCCCGACAGGAAAACGAAGCCGAAATTTTTAAACAAAGAGAACGTGTTGCGGCGCTTAAGCAAAAACTTCACCATGTAAACTCGATTAAAGCCCGATTGCTGGAAAAGATTTGCGACTACCTTGTGAAAAAAAGCGTATGGGTGTTTGGCGGCGACGGCTGGGCATACGACATTGGCTTTAGCGGGGTGGATCATATTATGGCAACCGGCCATAACGTGAATCTTCTGGTTATGGATACGGAAGTGTATTCCAACACCGGAGGTCAAATGTCCAAGGCAACCCCCCTTGGGGCATTTGCAAAATTTGCCAGTTCGGGAAAATCCATTATCAAGAAAGACCTTGGAATGCAGATGATTAACTATGGGAATGTATACGTCGCCCAAATTGCCATGGGAGCCAACGATAACCAGACAGTAAAAGCATTTGCAGAAGCTGAGGCTTTTGACGGACCTTCGCTGATTATCGCCTACAGCAACTGCATTGAGCATGGTTACGATCAGAGACATGGTATGACCCAGATGAAGCTTGCCGTAGACAGCGGATACTGGCCATTATTTCGTTATAATCCGGATTATGCAAAGCAAGGCAAACCGATGTTCAGACTGGATTCAAAAGATCCTAAAATTCCACTTGAAGATTTTCTTTACAATGAAAACAGATTTGCTATCCTGAAAAAAACGGAGCCTGAATTGGCCAGGAAATATCTGGCTGAAGCCAAAATTGCCATCGCCGAGAGATGGCACAAGTATAAGGCTTTTGCAGCCGGTATGGAATCTTTGGCTAAATCCAAACCAGAAAAATAGGGCTATTTTTGTCAAGACTGTATTTGTTATGATAAAACCCTCGAAAATTCAATTTTATCCGGAGGGGTTTTTGTCTTATCACACAAGCTGTGGGATCAAAGACAATACGCTGGATCTTGGGGTGGTTTTTTCGGAAACCCCGGCAAATAGCGCAGCAGTATTTACCCGGAATGCATTTCCAGGCGAGCCGGTTAAAATTGGTCGAAAAATTATTCAAAACGGATTGCTTCAAGCCATTGTGGTGAACTCTAAAAATGCCAATGTGGCCACCGGATCGGATGGTTATGAAAATTCTCTTAAAATTTGCCGTAAAACCGCCCAGGAGTTGAATATTCCCGTTGACTCCGTTTTACCTTCGTCTACCGGCGTTATTGGCCGACCTCTGCCATTTGAAAAAGTTTTGGCTGGTCTGGACTCCCTGAAAGATCAACTGGTAAACCCCGCCGACTTCCCTGGTTTTGCAGCAGCCATTATGACTACCGATACTTTTCCGAAATTTGTGTCGGCACAAACTGGAAACGCCTCGATTGTTGGCGTTGCCAAAGGATCGGGAATGATTGAGCCCAACATGGCGACCATGCTGTCTTACTTCTTTACCGATGCCGAAATTTCCAGTAATGATCTTGATCGTATTTTAAGATCGTGCGCAGATAAAACTTTTAACTGCCTTTCTGTCGACTCTGACACCTCTACTTCAGACACCCTTGTAATTATGGCTAACGGTAAAGCCGGGAAAGTCGATCTTGTTGAATTTGAGAATACATTATTATCGCTGTGTACCGATTTAACCAAAATGCTGGCAAGAGACGGAGAGGGCGCAACAAAACTCTTTATCGTGGATGTAATAAACGCCGACTCAGCCGATGCTGCAAAAAAAATTGCCAAAAGCATCATTAACTCACCGTTGGTAAAAACCATGATTTATCAGGGCGATCCCAACTGGGGAAGAATTTATATGGCTGTCGGAAAAACTTCCGGTGTGCATTTGCGGGAACCCCAAATCCAGATTTTCTGGGGAAAAAACCGGGAGATTGATTCAAGTTCAACAACCGCATTAAGCAAATATTTGCGCGAAAATGAAGAATTATTCCTAACTGTGGATATGTGTTCCGGAAAATCATCCTGCCGCGTATATGGATGCGATTTAACGGAAGAATATGTTCGTATCAATGCGTTTTATACAACATAGCGCTAATCACAACAGGTTTTAGCCTGATCGCAATCAGCGCTATCGTCAAAATCAGTATACTCGACGGTTGCTGTCGTGACAGCCTGAAGCATTACAATCGCCGGAACTGGCAGGATTGGACATCGCTTTAGCGGCGGTACTTGTTGATGCCGGGAAAGCAATATTTTTTGTAGTGTAAAAGTTTCCGCAGGTATCTACTGTAAGAGATTGAGTATCTACTGTCACAGTACCCGTTGTGGCTGTTGTTGTAGAATTAGCCCCGACATATAATGTGCCAGCGGAAGTAAAAACAGTTGAAACTGAACCGCCATGGCAGCCAAGACATGCTTCTCCAGGACGATGACTGATACTGGTTGCCGAAGAAGTGGTTAGTCCGGTTGCCGAAGGCGTACTCTGGCAATTGCTTGCAGCCGTAGCTGAACATTGGCTCAAGGCCATAGATGAAGCTAACACAAGAAAAATATTGAATAAGGTTTTTATCATGATCATTCTCCTTGCGGTGATTGGGGAGGATATGTCGCCATGTCAATCAATAATTGCGCGGCCTAACCTTAAACTCGGAACTTAAACTCATAACTTAAACCCGGAAATGAATTGACATTATGCACAACCATTGCGTCAATGCTTTGGAATCTGAAAAACAGATTCGAATAAGTTTATTTATGGAGGAAAAAATGAATAAAATTAAAGTGTTAATTGTTGCTCTTGGAGTTTTGCTTGTAGCTGCGTCATGCTCTACTATTCATTTCAATGGAATAACAGAAGGGGTAGAAGCAGGTACCTATTATATATCTGCAGCTGCAGAAACGGGAACATCCGGTAATGGGAAGAAAAGTTTTGTTGGGACAATACTGAAATGTACTGCCACATCCGAATTAGAAATGACCTGCGGTTCAGTAGCCGTAGAAATGGCGAAATAAAAAGGAGAAAAATATGAAAAAGTTAATAATTTTAGCATTTTTAATATCCGTATTTGCAATCAGCAATTGTGAAACGTACCATTACGGATACATTAAAAAAATAGGCGATAGGACATACTCTCTGGAAACAGAAGTTGTAGGTTTATTTTCAGATAAAATGTATCTGGCATTGTGCACAGCAGATGCGTCAGGAAATTTCAAATGTGTTCCTGGCAAAAACGGTGCGGGTTTCTTAACAACCGGATTCGGTGCGGTTAATGAGAAATAACAAAACAATAAGGAGAATAATATGAAAAAATTAATATTTTTAACGCTAATATCCGTATTTTTTTTCGGTTCATGTATACGCACGTTCCGATCCTATGCATCTGATGGTAAGGGCGGAGTATACAGAGTTGGATCAAAACTTACCTATGTAGTTTTTGGAGTAATTGAAGATCCAAGCCTTACCGAATATTGCAAGCCTACAGCAGGCGGCGCATTGAATTGCAAAACTGTAAAGGTAACTGCTCCTGGAATAATACACTAACCAGGAAGCTACCATTTTATAATAGAAGAGCGGAAATATTCTGCTCTTCTATTATTTCTCTGAAATTTATCCAGGAATCAGGAAAACAAATATGAAAAACAAGGCAATTATCCCTGTAATCATTGGAGTTTTTACTTTAAGTAGTTTTTGCGACAGGAAACAACAACCACCAATCCGGTTTTTATCTTTTCACAATTTTACAGATTCTGCGTCTCCTGCAAAGAAGAATCTCGAGATATTTGAAGGAGACGAATTAAATGGTTCTGTTTTAAGTGTTGGCAAGAGACCGCAGGTTTTTACAATATTACCTGCCGACGAAATTTTTATATACGCTGTTCGGGAAACAACACTGGTGGATCTGAAACAGGGAACAAACGAGCTGAAGCCAGGCGAAGCGTTGTTTGTGCCCGCAAAAACACTTTTTCGACTTTCTTCCAAAAATGAAAAATTTGAGAGCAAGGTAATTATTGTCCGCTCAAACAAGGCAGATGTAGAGCTGTTGGCCGATCCCGATTTAAAATAAGTCTATCAGATTATTTCTTGTTTTTTTTATCCTTTTTTTTATTGCCGCTCGTTTTTAAATATTCCGGATGTTTTATGGACTTCCAGTAAAAATAGCCCACAAATAAAAAGGTAATACCCGGCGAAACATAGGTAGGGACGTGAACTGAAAAACCATCGGCCAACATCACCACTCCGAGAGCCAATATGGAGTACATGGCGCCATTTTTTAGATAAAGATAATTCTTAATCTTCTCAATATTTCCAATAGTCAAGCGACGAACTGCATATGCTCCAAAGGCGTTGCCCACCAAAATCAGGGGAACCGCCAGAGTAAATGCAAATGCCCCGAGAACCCCGTCGATAGAAAAGGTGGTATCAATAACTTCGAGGTAAAGAAGTTTGCTTAAATCAGATAACCTGCCCGATTTTTGATCGATAAGTTTTTTCTCGCTTTCTTCCGCGTTGTGCTTAAACCCGTGAGTAATAAAAAAAACGCTGGAACCGACCACAGCTCCAAATGCCCGCAGAGTATCCATTTGCATGGAAAACCAGACGACAACGGTTAGTATTATACTGGCAATCGCATAGAACCAGAATCCGTGAGTCATGATAATTTTTTCAACATGCATTCCTATGTTTTTTTCCTCCAGAAATAGCCAGTACAAAGCCAAAAATAAAAGAAAAATTCCGCCCCCCATATATAAAATGGGCGCAGAAGCTTCAATTGCTCTGGAAATCTCCGGGTCATGGCTAAACATGGCCGTAAACGCCCCCCATAATCCAAGAGAGGGATTTACAACATAGACGATCATCAAGGGAAGAAATCCGCGTACAAAAAAAACGGCAAAACCAAACCCCCATAGCAAAAACCATTTTCGGGCGCGCTCCTGCATGGTAGATAAAATTTCGGCATTAATAATGGCATTGTCGATGCTGCAAATCAATTCAAACAGGGCAAGCCCGGATATGGTTAATATAATATTGGCCCATTGCATCTTTTAGATCGGAGCATTTGAAAAAGAATACATGAGGGCAACTGAATTTTGCAGTCAGGGCTGGTTTCGTTGATGCTGTTTTGGGGCGCAAAGCGCCCCGGAACAGCATCCTTTTAACATCAAACAGTATGAATTTCCAGTTTCAGCCTGGCACCCAAGGATACCGGCACAGTCTCGGCAGTTTCCTGCTTTACGTCCTCATTAATCTACAAATTATGAATTATGTCAGATAAACCTCTACTGCAAATCAGAGATTTGCAAATTGGATTTGATACCCCATCGGGGTTGCTGCTTGCGGTTCGGGGAATTGATTTGAATATCAACGAGGGAGAGATTACGGCGCTTGTTGGCGAATCCGGCTGCGGAAAGTCGCTGACAGCAATGAGTCTGTTGAATCTTGTGGAAGCGCCGGGACGGATTACGGCAGGTCAAATACTTTTTAAAAATGAAGACATCCTGAAAATGGGGGATGAACGATTGAACAAAATGCGGGGCGCCGAAGCATCCATCATATTTCAGGAGCCGATGACGGCTTTAAATCCGGTATTTTCCGTAGGCACACAGATTGGAGAGGTATTCATCACCCACGGGAATTACTCCAAAAAAGAAGCAAGGGAAAAGGCAATTAAATTGTTAGCCCATGTCGGGATTCCCGAACCACAGCGCCGGGTAGATTCGTATCCTTTTGAACTCTCCGGCGGAATGCGGCAGCGCGCCATGATTGCCATGGCTCTGGCCATGTCGCCATCCCTGCTCATTGCAGATGAGCCAACCACCGCTCTGGATGTTACCATACAATCGCAAATTCTGCATCTAATAAAAAATTTGAGCCATTCAAACCAGATGGCTGTTTTGTTAATTACGCATGATATCGGAATTGTAAGTCTTGTTGCCGATAAAATTGCCATAATGTATGCCGGGTTGATAATGGAATTCGGAGAAACCAGAAAAGTGCTGTCAAAACCAAAACATCCCTACACAAAAGGTTTATTAAATTCTCTACCTTCGGTGTACGTGCAGCAGAAAAACAAAAAAAGACTGGAACCAATTCCCGGAAAAGTGCCGGAACTCAGGGAAATTCCGGAAGGATGTGTTTTCAGCAACCGGTGTACTTCATACGATAAATCCTGCGACACCGATATTCCTGTCAAAAGCAGCGGCAAACATTATTACCGGTGCGTAAAATGAGTTATACGGTTTTTACAGACGGCGCTTCGCGCGGCAATCCCGGCCCGGCGGCCATCGGGGCTGTGTGTTTCTTAAATACAATTCCAGATCTTGTTGAATTTAAATCCGGATTTCAGCCGGTATTTTCCATAAGCGAAGCAGTCGGAGTAAAAACCAACAACGAAGCGGAGTATCTTTCTGTCATGGCCGCCCTGAAAAAACTATTGGCGCACGACATTCGCAAGGCGCAAATCTTTATGGACTCCGAACTGGTCATCCGGCAGATAAACGGCCAGTATAAAGTGAAAAATTTGAATCTTGAAAAACTCTGGATACAGGTGAAGGCGTTATCCCGGGGAGGAGAATATATGTTTTCCCATATCCCCCGCGAAAAAAATGCCATAGCCGACTACCTTGCCAATCAAGCCTATAAATAAATATCCTGTGAAAAACCCGTGATTATGGAAAAAAAAGAAAATATTTCATTTCCTCCGTGGTATGATGGAGAAAATCAAAAGCCGGAAAATATATCCGTAGAAGTGTTGAATGAAATTATTGAAGGCGCATTTCACCGGATTGCAGGTGAGTATCCGGAATACCAAAGCAGAAAAGACCAGATTGAGATGTCCAAAAACATACTCGCAAGCCTGATGAATGAATCTGTTTATATCGTCGAGGCTGGAACAGGAATTGGAAAGTCCTTTGCCTATCTTATTGCAATCATCGCCTATTCATACCTCACAGATGAAAGGGTCATTGTCACAACCGAGACAAAAAATCTTCAAATGCAGATTTTTAGAAAAGATATCCCCTCGCTAAAAAGCCTGCTGGGGGTCGACCTTGCCTTTGAACTGGCTCTGGGCAGCAGCAATTATTATTGTCGGCTCCGGCATGATGAAGCATTTGTGGAAGGCAAATTCAGGGATCTGGTTTCTGAATCAGAGCTCGAACGCTATAATACCTGGACAAAGGAAGTTAATGAAAATAAAATCCATGGGCATATTTTTGACATGGAAAAACCCTTTCCCGAAGATTTCTGGAAATTTATTGGACGCGATCCAGATGGCTGCCCGGCCAATAAATGCCTGCATTTTAATTACTGCAATTATTACAGGGCAAAGGCCGCCTGGAACAACAGTAAAATCATCATTGCAAATCATCACCTTTTTTTGTACAACCTCTTTAACGAAAAACGCACCCTTCCCCCATATTCGGCCGTGGTGTTTGATGAAGCTCATGGATTAATTCAGAGCGGTCAATCTATATTAACGCACCGGTTTTCCACAGAAACCATCCGCGAAGTCAGTCGTAAATTTGAATCCAGAATAAAAAAATCTCTACCGCAGGAAGCCTATGAGGAGTGGTCGGAAAACTGGAAAAACCTGGAGAGCGTGTGGCATGTTTTTTTCTCATCGTGGGAAGTTCAACTTTCGCTTAATTTTGAGGAAAACAGCCGAAAAATTATTTTTGAAAAACAAAATATTGATACAAAAGAATGTTTGTTTTTACTGGAAAAAATATGCGACAATATTGCAGAGCTTGTCATTGATGAAAAAGATTCGGGCACATTAAATGCGCTCAATGGAATCTTAAAGGCAGTAAAAAAAGCCATGCTTTTTTTTACGTATTATCAGCACATGAACTTTGAAAAAATGGTGTATTGGGGAGAAAAAATTCACAGCCGTTTCTATTTGTTTGTGTGCAATTTAAATCTGGGCGATGAGCTTTCTCCCCTCATGACAGAAGGGCAGGTCTGGACAAGCGCCACAATCGGCTACTGGCCTTTCGACAAACGCCCGCGAGACAAAGCAGATCTTTTGCGCGGAGGATATTTCAGGGATTTTATGTCGGAAGCCTTTGGGCAGTCGCCGGAAAGCGATATGGGCATGGATTTCAAAACTGATTATTTTGAGTCGCCGTTTAATTATGCCCGACAAAGCGTCATGTATATTCCAGCCCATCTCAGCGCTCCGGAATGGGGAGCATCTGGAGGCGCCAAAGAACTTTATGAGCGTAATTTAATGGAAGAAGTATTAGAGTTGATCAAACTTTCTGGTGGCGGAGCGCTCGTCTTGTTTACGTCAAACTATTTGCTCAATCATGCGGGCATGATTATAAAGGAACAACTGAATTTGCCGGTATTTTCACAATTGGAATTTGGCGCCGATCTGGCTTTAAAAAAATTCAAGGAAACGCCCAATTCGGTTTTATTGGGCACCAATTCATACTGGCAGGGAATCGATGTTACGGGCAAACAGTTGCGGTCTTTGATTATTACCAAAATGATGTTTACTCCTCCCGGGGATCCCCTTTTGCAGGCGCGATCCAAAATCCTGGAAAAGAAAAATGAAAATCCGTTTATGAAAATTTCGCTGCCCAGATCGTGCCTGATGTTAAAGCAGGCTTTTGGGCGGTTGATTCGCAGCGAGACAGATACCGGTTTTGTGGCTATCCTCGACAGCCGTCTGCTACATAAAAATTACGGCAAACGAATGCTCGCGAACCTGCCTGATATCCCGTTAGTTAAGACGTTGGCTGACTTAAAATCTGTTATAAAAAAGAATAGTTTAATTTAATAAATCAGGCAAAAAAAAAGGGGCTTACGCCCCTTGATTCCGGCTTTTGGGAAACCGCCGCAAGACGCCGGTTTCCCAAAGAGCCTCCATCAACCCCTACAGAAAAAAGAGGTTTTCAAAGAAAATTTACTTCCAGGTACCAAGGCCGCAGGC
>Ga0224495_10000449_pt1 | contig 33088 bp, 31 predicted proteins | sample SF_Jul11_sed_USG_FD_168128 | JGI IMG/M metagenome (GOLD analysis project Ga0224495, IMG submission 168128) | Sediment microbial communities from San Francisco Bay, California, United States - SF_Jul11_sed_USGS_4_1 | ecosystem: Environmental > Aquatic > Marine > Sediment | place: USA: California... | reverse complement strand
GATGCGGGATAATCCACGAATATCAGACTGATTCATCGTCGAAGCCGCCTGCACCTGGAAGTGTTTTCAAGAAAATGTAAAAATAACAAAATGATAACTTGACAAAGGTCGTTCCATATCAGCCGCGATACCCCCACTGGATGGTTTTGACCAATCGCACTGTAGCATTCTTGACCGGTTTGCCAGCCCAGTCCAGTACCCGCCCGTGGGCCGAGCACGTATCTTGCCGCAAATCGATCACCATATCGTCAATATCTTGTCCGCCCTGCGTATACACAATCACAGCCCCGGTGCGCTTTTCATCGGCATCGCGTCCATCAACCGTGTAATGAATAATGTGGGTTCCTTCGGGGATTTTCTCAAACACGAATTTGCCACCATCGTCGGTGACCTGACTGTGATAACCTCCAGAGCTTAACTCCGAATTCGGGCTTCGATAACTCCGCATACTGTCTCGCATTTCTACGCGCCCTTTAACGGGCATGCCGTCAAGACCAATCAACCGCCCTCGCATTTCGCCGATTGGCAAAATATCAAAGCGTCGCTCTTTTTTGAGATAATGCGCGCCGAGCCATACCTGATGTTTTTCAAAACCTTCGACTTCAATAGCTGCTCGACACTGCACCCATTTTCCTTCCAATTCCTCAAGCACACTCGGCAGAACAAACACACCCCGCGAGTCGGTTGTCAATGACGCGCCATTCCATTCTTTCGTTGTTTTTTGAAGTGTTTTATGGTCCTCGGTAGTGATTGTAGTATCAAAAACCACATTTGCGCCGCTGATGCCATTGCCTCTGGGATCAACGATCATCATGTCGCGCTCGGCTAAACCCTCGGGCAATGGAACCTCAAACAGGGATTCCTCGCGATTGTGGGGCTTGGGCAAGCTGTCATCCTGCCGCTCCAAAACCAGATTGAACGTTACCTCCTGCCTTCCGGCCAGGTAGATCGTCAGCGGCTTGCCGGAGTCATAGTTTTTGCCCTTTTCGTACGGATAATCTGCCTTGATCTGATAGTCCCCCGGCGGAACATGCTTCAATATATAATCACCATTCTCGTCGCTTAATGCAGATTTCAGGCTTTCAGTATGCGACGACCAGCCGCTGCCGTCCGCATAATATTGTTTAATCTCCCGATACAGCACCGCATTGACACCCGACATGGGACGGTTGTATTTATCCACGACCTTGCCTTTGACGATGGCTCGGTCCTGGCGCAGATCGATAAAAATATTGCTCTTGACCTCTCCGTCTTTCATATTGATCGTCTGAAACGAGGCATATTCCTCGTATGGTATTTTTTCAACTTTGGGTTCCGGACCGCACCCGCCCGCATGACCGGGAAACTTGACAATGTGCATCCCCGGCGGAACCTTTTCGATCACAAACCCGCCCGCTTCATCCGTTTTGAGATTAGCACTAAAACAGCCCCCGCAGGAACTATTTGGGTTTTTATAGCGTGTATGCGTATTGAACCAGACCGGGACATTAGCCAGCGGTTGTCCGTTGGGGTCGATAATGGCCCCCTCAATTCGCCCGATACGAAAAATATCTATTTCGCCGCGTTCATTTGAATAGTTTACGCCAACGCTAACACCACTTCGTTTCAGAAACCCCTCCGCCTCGATGGTGATTTGCGGTTGCGGCTTTTTGTCACCATCTTCATCCTGCCAGATCACCCCCGGATAGACAAATTCCCCTTTTTCGTTTGTTGTAATGGCTGTGCCCTGCCAAGCCGGCGGCTCTTCTGTAATATTGCCATCGCAGTCACGGGCGAGATATTTGTCGAAGGTTACCGTGGCTTCGGGTACGCCCTTTCCGTCCTGGTCCACCACGCGAGCCAGTTCAGCACCCCACTTCATGGAGTAGGGCGACGGTTCTTCGGGAATAATTGCCGGCAGAACCGTTTCGATAAGGTTTTCAACCTCTTTTGAATGGCCGCGAGCGAAATAGATCGCTCCGGCCGCAATAAATAGACCGGGTACAATGATGAGCCAAATGCTTTTTTTCACGGAAAATCTCCCTTTTTCAGTCGTTCTTTTGCAATCTTATCATAAAACCACAGTTACTGCCAGTGCGGCCTTACTATTAGATAAAGATGCCGTAAATGTGATTTTGTTTCAGTTTTTTTAAGAAATCCTTCGAGTTTCCGCTCAACCTCTTCCTCAATGGAAATCAGCGGGTGGTTTGCTGGCGGAGTTGTTTGCGTGCTTGGACGCGGAGGGCGGCGTTGCTGGCGCGGCGTTTTTCTTCATCGGTTTGCGGCGTCAGTTTGGGCACAGGAATCGGGTGATGGTTTTCATCGATGGCGACCAATGTCACAAAGGCCCGTGTCGCGGTGACGCGCTGGCCGGTGGCGGGGTCTTCTTTGATGACTTTGACGCCCACCTCCATCGAAGTATGGCTGACATAATTGACGGCGGCCAGCAGGACCACCTGGTCGCCGATACAAACCGGCGCCTCAAAGGCCACCGAGTCGATACCGGCGGTGACGACCTGTCTGCCGCAGTGCTTCTGGGCGGCCATCGCCGCGACCATATCGATCCAGCCTATAATCGCACCGCCGAACGCCGTGCCGAACGCATTGGCGTTTCCGGGCATGACCAGGTAGCGTGTCTCAACAGCGCTGTCAGCAGGTGTCTTGATTGTCTCGGCCATTGGTTGCTCCATTACTCACCGCAATTGAAATTTCCCGTTGCTGCGCGGCTATGTAGCGATACGGTGGTAAGTTACGACTTTGCTCGCGGCAATTTACTACCCTGAAGGGTATAAAAAAAGCGGGCTCACCAACACCCGCTATGCATTGCCTGTGAACGACCAACCACGAACCAGTAACTACTTAAATCCCTGAACGCGGGTTTCGTCGATGTACTTTTGGCAGGCGGCCTCGATGTCCACGTCATTGATGTTGGCCAGCGTACACAGCCACGCGAAGACGTCGGCGAACTCTTCTTCCTTGTTCGCCTGATCGTCACCGTGCAGCGCGGTGGCCAGCTCGCCGACCTCTTCGATCAGCCACATAAACGTGCCGGACGTGCCGCGTTCTCTGTCCCGCTTGCCGTATCGCTGCTCAATCAGTTGCTGAAACGCACGTATATCCATCGATCCCTCGTGCCGTTTTTCAGGGCGCTGTGCTACGCAAGCATATCGCCGAGCTTGGCGGCGGCGAAGATGTCACGCATCCCGGCGGTGGACTTGCGGCAGACAGCTTCCATCTTGATGCTGAAGGGAGCGTTGTTTGTCTGTTCGGCCAGGTGCAGATGGCTCATGAGCGGGCCGTCCACGGCTTCGATGACTTCCAGCAGCGTAATGGTTTCCGCCGGGCGAGCCAGAAAGAAGCCGCCGCGAGGACCGCGTTTGCTGCGAAGGACATTGGCACGAACCAACTGCTGCAGGATCTTGAGCAGGTATTCGAGCGGGATGCCATATTCTTTGGAAACACGCGCTGCCAGTACTGCGCCGTCTTTGTAGTTCTGGGCGATGTAACCGACAGCCACAAGTGCGTAACCGGTTGATCGACTGATTTTCATAGGAATCTCCTAACAAAAAAAGAGGTTAATAATAGTTTGTATTTCACGTTTTCTCCGGGTCCGGAAAATATCAAACCGCTGTTTTCCGATAACATTTGATTGAATACGAAATCCATGACCCCGTTTTAACACGCCGTTGTTCTCGACTCAAAGAACGCCTGAAAACCGCCACAATGAGTCTATATACTATAATTATCAGCAATTGTTCAGGACTTGCAAGGGATTATTTGTCGTAATAGTAAAATTTTTCATAAAACTGTATCTGCAATAGCTTTACAAACTGAAAAAATTCCGTTTTTTGCAAAAATGACGACAAATTGATAGATTTACCCGTTTTCAGCACCAAAAACACGGGTTTCTGCAACCGCTCCACTCAATGTGGCCGAGCGATTCTCAATCTGCAAGCCTGGGTTATGCTGCCGCCAGTACGGCACGGGCTTTTTCGGCGTCCGCTTCGCTGTCAAAGCCGATGTAGGCGATGAACCGCGTCCCGATCACCGCGGCGGAGAATCCGCGAAGGTTGATCCCCGCCTGTGCCAGTGTCTCGGTAATCGTTGCCCCGACGCCCGGCGCATTGTCGCCCTCGATACACAGCGAATGCACGCTGCTGGCCACGTTAAACCCCAAATCTCCGGCCGCCTGCATCTCCCGGTCACCGCGGATCGGCGTGACGAATGCCACGGCCTCGCCGTGTTTATCCACACCGCGCCGCGCGATCACAAAGTTCAGGTCCGCCCCCGCGTCGCGCAGCCCCGCCAGCACCCGGGCCAACCCGCCCGGCTCATCCGGGATCGGCGCCGCCCACACATTCACGCGTTCAATCAGTAAATCCATCGTTCCGTCTCCTTTCGCCCCCCAAAGTTAGCTTTCTCCAATGTGACCGAAGCTTCGACTCGACTGAACTCGCCAAAGTCCAGCTTCGGAATAGACCCCAACGATGTGAATCCGGTATGTGCCTTCCATTATACCACCGGCCACCGGCCATGCAAACAATTATGGGCACCTCTAAAAATTCAAATTCCACAATGCCAATGCCGCGTTTTTATCCCGTCACTGTCGTTCCGGGCTTTTGTTTTCCACATTTTTAGAGGTTGTCTTATGTTTAACCGCCGAGAACAACGAGGCCGCCGATTTTTAAAAATCGGCAATCGACAATTACCAGCAAAATCCTCCGTGGTAAGCTACGTTAAAGATAAAACGATACCCGCCCTACAATAATTCCGTGCAATTCGGTGGTTTCCGTGGTTGAATTTTGACCGCACCGTCTTGTATGTACGCAATCGGGCGGCTCGCGCCGCCGTGCTTTTGTGTTCAGCGGCGCCAGGCGGGTTTTCGGACCATGAGCGGGGGGAGGTGTTCGGGTTTGACCTGGCTCATATTGTGTTTGACACAGCTTTGATGGCTGGGATACATCCATATCTCGTGTTTGACATCCTCGAGGGGATGCTGTAGGCGGAACCATTTTTTTAGCCATTTTTTAATCATAAGTCCGTCTTTTCGTTTCCTGTCCGCTGTTTGTATCGGCGTAAAAAACGGCTCTCTTAACCGGGCGGCGGCAATTTTTGAAATTTGCCGCCAGTCCGGGCCGCCGGAGGCGGGCTTTGCTTGCAATTTATGGGTATTTCGGTTATATACCCTGTTTTAGGGTAAAGGACGTTTATGGAACTGACTGACAATCTTAACATTATTCAGTTTAAGCCGCTGACGACACCGGAACAGCTCAAGGCGGAGCTTCCGGAAACCGATGCGGCGGCTCATCTGGTGGCCGCGGCGCGGCGTCAGATCGAGCGGATTCTCCGCCGCGAAGACACGCGGCGAATGCTGATCGTGGGACCTTGCAGCCTGCATGACGAAGAGGCCACGCTCGACTACGCAAGACGCCTCCTTAAGGCGCAGAAGGCCTGTAGCGAGCAGGTGCTCATTGTCATGCGGGCTTATTTTGAAAAACCGCGGACGACACTGGGCTGGAAGGGGATGCTGTACGATCCGCATCTGGACGGGACGTACGACCTGGATCTGGGGATTCGGAAAAGCCGGGGCCTGTTGTGTGAAATCGCTGAGATCGGGGTGCCGTGCGCCACGGAGTTCCTGGACCCAATCGTGCCGCAGTACCTGGCGGATTTGATTGCCTGGGCCGCCATCGGGGCGCGGACGGCGGAATCACAGATTCATCGTCAGATGGCCAGCGGCCTGTCCATGCCGGTCGGATTCAAGAACGGCACCGATGGCAATCTGGCCGTCGCCATGGACGCGATTAAGGCGGCCTCGAACCCGCATTCATTTCTGGGCATCGACCGCAAAGGGCAGGTCGTCGTCGCCGAGACCAAGGGCAACAAGTACGGGCACCTCGTAATGCGCGGCGGGACAAGCGGACCGAACTACACCAGCGAATATGTCGCCTTTGCCGAGGTCCTGTTAAACAAGATGCACGTCCCGAACGGGATCGTGGTGGATTGCAGTCATGCCAACTCGCACAAGAACTATCAGCGCCAACGTGAGTCGCTCATGGATATCGCGGACCAGATTCAGGCCGGCAATACCTGTACCGCAGGCGTGATGATTGAAAGCTTTCTGGGCAAAGGCAAGCAAAGCATCGGGGCAGCCGGCGGATTAAAATACGGCGTTTCACTGACCGACAGCTGCATCGGGTGGGACGAAACAGAAGAACTGATCCGGTACCTGGCGGATGCAGTGAAACAATAATACGGTACCGGCGTTACTTTTGGAGACGTAATGGGAATTTTTACAAAAACAGTTCAGTATCTCAGGGAACATCTCGGCAAGACCCGCAAAAGAATCGCCTCGGGCCTGTCGTCGATTTTGACTCTGGGACGTGATATTGACGACGACCTGCTGGAACAGCTGGAAGAGACGCTGATCAGCGACGATATCGGCGTGGAAACGACTTCACAATTGATCGAGGACCTGCGGGGTGCGTATAAAAAAGGCGACATCCAAAAAACGGATGATATTCTGCCGTTTTTGAAGGAGCACATGAAGAGCTATTGGCCGCAGCAGGGTCGAGACCTTAACAAGGCCGCGGCGGGACCGACGGTGATTTTGGTCGCCGGCATTAATGGTTCCGGCAAGACAACCAGTATCGCCAAGTTAGCCTATACGCTGAACAAGGCCGGCAACACAGTCATCGTGGCGGCGTGTGATACGTTTCGGGCGGCGGCGGTGGAGCAGTTGACCGTCTGGGCGGAGCGCATCGGCGTGCAGATCGTCAAGCACAAGTCCGGGGCGGACCCGGCAGCGGTGGCGTACGATGCCTGCCAGGCGGCGATCGCGCGGAATGCGGACTATTTAATTATGGACACCGCCGGACGGCTGCACACGCAAAAACACCTGATGGATGAACTGTCGAAAATTCGCAATGTCGCAAGCAAGCTGATTCCGGAGGCGCCGCACGAGGTGATTCTGGTGGTGGACGGCACGACGGGACAAAACGCGATTGTGCAGGCGAAGATGTTTACCGCCGCGATCAATGTGACGGGCATCTTTTTGGCCAAACTCGACGGCACTGCCCGCGGGGGGATTGTGATCGCAATCAAAGACATGCTGGATATTCCGGTGAAATTTGTCGGCCTGGGCGAAACCCCGGAAGACATCGCCGAATTCGACCCCGACGAATTCGTGGAAGCGCTGTTTAATTAATCCCGTGGTTTTTTATGAACAGCACACATGCACAAAACATTCTATAGCCATACTTCTGCATCGTCCTCGTTTCTTGTACCCGGACAATTGCTTTTTATTATTTTATTCTGGATGAGCTTTTTTATATTTCTGTTAAATTCAGAATCCGTATACATGCATGGATGATCCAGTGTTGTGGTTACCCGGAGTAGTTTCCATGTCGTATGGTTGTTTCTTTGCAACGTCGAAATCAGATAATCTTTGATTTCATCTTCATCAACCACCTCTTCTTTCGGGCGGTTATCAAACAACATACCTTTGACAAATCGCGACCCAACAAATTCTCTTCTGGCCTTGACCATCGCCCGGTTAATTATATCGACTGCGTCCGGGTACCTTGAGCCAAATATCAAATGGTATTTAGGCAAGCTGTCTTCATACTTTTCTCTGATTGGATATTTAAGAACATATTTAAACCAGCGCCCAAGTTGCACCGAGTATCCATTGGCCAACAGATCAACTTTTTCCCCTGACGGCAAATTTTCCAATAAATTTTTGTGCCAATAGTCTCCTCCTGCTATAGCATCCCACTTTACCGTGTTGTCGTGACCAACATTGATCGTTCTGTCCGTTACAATATAATCTTTAATGCCTTCAACTGCTCTCAAGAACCCAAAAGACAGAAAATTAATTAAACACTCAATACTTTGGCCTGACTTCCAAAGGTGATCGTATACACTTCTAAGGTCATTGAACGCCAAATGACTTGGTTTTATTGGATCTGCATACACAAAAACCGTGTGCGATTTTGCATACTCCGATAACTCGTCAACAACGTCTTGAAAAGAGCTATTTTTTGTTATTATCGGAAAGGAATAGTGTTGAACATTTCTTTCTAACTTAGAAAATAGCTCCGGCTCTTTCTCGACAAAAAAACCTTTTACACCTATCCCTTTCACAGAGCACTTTTCAAGGTGGTTAGCAATTATAAGTGGGCTTCCAATTTCGCCATCATCGAACTTGCCCGGTCCTGCAAAGCAATCCACGACAAGGATTGGTTTCTTGAGAAGTGCCACCTTAGCGAGATATGGCCCAAGGTAATAATTAAGAATTAAATCTTTATACGGTGACCACGATTTTTTTTCTTTGAAGAAATTAACTGCATCCTGATCCAACTACTGTACTCCTTCTATTTACCTTTGGCATTTGATTCCATGTTTGCTTGTCTAATTCACGGCCGTTTTTCTTTTTGTTTGTGCCTCCCCATTGTTTGAAGAAAAACGGCGTTTTTGTTTCGACGCACTGGTCGCGAATATCTCGGGCCCACTCCGGCTCAATGGGTCTGGCGCCCGGCCCCGATTCTCCACCGGCAATCACCCAATCAATATTCTTTAAATTCATATCGTGTAACGGGCCTAAAAGCGGCTCAAGTGATAAAAACTTAATAACCGCCTCGGTGTTTCGGAGATGCTCGATTCGATAAATACACCCGGCGTTTTCGACAGTTGTGCCCATCCAGACATTTTCCGGCCAGTCAATCAGTCGATTTAAATGCAATAATCGTTCGGAGCGTTTTGTCAAGACCTGAAAACGATGCCATGAGGCGCTTCTCATCACATCAAACACCTGCAGGATGAAGTCATCCGGAACGGATTCATGGAAAAGATCGCTCATGGAATTCACAAAGATTGTCTGCGGCTGTTTCCAGCTTAAGGGCTTGCTAAGGACATGGGGATGCAAAGTAACCTCAAAGCCATTTCGATAATTCTCGACCCCCATTGCATGTAAACGCCTTGCCATCCGCTCTGCGTAGCAGTTTTGGCAACCGGCACTAATCTTTGTGCAGCCCGTGACCGGATTCCAAGTTGATTCTGTCCACTCAATTCTTGAATGTTGTGCCATAAATTAATCTGCTGACAAATCGTGTTCTTATTGCTCGGCAGGTTGCTCCGGGATGGCTTCGGCTGGTTGGTGGGGCGTCGTAATAATCACTCCCAGGCGACCCAATTCACCGGATACATCCGGCTGGTAGGGATTCAGCTCGAAACTGCGGCGGAGGTTTTCCTCGGCCCGCACCTTGTCGCCGGCGTTGAGATAATGAAACCCGAGCAGTTTGTACGGCTCGGCCATTTCCGGATCCAGGCCGATGGTCTGATAATAGCAGCTTAGTGCATACTCGCTCAGTCCCTCATTTTCGAACGCCTTGCCCAGCCGCAATGAGTTCTTGGCGGAAACCGCCGTCTGACTGATGTAAAGTTCCGCAATGGTTTGAGCACGCTGGGGGGCTTTTTGGTCCTCCAGAACCTTTACAACGCCCGCCTGAGCGCGGTAGTGAACCGGATCAAAGCCGAGGGTAACACGGTACTCAAAATCAGCCCTGTCCAGCGCTCCTTCATTGTAATAAAGCCTGCCGAGCTTGTAATGTGCTTCCGGGTTCTCATAACGGCGGTCGATCTTTTCGAGCAATTGTCCTTTTTCGGTCTGCGCGGCAGCAGTCACCTGATCAGAAGTCGGGGCCTTTTCAGAAGATCCGCAGCCAGCCAAAGAAAGTGCCAACAATAATGCGAGAACTGTAACTATCCGTGTCATAAGTGCCTCCGTTCGTTTTTAGCGGCCATTGTTTTCGTTTTTTCTATTGTGAGCGTCTTGAACACGTTTTTCAACTAAAAAATTCCTACACATCCAGGTTTTGAACTTCCAGTGCGTGCTCTTGGATGAAATTTCGGCGTTTTTCGACGTCGTCGCCCATCAGGATACTGAAAAGGCGGTCGGCTTCGCCGGCGTCTTCGAGCTGGACTTTCAGCAATGTTCGCATCTTGGGGTTCATTGTCGTCTCCCAGAGCTGATCGCTGTTCATCTCGCCCAGGCCCTTGAAGCGTTTGATCTCCATGTCCTTGGAACCAATCTGGCGAACCACGGGAGCGATTTGTTCAAGCGAGACGGCGGGAAATTCTTCCTGTCCGCTGATAATCCCGAATCGCGCGGGCAAATCTTCGCCGGATTCCGTTTTTTGGGCCTTCAACAAGTAGTCCCGCCAGTCCAGGTTAAAGTCGGCCCGCAGGCGGGCACAAATTTCGTTCAGCCGAAAGACTTCGTGCAACTCCTCACAGAAAAAGGTCTCGTCTTCCGGCTTATTCGCTTCAGCCGAATTCAACTCCTCCAGTCGCTTTTCATAGTCCTCTTTCTCATAGTAAAACTCATCCTGTCCTTCCGAGCGGATCTGGTATACCGGCAGCATTTGGCCGTTGAAGTATTTTTCCACAAAATCCGCAAAGATGACGCCGCGACGGCCCAAAACATGAACGCTGCGTTCGGCGTCATTGAGAATCTTGACAATAAACGCCAATTTGGGCTGTTCATGCTGACGGGTTTTGCCGTTAGGTTCGCGAATTACTAAACTGGCTCCTTCCAAGCCGCGGTTTTCCGTGCTTTTTCGCATATCGCTTTCATTGAGAATGTACTCGGAAGACTTGTGCCCTTTGCGGCGAACTTCATAGAGCGGGGGCTGGGCGATAAAAATGCGTTCTTCCTCAAAAAGCTGCGGCATCTGCCGAAAGAAGAATGTCAGCAGGAGTGTCCGGATGTGGGCGCCGTCAACATCGGCGTCTGTCATCAGGACGATTTTTCCGTAGCGGCATTTGGACAGGTCGAAATCGTCGGCCCCAATGCCGGTCCCCAGCGCACTGATGATGGTGCGGATTTCCTCGTGCCCGAGCATTTTTTCCAGACGCGCTTTTTCGACGTTGAGAATTTTGCCTTTCAGCGGCAAAATGGCCTGAATCGTCCGGTCCCGGCCGCCCTTGGCCGAACCGCCGGCCGAGTCGCCCTCGACAATGAAAATTTCCGTGCTGACGGTGTCTTTGCTGGAGCAGTCCCACAGTTTGCCGGGCAGGTTTGTATTGCTCAAGGCGCCTTTCCGGCGCGTCAATTCGCGGGCCTTGCGAGCGGCTTCACGGGCGGCGGCGGCCTGGATGGCTTTGTTGAGGATTTTCTTCGCTTCGCCGGGGTTTTCCTCCATGTAAATCGCGAGCATTTCATTGATCATCGTTTCCACAAAGCTGGCGACCTCGGGATTGGACAGACGCACCTTTGTTTGGGCCTCAAAGTGCGGTTCGGGCACTTTGACCGAAATAACCGCCGTCAGACCCTCCCGTAAATCCTCGCCCGTAGGCGTCATGCCGCCCTTGAGCATGTTGGCGCCGCGGGCATAAGCATTCATCGTGCGCGTCAGGGCGGTTCGAAAACCGGACAGGTGCGTTCCGCCGTCAATGTTGCGGATATTATTCGCAAAGGCCAGGACGTTTTCGGCATAGCTGTCATTGTACTGAAACGCCAGATCGCAGGCCAGGCCGGTTTCGGGGTCGTCCTTTGAAAAGCAGACCACATTTGAGATTGCGTTCTTGCCTTCATTCAGGTATTGGACAAAGGCCTTGATGCCGTCTTCGTAGTGATAAATATCTTTTTTCTGAACCCGGTCGTCCTGAAAGGTGATATGGGCGCCCGCATTCAGATACGCCATCTCACGAATGCGCTTTTGGAGAACCTCATATTTAAATTCGACTTCCGAGAAGATTTCGTCGTCCGGGACAAAGGTAATGCGGGTTCCCTGTTTTTTCGTTTCACCGATTTCCTTAACCGGTCCCTTTGGGATGCCGCGTTCGCATTCAAAGTGGTAATGTTTTCCCTCGCGCCAAACATCGGCTTCAAGATGCTGACTGAGCGCATTGACCACACTGACACCGACGCCGTGCAGACCGCCGGAGACCTTGTACACTTTGTTGTCGAATTTGCCGCCGGCGTGTAATGTCGTCAATACCACTTCCAGGGCACTGGTGCCGGTGTCTTCGTGGATATCGGTCGGGATTCCGGAGCCGTTGTCTTCGACCGAGCAGCCTCCGTCCATGTGAATGTGGACCAGGATGCGGTCGCAGCGGCCGGCCAGCGTTTCGTCGATGGCGTTGTCCAGCACCTCATAGACGAGGTGATGCAGGCCGCCTTCCTGGCGGTTTCCGATATACATATCGGGGCGTTTGCGAACGGCCTCAAGCCCTTCTAATATCTTAATGCTTTTGGCATCATATTTCTGCTGCTCTGCCATGCCGGGTATTACTCCTTATCTTTCTTTTGTAATGGTACCACCCGTATTTTCTGTATACCGCAACGGGGGGCCAATGTTTTAATCTGATCCAATAATTCTGTTGAAAGCAGCTGGGCCTGATGCATATACGGGCCCGGCTCCGCCTGAAGATATAATGTATTGCCGACGCGTTTATCGAGTCGGCAAAACGGCTTCAGGGTTGGGGGCACAACCCGCTCCCAAACATCCACAAGGGCCGCGTTTCTTGTCCATGTTCGGCTCCGTTGTGTTAAGTAGGAAACAAGTTCGTCGCCGAGCCGTGAATCCGTCCGCCTCGGCCTGTATTGCCAACCGGATGCGCTTTTTAGCTGCCTGTCTTCGTCCATGATCGTATGTGTTTCAAAAAAGATGATTTGCGAGAAAACACCTTTTTTAGAGGTTTACCGGCATGACAATATACAGGAAATTGCTGCCGCTCTTGATAAGCCCGGGACGGTCCGACTGGCCCAGATGCAGTTCGAACTCATCGGCTTTAATGACACGCAATACGTCCACCAAAAACTGCGGATTAAACCCGATCTCAATCGGCTCAGCGCTATAATCGATCGCCATATCAACCTGCGCATCACCTGTTTCGGGCGCCCGGCTGGTAAAGATCATCGAGCCCTTATCCAGCGCCACTTTAATGCCCTTACTGTCTTCGTTGGCCAGCAAGGCGGCTCGACGGACAGCACTGAGCACATTGGCGGTCGAAAGGGTTATTTTTTTATCGTAATCCTTGGGGATAATGTCTTCATATTTTGGAAAGTGGCCTTCAACTAAGTTCGAGCTGACGACAACCGTTTCGCAGGCCAGAACGATTTGATTGTTGACAAAGCGAACTTTGACAACGCCTTCGTTATGGGCCGATATCTTGTCCAGCAGGGCCATTGTTTTCGCGGGAACGATGATTCTGCCTTCGGGCAGTTTGGCCCTTTTTTCCAGCGATACGGTGGCCTTGGCCAGCCGACGGCCGTCGGTCGCAACCAGGAACAGTTTCTTGCCGGCAACTTCCCACAGAATGCCGTTCAGTGCGTAGCGGGTGCTCTCGCGGGCCGCAGAGAAAATGCTTTGCTCGATGCCGTCCTGAAGGGCTGCCAGTTTCACTTCCAGGTCCGCGTCGCCTTCGAATCCGGGAATGGCGGGATACTGCTGCGGGTCGTGGCTGTAAATGGTAAACCGGCTGTCGGAGCCGATGATCTGCACCGCGGCCTCGGAGGCCTCCAGTGCGATCACATCATCAAAGCTTTCCCGCACGATCGAAGAGAGTTTGTCCGCCGGCACAACGATGTCGCCCGGTTCGGCGATCTCGACCTGAGACACCAGAAAAGTGATCCCCACTTCGAGATCCGTCGCGCTGATGCGTACGGCGTCCTGCTCGGTGGTAATCCGCAGACACTGCAGGATCGGCTTGGGCGTCCTGCCGGGGATCAGAGTGGTAACCAAACTTAGCGCTTCCTGCAATGCTGCACGGTTGAATTTTACTTTCATAATATCCTCTTTATCAAAATCCTTTTTTCCTTCAGTGTCCAAGCCACAAACGTATGACGAAAACCTCAAAACCAGTAAACAACCCGGAAGTTGGCCGGATTTACTAACCTCTTACTGTACCCGAAAAGGGCCTCTTTGAAAAGGGATTTAGGGGCTAAAAAAACAAGATTTCTGAACAAAATAAGTGACTCGGGAGGAGCACAGGGTTTTGCGCGGGAAGTTATAAATAAGATAAGAAATAATTTATTGGTATTTGTCATATACCCTGTGAAACTGTTCGGTTTTTTGGCCTAACGGGAAGGCAAGTTGTTTACCTGCAAGCACTTATATCTCCAAGAAAGGGGGTTGGGGCTGTGGAAAACCTGTTACGGGATTGTTTTTTAGACCTGTGAGATTGAGTCGAAAACACAGGACCGATTTAGGTCCCCGTAAACCAACAGGCGAAAACTGACAAAAACCACACAAGAACTAATAGGTTATCCACAGAAAACCGCTATGGGCCGACTGGGACAGAAAGCAAGACCCTGTTATGGCGGCCTTGACAAACACTGTTCTCACAGTGAGCCACAACTGCGTTTCTTGCCATTTCCCTTTTATGGCGGTATAATCCGGTCTTTTCGTGTGCCACGAAATAAAAGAGTTCAATATACCGAGCCGAGCAAAATGTTTATAGATCAGGTCCAAATACGTGTGAAGGCTGGCGACGGGGGCCACGGGTGCGTGAGTTTCCGCCGCGAAAAATATATTGCCAAGGGCGGCCCGGACGGCGGCGACGGCGGCAAGGGCGGTGACGTTATCTTTGTGGTGAACCCGTCAATCGATACGCTGTTGGATTTTTCGGGCCGGCACGACTGGGTCGCCAAAAACGGCAACTGCGGCGAGGGTGCCAATAAACACGGCGCCGATGGTGAAGATTTGATTATCCCGGTGCCGCCGGGAACGCTGGTTTACGACGAAGAGCACGGGCTGCTTCTAAAAGATATGAACACACCGGAGATGCATGTGTGTATCTGCCGGGGCGGCCGGGGCGGCCAGGGCAACAAGGCGTTTGCCACGTCGGTCCGCCAGACGCCGCGGTTCGCGACCGACGGCAAGCCGGGACAGGAACGAAACCTGCGGCTGGAACTGAAGCTGATCGCCGATGTCGGGTTGGTCGGGATGCCCAACGCCGGCAAGAGCACGCTGATATCGCGCTGCTCGGAGGCCCGGCCGAAGATTGCCAATTATCCGTTTACGACGCTGGCGCCGGTGTTGGGGATCGTGGAACTGAGCGGGTTTCGGCGGTTTGTGATGGCCGACATCCCGGGCTTAATCGAAGGCGCCCACGACGGCGCCGGGCTGGGGCACGATTTTCTGCGGCATATTGAGCGGACGCGGATTTTGGTGCACCTGCTGGACATCCTGCCGGAAGACAATTCGGATCCGGTGGAAAATTACCATAAGATCCGAGGCGAGCTCGAGAAACACAGCAAGGCGCTAGTCGAAAAGCCGGAGATTGTGGTACTCAACAAGGCCGACCTGGACGGCGACGGCATTTTCTGTGAAGATATAAGCAGCCGACTGCCAAAGACAATCAAAGATGTGTTCGTGATTTCGGCGGTCACTGGGCGAGGTATTGACCAGCTGAACGAACGCCTGTGGGTGATTGTTAAGGGTAAAGAAGAACAAGAGGATTATTAGACGAGATTAACGGGATTTAGTAGACAGGATAACAGGATTAACATTAAATATTTTCTCTGTGTCCTCTGCGGCAAAGGATTAGAATCATGAATTTGATTGCAATTGACATTGGAAACCAAAATATCAAGATCGCCCTTTGCCTGAAGGACGAGGAAAAATTATTGAAAACGGCTGACGAAAACGCCGGCGATATCGAATCGCAACTGGCGGACATTCTGGCGGAGTGCTGGGATCAGGTGCCGCTGGTTGAGGGGGCCAAAGAGCCGGCCAAGGACTGTGTGCTGGTGGCCAGTTCGGTCAAGCCGGACTGGACGGAGAAGATACGGGAGATCGTCAAAGAGGAGCTGGGCACGAAGCTGATGGTGATCGGCGTGGATGTGCCGCTGCCGATCGAGACGGCGGTCGATGACGCGCTGGCCGTCGGCACGGACCGGCTGACCGCGGCGGCGGCGGCGTATGCGGTGGTCGAGGATGCGGTGGTCGTGGCCGATTTCGGCACGGCAGTGACGGTCGATCTGGTGGATGAGGATGGCGTGTTTGTCGGCGGGACGATCAGCCCCGGGTTTGAGTTATCGCTGGAGGCGATGCATGCCGGGACGGCGAAGCTGCCCATCGTTAAAATGCAGAAACCCAAAGAAGTGTATGGAACCAATACCGAAGAGGCAATGCGGGCGGGTGTGTACTGGGCCGCGGTAGGATTGCTGGAGACGGTCTGCCGCAAGTATGCCGAGCAGATCGGCCGGTGGCCGCAGGTGATTTTGACCGGCGGGGCGGCGAAGCTGATTAAAGACGATTGCGATTTTGTGGACTCGTGGGTGTCGGACCTAGCCCTGCGCGGGATCATTATCGCATACAAGAAATACCTATTTGAACAGGCCGAGATTAGGAAACTTGGCGACGAAGATTAGAAGGAAAAAAATAATGGCAAGGGATATTGCATACTTGAACGAATTGACGTGGGGGTGTCGAGCGTCGCGGGTATTGCATGTGGCGGCGTTGTTGAAAGTGTTCACGCAGCTTGCGGATAAACCGCTGGCGTGCAAGGAATTGGCGGCGGCGTGCGGGGCCAAACCGGACATCTTGGGGCGTGTGCTGATCGCCTGTTGTGCTTTGGGTTTACTGGAAAAAGAAGGCGATGCTTATCGTAATACAGCTTTATCGCAGGAATATCTGGTTGACGGCAAGCCGTTGTATAAGGGCAATATTATTGCGCACGCGGCGCGGGTGTGGGACTACTGGCATGATCTGCCGCGGTTTATTTTGGAGAATCCGCCGCAACCGGATGAGGCGCGGGATCATCGCAATTTTATTTTGGGGATGCGTGATATTACCATGGGTGGACGGGGCCAGGTCTTTCTCGATAATATTGACCTTTCCGACCGCAAGAAGCTGTTCGACGTCGGCGGCGGGCCGGGGTTGTATTGTATTCTGGCGTGTCAAAAATACCCACAGTTGACGGCAACCCTGTTTGATCTGCCTGCAACGATTGCCATTGCACGCGAGCTCGTCGAAGAGGCGGGCTTGACGGATCGTATTTCGTTGCGAGGCGGCAGTTGGGAAACGGACGACTTCGGCAGCGGCAACGACGTGGTCCTGTTTTCCAATGTACTGCACGGCCCCGGCAGCATGACAGATGTGAAATTACAAAAAGCGTTTGAATCCATGGTTTCCGGCGGCCTGTTGACCATACAGGAATTCGCTCTGAATGATGACAAAACCGGACCGGAGATTCCGGCGCTGTTTAATGTCATGATGGGAGCGTATTCGAAAGCCGAGTTATTTGACGAAATCACAAAAGCCGGTTTTGTGAATCCGCAGGTGGCGACAGAAGCTGAAGAGATTGGCTGTACGTGGATTACCGCCTCCAAATCCTAAGAGAATTCCTGAGATGCAGAATGATAAAACAACGGTGAGCGTTCTCACTGCCCGCGGGATGGCGGCGATTGGCAGTATCGCCGTTGCGGGAGATAGTGCGAAGGAGATTTTGGAGAAGGTTTTTCGCAGTTATAATCCCACGTCCAAAACCTGCGGCTCAGAAACCGGCGGTACTGTTCATGGGGTGATCGTGGATGGCCAGCGGGTAATCGATGAGGTGCTGGTGGGCTGCGAGGGAGCGAATCGCTTTGTGATACACTGTCATGGCAACCCCCTGTTATTGGAGCAGGTTATAAAACTACTCCAATCACATGGAGCGAAATTGACAGATGCTGAACATTTTGCATTTTCACAGCATCAAGCCGCATCCGAGAATTTGATCGAGGCGGAGGCAAAACTGGCAATGCAGAAAAGCGCGACGCTGTTAGGGGTCAAGATATTGCGGGCGCAAATTGACAGCGGGTTATCCACATGGGCACAAAAAACCGTTGAAAGCTTTGAAAAAATGGCTCTGGAGGCAATCCGGCGAGAATGCATTGAGATTCTGGAACACAGCAAAGTTGCGAAAAGGATCATTGAGGGCGTGCGGATTGTCATCGCCGGGCCGCCCAATTCCGGCAAGAGCACGCTTTTGAATTGCCTGGCCGGCCAGCAGCAGGCGGTTGTTTCCGACACCGCCGGAACGACGCGCGACTGGGTGAGCGTCATGTGTCAGTTGGGTCCAATCAGGGCCGAACTGATCGATACGGCGGGGTTGGATGATGCGCTGGCCGGAAAAGATACGATCGAACAAACCGCACAACAAATTACAAAAGAATTGCTTGAGTCCAGCGATTTGGTGCTTTATGTGCAGGATGTCATAGAAGTCAGAAGCCAGAAGCCAGAGGCCAGAATAAATCTTGCTTGTCCGGTGATTTATATTGGCAACAAATGCGACCTTCTCAAGTCTCAGGCCTCAAGTCTCAAGTCTATTGATATCAGCGCCAAAGAAAATCAGGGCATGGACCTGCTGGCAGAAGCAATAATGAAAATCTTAGGGGTGTCTCGTTTCGATTTTGCCGCTCCGGTTGTTTTTACGACGCGGCAGCGGCGATTGTTTGATGCGATCCTCAACGATCCCGCCGCCGCACAGGGGGCCCTGGAGCGATTACGTTAGCGAAAAACCTACCTTAGTCACGTTTGATGATTCTACCCGAAATCCTATTGCGGGGCCCAGGAACATTCGGTCCCGCTGGGGTTTCCCGGTGGCCCCCTTTTGTTCATGCGTCCCAAGATAAACGTGGCTTCTTTTTCCGGTGTGCCGAAATCTTCTTGGTGGGTTGTGCCGGGAGTCCGATAACCGTTGCCGGTTTTCAAAAAACATTGTGGCGGCGGTTATTTTAGTTAATTCCCCGTAAAGATATGACGAAGGTGAGACGTGGATATTTTTTCAGGTGTATTATGGTGGCCGCGTGAAGACCAGGAAAAACCGATAATAACACGGAGCAGCAATGAAAACGAACGATAATCCGGAAAAACACAGCAATGTACAACCGGGAGGGTGTTCGTCGGCAGGTCCTCAGGCAGATATTGGTCTTCAGCGGCAGACCGTCGCCCAGACGGCACAGTTGCGTGCCAAAAGCGAGCTTGTTGACAATATGATTTATCAAATCCGGACGCTGTCAAACGCAATTATCGGTTTTAGCGACCTCCTTTCCACGGAGTCGTTATCGCAGGATCAAACCGAATATGTACAGGAGATTCACCGTGCCGGACAGGGTCTTTCCGCTCTGGTGAACGATGTCTTGGACTGGGCCCAGCTCCTGTCCGGGAAGTTCCAGATTTCCCAAACAAAATTTTATGTATCCGATCTTATAAAAGACGTCCAAAAGATGCTTTGCCGGGCGTCGAAGGAGAAAGGGCTGGATTACCAGATTGTGACGGATCCTGAGATGCCCGCCTGTATCTACAGTGACTATGATCAGCTGTTGAAATGTGTTCTGAATCTGGCCATCAGTGCGATCAAATATACGCCACAGGGGAATGTCGGGTTTCACGTGTACTCCGAACAAAAGGGCGACAAAACGTTCATCTGTTTTGATGTCATCGACAATAACGGCGGGATCGACCCCGAAGAGCTTGAGCGGATGTTTGAACTGACAGATTGTCAACTCGGGATGGATAAGGAATCGTTTTCACAGTTAAACCAAGGTCAGACTGTCGCGGCCGGGCTGGCTTTAACAAAACTGCTCTCGGAAGCGCTGGGAGGCACCCTTGAAGTGAGCAGCCAGGTCGATCAAGGATCCATCTTTTCGCTTCGAATCCCGGCGGGTGTGAATCCGGCGACGGAGCCCAAGCTCGGTCCTCTTTCCTGGAAGCGGGACATCGAGATCCAGCAGCCGGATGAGGCATCGTGCGAGGAACCGTCCTCTTCCAACGTTATTCTTCTGGTGGAGGATCAACACTCCAACCGGACCGTTATCAGCTTGATGCTGGAGGCCCTGGGGGTTCAGGTGGAGACCGCAGCCGACGGCGAAGAAGCACTGGCCAAAGCCGCCGACAACACGTACGATCTGATTTTGATGGATATTAAAATGCCCCGGATGGACGGCTATGAAGCCACACGGCAGCTTCGACAAAAAGGCATTCAGACGCCGATCGTTGCCCTTTCGGCAAAAGTGTTCGACGAACAGGAACACCATCAGATATCGATGATGTTTGACGGGTTTCTTACAAAACCGGTGGACAGCCGGAAATTATCTGAAACGCTCAAGAAGTTTATTAAGCGCCTTTCAGGCCCGAACGATCAGGTTTCGCAGGAAGAGACGGCTGTCATTCAATATGAAAACTAATACAGGTAACAGGCAAAGCTGTGTTTGAGCATATACAACAACAAGGTTCCGCGTTAGCGGTCAAAGAAAACCTGCTTTTCGGCGACTGGCTGATTCAGCGCGGCAGCATCACGGAGGAGCAGTTGCAGTCTGCGCTTGAGGACCAGAAGAAAAACGGCGGCCGACTGGGGCAGGCGCTGGTCCGTCAGAAGACCCTGCCGGATAATCGGTTGACGATGCTGTTGGCCGAATACCTGAACTTCGAATATATTTCACTGGCGGATTTTTCAACGATTGACAAAGATGTAGCCCGCTGCATTCCCGAGAATATCTCAAAGCGGTTCGGGGTGCTGGCCATTGAAGAGCGAGACGATCAGATTGTGGTCGCGATGTCGGATCCGCTGAATGTGATTGCGGTGGACACGGTCTCGGTCAAGCTCAAACGTCCGACCCAAACGATGCTGGCGTCCGAAAGCGAAGTGCAGAGAGCCATCGAGTATGTGTACCACGGTACGGACGTCGAGGAACAGCAGCTTCGTGACCTGGTGGAGTTGGAAATCAGCCGGGACGACGATGACCTGCTGGAAAACGCTTTTGAGATGGAGACGGCCGTGACGGTGGAGGCCGAAGAAGCGCCGGTCATTCGCTTTGTCGATTTAATGCTCAGTCAGGCCATCAAGAGCCGTGCCAGCGACATCCATGTTGAGCCGCAGGAAAAAACCATGAGTATTCGGATGCGCGTGGACGGGATGTTGACGGAGATGGTTCCCCCGGCGCGCAAGATGCAGGCGGCGGTTTTGGCGCGTATTAAGATTTTATCCGAAATGGACATCGCTGAACGCCGATTGCCGCAGGACGGACGGTTTCGAATCAAACGCGGCAAGGGCAAAGAAGATATCGATGTGCGTGTCTCTTCACTGCCGACGATTTACGGCGAAAAGATCGTGATGCGTATTTTGGACAAGGGCGCGGTCAATCATGATCTGACAACGCTGGGGCTGGAGCCGGAGCTGTTGAGCGAATTTAAGGCAACACTGAGTCAGCCCCACGGGATTATCATCGTGACCGGCCCGACGGGAAGTGGAAAAAGCACGACACTGTACTCGGCATTAAATGAACTGCGCGATCCGAATAAAAATATCAGCACGGTTGAGGATCCGGTGGAATATCGACTGAGCGGCATTAATCAGTCACAAATTAAACCGGGCATCGGTCTGACGTTTGCCTCGTGCCTGAGAACCCTTCTTCGGCAGGACCCGGATATCATCCTGATCGGTGAGATTCGTGACAAGGAAACCATGGAAATTGCGATCAAGGCGTCGCTGACCGGCCACCTCGTCTTGAGTACCTTCCACACGAACGACGCCCCCAGCGCTCTGAGCCGCTTGGTTTATATGGGGCTGGAGCCCTACCTGCTGGGATCTTCATTAAATCTGATTCTGGCGCAGCGGCTTGTTCGAAAAATCTGTGACAAGTGCAAAGAACCGGTAGAGTTATCCGAGCCGCAGATTCAGCGTCTGCAATTAAGTCCCGATCAGCTTGCCGCCGCAACATTCTTCCACGGGAAGGGTTGCTCTGAATGTGAAGGCACTGGTTATCGCGGCCGGCTTCCGATCTTTGAGTTTCTCGTCATGGATCAGGATATTCGAGAGGCCATCGCCAACGGCGCGCGGGAAACCCAGATCCGCACCATGGCCCGTGAAAAGGGATACGGCGGGCTGTTATCGAGCGGGGCCGCACGTGTGGCGGACGGACGCACCACCGCGGAAGAAATTCTGCGCGTGACGTATGCGGACAATATCGCTCCGTAGCTCCGTGAAGAGGGGGGGGGGTTGTTTTTTTGTTATCGGACGGTGTTGCCGGTCAACCACAAAATAATATCCTTCATTTGCTTCGCCGAATCGGGCAAGGCTTAAATACGATCAAAAGCTGAAACAGTACTTGATTTCCGGGCATTTATCGGACCGATATGATACGGCCCTTAGATCTGATTTGCGGCGGAAAAATTTTTGTTTCTCCAAAACTCCCCCTTCAAAAAAGACGAAATATTCACCGGTACTGTGATTATACCCTTCAGGGTAGTAAATTCCCGCGGGCGGGGTCGTAACTTGCGGTCGTAGCCCTACATAGCCGCGCAGAAACGGGAAATTTCAATCGTGATCAGTATATTTATGTAAAGGCATGACCATGAAAACATTTGAATACGTCGCATGGGATTATTCGGGCAACTGCAAAGAAGGCACCCGGCAGGCATCCAGCCAGGATGAACTGCTGGCCTATTTGCGCGGCCAGGAATTGACGCCCGCGGTTATCAATGAGATTGTTGGCGAGCAACAGCAAAAAAAGGCAGAGGTTCGATATAAGAAAGTCAAATCCATCGACCTGGCAACCTTTTGCTGGCAGCTCAGTACGATGCTTTCGGGCGGTCTGTCGATTACCAGTGCAATCCAAACGATTGCGGACGAAATTTCGAATCCCTATTTCGAGCATGTTTTGAAAAGCATGGCGGACAAGATCGAAAAGGGGATGTCGTTTACCGATAGTATTCGGCAATACCCGAAGGTTTTCGGTAAATTGTGCTGTGCGATTGTCATGGCAGGAGAAACGGGCGGATCACTGGTAAAGGCCCTGGAGCGTCTGGCGGAACATTACGAAAACAGGGAGAAACTGGTGCGCAAGGTTCGCGGCGCCATGGCCTATCCGATGTTCGTGGTCAGCTTTATTATTGTGATCGTGATCGTGCTGATGACGCTGATTATCCCGCGGTTTTCACAGATGTTTGAGGAATTCAACGGCGAGCTGCCGGCGTTTACACGGGGTTTTATGGCGGTGTATGACGGCATTGTGCACAATATCCTCTATATCCTGATGGGGCTGGGGGTGTTTATTTTCGGTGCCGTGCTGTACAGCAAAACAAAGCGGGGCCATGAGAAATACTGCCAGTTGACCCTGTCGACGCCGATCTTTGGAAAAATCGTTTTGATGGCGTTTGTCGCGATGTTCTGCAAGACACTGGGAACGCTGATCGGCGCCGGCGTTTCGCTGCTGGACGCGTTTTCAATTCTTGCGGAGATGACCAATAACGAGCTTCTGCGGCGGGGAGTTCTCGAGACACGCGAGAAGATGGTTGAAGGCAAAAACATTTCCCAAGGCATGGAAGAGGTTGGGTTGTTTCCGGGTGTGGCGATAAAAATGGCCCAAATCGGCGAAAACAGCGGCTCACTGTCCTCGGTGATGGAAAAGACCAGTGAATATTATGAAAAGAAGGTGGACACGCTGGTTTCGCTGATGCTGGGAATGCTGGAGCCGATACTGATTATTACGGTAGGCGCCATCGTTTTAGTGGTGATTTTGGCCATGTATCTGCCGATTTTCTCCATGAAGGTATAACGGATAGAATTGCCATTTTTTAGAAAATAGTGGTTAAGTTGGAAGACGGATTGAACGAAATGTCAAGTGGAAATGCCGAAAAAGGTAAATGTTAACATTTTATTTATAGGAGAATGAACATGAGAGTAAAAGGTTTTACATTGATCGAGCTGATGGTTGTGATTCTGATCGTCGGTATTCTCGCCGCGGCGTCTGTGCCGATGATGCGGGGACGTATTGATTCGGCCAAGTGGTCCGAAGCCAATGCGACAGCGGGTACTATTAAGTCTGCGGTTCGTGTGTACTTCGCAGAGAATGGATCGGCTCCGACCGGTTTGCTCAGTGTTTCTGCTACGCAGACACTGCTGGGCTTTACGGCTGCGGACCTGACCGGTACCTATTTTGTCCCCGGTGACTACAATATCACCGCGGTCAACAGCGAGGGCCAGGCGACGGTTGCCGTTACCGGCAGTCAGACCAATGCTCCGACCGGCACTAAGACATTGAGTGCCACCGGTTCCTGGAACTAAAGCACGGCACATTTTACGTGTACAAGGAAGCAGAGGAGGCCCGCCGGCATCTCCTCTGCTTCTTTCATGTTTATGCAGTGAATAATGACGGCGAGTGAAACCACAAATGGACATGAATTTGGAGATAAAATGGATAAAATCCATTACCATAATGATTTAAAAAAAAATCCGCGTAAATCCGCGAAATCCGTGGTTAAAAATATCTCTTTAACCTCTGTGTCCTCTGTGGCCCCAAAAGGGTTTACGTTGACCGAAGTGATGATTTCTATCCTGATCGTCATGATCCTGGTGACCGGGGCGATGGGATATCAATACGCCTCGACCCGGGACGTCAAGATCTCGGAAGTTCAGGCCTCCGCCGCCCGCATTGGGATGCTGCTGTTGGAAAGCTGGAAGGGTCAACAGGGCGATTTGTCGTTTGATCCGGTTGATGTTTTCGATTCAGAAATGACCATCCAGACCTCAATGATCGGACCGGACGTGCCGAATAATTCGACCGGGGCGCCCTTGGTCAAATTGGGATCTTATGAAATTATTCTTAATAATATCCATTATTATGTAACCTTGTCTTACGATACCGAATCCACCCTGGAGCCGATGATCCTGAATGCCACGATTACCTGGAGGCGGGATTACGGACAGGGGGACCTTGCGGGCGATGAACTGTTTGTCCGCTATTCAACATTCCTTGTGTCCTATTAAGAAAACGCCCATGAAACCGAAATCCCGACAGATTAGAAACAACGGATTTACCCTGATAGAAATTGCCGCGGTCATTGTGATGGTCGGTATGATGACACTGGGGGCGGGCGTGCTTTTGGCGAATGGACAGAAAAGCTGGGGGCGATTATTCGGACGTGTCTACGGCGATCAGGCGATTGACAGCTTTGCCGCGCAAAAAGCATTTGATGCCGTCTGCCGAAAGGCCAGTCTTCGCAAATATGTTCTCAACGGGTCCGGCAATTTGCTTGAGTTATATTATTGGGACGGTTCTTCGACGGCATCGACGCCGGAACATTACGCTCGTTTTTATCAAAGCGGCGAGGATATGTTTGTTGAATACGGAAGCCTGGAAACCGGCACATGGCAGCCGGACACCGGGGCGCCGGTGACGACGGTCAAACTTGCCGGCGATGTGGACTCGTTAACATTTACGGTCGAGGGAACCTCGGTTCAGATGTTTTTAAATTACATAGACGAAAATATGATGCCGGTGGTGTGTTCCTCCGTTCGGCATAATGATTAGAACATAAAATGCGCAGAGTAAAAAGAAAAAAACAAAATAAAGGCGCCATCCTCGCACTCATGGTGATGGTGGTGTTGCTGTTGTCCATGACCAGCTTAGCCCTGATCCGGGTGGGCACCGAAGCACGGCTGCGAACCGTCAAAAGTGCCTCACAAATCTCGGCGCGGTTTGCCGCGGATGCCGGTATCGAACGGGTTTTGTACCTGATGAATAAGCAACTGGAAGCCGGAACATGGACGCTGGACAACGTCCCAACATACAGTGCCCAGGCCCTGACCGCCAGCAACGCCGATTATACGGTCACGTTTACCGGGAACCTGACGAGCGGGTATCAAATCACATCCGTAGGCCATAATGGCAACCAAACCAAGACGGTCCGGGCGACGGTTGCCCTGACAAGTCCTATCGCCGAAGATTTCGCGATTTTCTGCCGCAACGCGCTGGCGCTAAAAAGCAAATGCACGGTGGGCGGTTTCAATTCGTCCGACCCGTCCGATACAGATGTCGATACCAAAATCGGAACCCAAAGCGCTGGTAATGATGCGATTGATATCAAAAGCGATACCGATATCGACGCCGATATTTTTATTGGACCCGGCGGTGACCCTGACACGGTCATCAAGTCAAAGGATCAGTTAAACATTGACGGCGAGGTTTTTATTATGCCGACAGAATTTTATCTGCCGCCGGTCGCACCGCCGGATTATACGGCCTCTAAGGGGTCGATCTCCGGGAATAACGTTACGCTGAATACACCGGACAGCGGAAAATACACCGAAATCTCTATTTCCAACGACGGCACCCTGACGATCGACAGCGACGTGACACTGTATGTAACCGGGGATATTGATCTTAAGAACAATACCGAAGTTGAAATAAAAAATAACGCGACACTGGAGCTTTATTTTGACGGCGATATCAATGCGAATAATTCATCGGGAATTAACAACGAATCTGAAATTCCGTCTAACGTAAAGATCTATGGAACCGGAACGAATCAAAAGATCGATTTGAAAAACTCCGCGGATTTATATGCCGTCGTTTATGCTCCGAATGCGGACATGACCGTCAACAACGGCGGCGAAGCATACGGGTCATTTATTACGGAAAGCTTTGAGCTGAAAAACAGCGGTCAGGTGTACTACGACGAAGCCCTTAAACAGGTCGCTGAAGATGATAAACTGGTTCGTTTTACGGTCACCCGGTGGGAAGAAACGTAATCGAGCCGAAAGGAAAAAAAGATGAAGTTGAGACATCAAAATAAAATGCGGGCCTTCACATTGGTCGAGTGCCTTGTCGTCATGCTGATTTTAATGGTTACATTCGGCGGGGTCATTGGTTTTCGTTATTTTTCGATCCTGAGCGCGGAACGGGCGGAAACGCAGCTTCTGGCGGCGCGGGCCGCGGTTGTGATCTCGGAGGCCTGGCGAGCCCAAAAAGGGGCGACGGATTTTGATCCCACACAGCAGGGCTTTGACGACTATTTTCAAATTCTACCCGCCGGCAGCGTGCTGGCATTTATGGGAACGTTACCTTCCGGGTCGCTGTTGCTTGGCGACTATCAGGTCGAGATTGAAGGCCGTCAATTTCGGGCCAAACTGATGTACGAGAATGCTGCCGGTGTTCCCAACGCCCGGCTGCTGTATGTGGTGATGAACTGGCAGGACAGAAAACAACTCAGGCAGCAGTTTTGCCTGTCCACATTAACCCAAACCTAATCGGAAAGCCGGGGTTATTATGAAACGAAAAAAAAATCATTTGGGATTTACGATTACCGAGCTGATTTTGGCGATTGCGGTCAGTTCCATCCTTGTCCTGACCATCGGCGTGGTGATGGTCGATACACAGAAGGGCTGGATGGACTCCTACGCCAAGGTGCACGGCGGCGCCACGGCTGACGCGATGGTGGCCAAAGCGGCATTTGACAAAGTGATTCGTAAAGCATCGCGGTCCTTCTATCGTTTTGATGCACTTGATGACATTACGGTCTATTACTATAACGACTGGCTGGCATCGACGGACCTGGATCGATATGCACGGCTTTACCGCTCAACGGATGATGCTTCCGAGATGTATATTGAGCATGGCACGCTTGAAAGCGGAGTGAAAAAAGATATTGCCACGGAGGTATTGCTGGCGTCGAATGTGGCGGATCTGGAGTTTAAGCCGGTCAGCGGCGGCATTGAAATGAAGCTGGCGCTGGATGACGGCCGCGAGACAACCACTGTTGTTTCGACGGCAATTTTACATAATGAGTAGTTAAGTGGCATTGCGGCAGGGACGATAAATGACGGTGGAACGGGCTATGCCAACGGTGAGTCCGATAAATGAGGACAAAAATGAATAAAAAGAAGAAAAGACTGTTATTGAACAGAAAACCGGGGTCCGCGCTGGTTCTTGTTTTGTTGGTCGTTCTGGTCAGTTTTATTATCGGAACCGGGCTGTTGGCCCTGGGGACCCAGTCCCGTGTTATGTCCAGCAATCAGGTTCAGGATATGAAGGCGCGTTCTGCGGCGGACGCTGGTCTGGAGCACGCTGTTCAGCAGATTAACAATGCTGTAAGGGCAGGAAAATGGTCTGAAAGCGTTGTCCCGTATGCCGGCAATGAAGCCCTGCCTTATTCGGATTCGGTGTATTCAGTCAAGACGGCATACAATGCGATAGACGGATACACTATCGTTTCCGTCGGCACGGATCGAAACCGCACGCGTACCGTGAATACGAAACTGCGGCTGAAAGGGTTGTTTGAAGACGCCATTCAGTGCCGGGACAACATTGTCCTGAAATCCGGTACGGTGGTTGATACGATTGATTCGACAATTTCGATGGATCCGGCGGATTGCGATGAAAAAGCGATTATCGGAACCAGCAGCGTTGAAGCGGACAGTGTTATTCTGAATATGGGGGTTGTGGTTGACGGCGACGTCGTTGTCGGCGTTGGCGGGGATACATCCACCGTGATCAAGGACCTTGGCGCCACCATAGACAGAAGTTATTCGCTGAGTACAGATGTGGAGTTTCCGCCGGTTTCCGCTCCGTCATTGTTCGGGCCGGATACGACCATCGGCGTCAAGAACGGAGAGAGAACAATCGGCCCCGGCGGAGATTTTCCGGCAAACGGACGGTTTTCCGGAATCGCACTGCGGCAGGGAACAACGCTTCGAGTTATCGGGGACTGTACCCTGTATCTGACCGGCGATGTCCGAATGGGTCAGGACTCAGCAATCATATTAGATGCCAGTAAAAATGCCAAACTGACGATTTATCTGGATGGCGACTGGATTTCGGATAATAATTCCAGCATTAATAATGAAACCAACACCCCAACCACTTTTGCCCTGTATGGTACAGGCCCGATTGGACAGGCCATCGACATCAAGGCAAAGGGTGAGTTTTATGGCGTAATCTATGCCCCGGATGCGGACCTGACGATGTTTTCCGGGGGTGATATTGTCGGGTCTTTTGTGACGAACAATTTTGAATTGAAAAATCCGGCGAGATTTTTATATGACGCATCCCTGAGGACCGTCACGGTGTATGACGAAGGGGCGCGCTTTGTGACCAGCCGCTGGACTGAAGAATAAGGATAGCAATCATGGGATTGAATCTATTAAATCGTCAAAAAATTGAATTCGCGGGCCTGGATATCGGGACGTCAGCGGTCAAGCTGGTCCATTTGGACAAGACCGCCGACGGATACGCCCTGATCCACGCGTCCGCCGAGCAGATTGTTCCGTGTTCGGGGGATGAAAGCAAGCAGCAGCAGAACCGCGCCGACGCGGTTAAGGCCTGCCTGGCCAAAGCCAGTCTCAGAAGTCGAAATATCGTTTGCGGGATTTCCGGGCCGGAAGTGATCGTTCGCGGTTTTACATTCCCGCCGCTGCCGGATCAGGCGGTCGAGCAGGCCGTGCAGATGGAAGCCAGGCAAGTGTGTCCGTTGGATATGCAGCAAAGCGTGCTGGACTATCAACTCATTGCAAACGCTCCGACCAAATCGGCTTCCAAAGCCCAGCCGCGTCATGGCGTCATGGCCGTGGCGACCCAGCGCGTGACCCAGGAAGCCGAGCGGCTGGTGACCGAAGCGGGCGCAACGCCCGTCATAGTGGACGTTAATGCCCTGGCCCTGCTGAACTGTCTCAATGAGTTAAAGTCGTTAAGTGCGCAGGAAACGGCGGCCATCATTGATGTCGGCGGTTCGCAGACCAATGTCATTATTTACGGATATGACGGGTTGCCGTTTGTACGCGATATCAATACCGCCGGCAACAAGATCGTTCAGCAGATCAGCAAGGCGATCGACGTCACGGAAAAAGAAATCTGGCAGATGTTTGCCCAGGAATCCTCGTCATCACAGTTGGACAAAAACCTGCTGCTGGCCCTGAACAATGCTGTTGTGCCGTTGGCCAACGCGATTAATGAAACACTGCGGTTCTATTCCTTCCAGGAAAAGAAGTCGGGCGTGGACCGCATCTTTTTATGCGGCGGCTTTGCTTTAATCGGTGCCTTTGTGGAATTTCTGACCGACGCCTTATCGGTCCCGGTCGAGATACTGAATCCGTTTTCCATCATCACGGACAGCGCCGCCGCCGGCAAGAACAAAACGCTGAAACAAAACGGGCCTGCTTTTGCCGTTGCGGCCGGCCTTGCAATGAGGGCAATATAATTATGTTTTCAATCGACCTACTCAAAGGAAAAGGGCTGCCTCAAAAGCTCGATATGAGAAAATCGGCACTGAAGGCCGTGCCGATCCTCATTCCGCTGTTGGCGATGGGTGTTTTTGCGGCGTCCTACCAGCGGAACGCATCGATGCTGCGTGCGCAGCGGCAGGCGCTCGCCGGCAACCAGCGGCAGATCGCCCAATATACCAAAGACGTGATTGAATACAACAGGATGGACGCCCGGATCAAGGGCTTGGAAAAAGGCCTCAATGACATTTCCAAGGCGCTGTCGTATCGAATCCAGGTGTCCGACCTTCTGATGGAACTGGTTCAGACCCTGCCGGAATCCATTTTTATTTACGAAATGAACATGAACCGCAGCGCTGTTAATGAAAAAATCCAACAGGAAAACTCCGCCGAAGTCAAGCAGCGATTGGTCGTTCGCAGACAGCTCAAGCTTGTCTTGTGCGGATACGATCCGGAAAAAAGCGACATTGCCGTGCAGGACTACGTGAGCGAGCTTGAGAAGTCGCCGTTGCTGACCGGTCTCTTTGTAGAGATGAAACCGTCGGCACGGCAGCAGGGCGAGGTGGACGGCAGACCCGCGATCTATTATGAAATCGATTGTGTTCTTCGGGAACAGGGATCATGACAAAACCAAATATAAAACTCGGTAAATATGCTATCGTGACCCTCGCGGCCTGGGCGGTTTCTGTAGTGGTGGTCGGTGCGGGCCATGTGCTGTTCTATCAGTCGCAGAAAGTCGAACTGGCGCAAGTCCGGAAGCAGTTCTCTGAAAGTCGGACGGAACTGGAAAACGCTCAGTTGGCCGCCCAGGATCAGACCAAAGAAAAAATGAAACGGCGGTGCGAAGAAACAAGCCGTTTAATCTCGGAGTTTTCAACAAAGCCCGACAAAATGACGGAGCTTGTTTTTCAGGTCGGCCAAATCGCTAACGACCTGCGATTAGTTGAATTTTCAAGTAAGAATGAAAAGAGGAAAGACAAGTCCACGGTCGAAAAGAGCAAGACGCTCGACGAGGGCTGGCTGAATGTGGAGTTTTTTGCGACGTTTAACCAGTTCGCCGAATTCATCAATCGACTGGAGCGTCATTGCCCCGTTGTCTTTATTGAGGAAGTTGCCTTTCGACGTGGAACGTCAAGAGCGAAAGGTCACACAGCGTCATTGCGGCTGTCATTTTTAGCCGAAAAAGATGCCGGCGGCAAGAAGGTTGCCATGGCGGTTGATTAATCAGGTTGCCGTCGGGGACAAGGCGGCCCGTAGAAAGACAGGAAAAAAACAGTGAGAACCATTGCGATTACAAATCTGAAGGGCGGTTGCGGCAAGACCACGACCTCGGTCAATCTGGCCGCCGCGCTGGCCCTGAAGGGCTATCGCACACTGTTAATCGATCTGGACCCGCAGGGCCATGCCACGCTGGGATTCGGGATCATTCCGGAAAATCGAAACCGGACGATTTATGACGTGATCACCAATCCCGATGTCCCGCTGCAGTGCGTACTGGTCCAGAGCAATATCCCCAAGTTGATTCTCGCACCGAGCAACGTCTTGCTCTCCGGCGCCGAAGCCGCCCTGATGAAGATGCAGGACCGTGAACACGTTCTGATGAAACGGCTTGAAAAGTATGAACGGTATTTTGATTATTGTATCATTGACTGCTCTCCGTCGCTGAGCTTACTGACTCTGAACGCCCTGAACGCGGCCACGGAAGTGATTGTCCCGGTGCAGACGCATTATTATTCCATCGAAGGACTGAAACAGGTTCTTGAGACATTGGATATTGTGCGGAATCGATTTAACCCCCTGCTGCACATTCGAGGCATTCTGCTGACGCTGGCGGAGCAGGGAACCGTTCTTTGTAAAGATATCGAAAATCAGATGCGCAGCTATTTTGGTCAGTTGATTTTGAAAACCGTAATTCACAGGAGTATTCGATTGGCCGAGGCCCCCGGCGCCGGCGAGTCGATTATGACCTTTGATCCGAAAAATCAAGGTGCAAAAGAATATATGCAATTAGCGGAAGAGATTTGCTATGAGAAAATCAGGCTTACACAAACAGATTTCGTCAATATTTGATGGTGTTCCGGTGCCGCAGAATAACGACCTGCCGGAAGAGACGGATGCATCTTCTGTGCTGATGCAGCCGGAGGCCCGGGACACGACAGAGCCCCAGGAGCCGATGGAACCTCAGGCCCGGCCGAACCCGGCGCCGGCGGCGGAACCATCCCGGTCTTCGCTGGTCAAGCGGATGTCCGCGGACCCGTCGGAGTGTGCTTCTGCGCCGGCGATCCAGGTGGATCGGCCCATGCCGCTGCCCAAGTCTTCGGCGATGGCCGCAAAGACCGGCCCGAGCATTTCTTCACAGGCCAGAAAAGCGCTTTTTGGTTCAAGCAAAGGTTCTCTGGATGCCCGCCAGAAGAAAATGGCGGGACTCGTGGGCGTTCTGGGCGTTGTGTTTGGCGTGGTGATGTTCATTTCGCTGGGCGGGGTGGGCCAAAGCCAGGCGAAGGCCGCAGAGGAGGCACCGGACAACCAGACGGTTCAGACGCAAACCCCAAAGAAGTCCGCACAGGACTGGAAAATCCCGCAACCGCTGCCCGCGGACCTGCGTGATGCAACATCGACCGCTTCCAGGCAGACGGATTCGACGGGCGATGCTTCCGGGAATTTCGGTTCGGGCGAGCTGGCGGTTAAGGGAATTGTCTTCAGCCAAAACAAACCGTCTGCGATCATTAACGGCGAGATTCTGACCGAAGGACAGAGCATCAACGGCATCACCATCATCAGGATCACCAAGGACGCCGTTGAATTTAAATCCAACGACAAGCAATGGACCCAACAGGTTCAGCGATAAGTATGATTAAAACTGCGATATGGATAAAAGGAAAGGACAGGACAATGAAAACGACCGGAGCGAAAAGAGCGGCCGTTCGATACAGCATGTTACTGGTGCTGAGCATCCCGTTATGGGTTTCGGCCCAGGAGGCAGCCAAGCCCGAATTGCTGACGCCCGTACAGCAGCGAATGCTGCAGGAAATCAGTCTGGATTTTAAAGATACGCCGGTTGATGACGTGCTGATGATCATGGCCAAGCAGGCCGACGTGGATATCATTAAAAGCCCGAAGG
>Ga0224495_10000448_pt1 | contig 33269 bp, 26 predicted proteins | sample SF_Jul11_sed_USG_FD_168128 | JGI IMG/M metagenome (GOLD analysis project Ga0224495, IMG submission 168128) | Sediment microbial communities from San Francisco Bay, California, United States - SF_Jul11_sed_USGS_4_1 | ecosystem: Environmental > Aquatic > Marine > Sediment | place: USA: California... | reverse complement strand
TGTTTAGGCTATGACGGCAGATCAAGCACAAGAGCAGTAATGATCAGAATCCTGACAGGAAGTTGCTGTAGAAGAACAGGTTGTGGCAATAGACGGACCGGAATATGCCGTATGACGGTAAAAAAAAGCAGGGCAGGGAGCAAGGGGAACGCTTTTCCAGGGGGAGAGAGGGATCTCAGGCAGACCCGGCTTTTTTCCCGCCGCAAAGATCAATGATCTTCCGAACCAGGCCGGGCAGAGATGGGTCCCGGGCTCCCATGAGCAGGATGCAGTCGCCCGGTCTTGCGTCCGTCTTAAGCGCGTTGAGAAGCGCATCGCGGTCCTGGACCGCCCGGGCCTTGAACGAAACAGCGCCGAGCCCCGTAATGATATCCTCTGAGGAGATGTTCTTCTGCGCTGTGCCGCCGGCATAATAGATCGGCAGGAGATAGAGCGAATCGCTGTCATGAAAAGAGGTGCGAAAGGTCGCGATATACTCGTGCTTCAGGAACCGGGTCGGGCCGAAGCCATGGGGCTGGTACACAGCAATGATGCGGCTGGAAATTCCGCGGCTGGCCCGTACAACAGCCGCGATCTTTGCGGGGTTATGGGCAAAGTCATCGACAACGGTGATGTCTTGGACGGTCCTGGTCACGGCAAAGCGCCGGGCAACACCTTCGTAATTGCGCACTGCGTCGGTCAGCGCCGACCCTACGCATCCGAAGTGCTCGCATACACAGAGCGCTGCAGCAAGATTCTCAAGATTATGCTCGCCCGGGAGCGGCAGATGGTATTCCAAGCCATTGCGGATAAGTTTGACAGCGGTCGGAAAAAGCTCCTCCCGGTCCGGCCGCCACGTGGCAGTACCGTTCCTGCCGAAACGCTCGGTCGCGGGAAGGGAAGCAAGCACCGGATCATCGGCATTGGAAAGGGTCCAGGAGGATCCTGTCGCGAGGATATTGAACATCCTGGTGATCTCTTCAACGCTCTTGTGGTCCTTGGAAACGTTCAGGATTACCGCTGCCTCGGGCCGGTACTTGACCAGGGTGCCGTCGCTCTCGTCCGCTTCGACCACCAGGAGATCAGAACCGCCGTTCCAGGCATTGCCGATCATTCCCTGTTTTTCCAGTCGCCGCAGGCCCGCGCCGCTGATCAGGGAAGGCGATCTGTCACAAGCAGACAGGAATTCAAAGATCATGGCCGTGACCGTGGATTTTCCGCTGGTGCCTGCCACGGCGATCGTCCTTTTTGTGGACATGATGGCGTTCAGCAGGTCCGAACGGTGGATCACCGGGATGTTGTGTTCTCTGCTTGCGGCGATGTCAGGATTGGTATCCTCGATCGCGGTCGAGACGCAGACAACATCGGTTTCCGCGGAAATGCCTGACCCGTCCTGGGGAACGATGGCGCAGCCGAGCCCTTCAAGGGATCGGCGGATGACGGCGGTATCGTCGCTCATGTGAAAACGGTCGGAACCGGAGACCGTGATGCCCTGGAAGCGCAGATATTGGGCAAGGGCGCTCATGCCGCTGCCGAAAATGCCGGTGAAATGGATGTTCTTGCAGGGCCGCTCGTTCACGACCAGCGCCGGCGGATCGATATACACCACCGTGCCTTCGCCGACCGTATCGAACAGGCTGATCACATCAAGATTGCGCATGCACACGCAGCCGTGGGAGAGCGGGGTGCCGATCAGGTCCTCGCGGCCGGTGCCGTGGATGTAGATGTACCGTTCGTAGGAATCGATGCCTTCGCCGCGGTTGATCCCTTGTTCCAGGCCTTCGAGCCGCAGGATACGGGTCAGGATCAGGTTGTCGCCTGCCTGGCTGTGGTCCCAGTCCTCGCCCGTGTCCTCGCGGTCCCGGAAAACGCGTCCAGCAGGAGCACCGTCCCCGTATTTCTCCCTGATCCGGTGGATGCCGGGCGGGGTCTTGAGCGAGTTCTCCCGGCTGCCGTTGCCGAAGCGTGAGGTCGAGGCGTCGTAACGGTCCACGACGTTGTCGTCCCTGCAGACAAAGAGCCGCTGCAGGTCAATGGAGACCACGATGTAGAGGTCGCCCGGGTCGGTCATGAACCGGGATATCCTTGTGTGGATGTTCTGTAAAAGGGTTCTTTCCATGGAGGCTGCTTGTGTTCCCTGCGGTCAAGGAGGGATATTCACGCAGGACATCATAAATGCCGGTCCTGAGCATGTCAAGACGATAGCAGGAACAGTCATTGGCATATTCTGACCGGAGAGTTACAATACCATCAAAGGGGACATTCCATGACCTCGCCGGATAAACAAAAGCCTGATCCCGGGAACAGCGGGAAAAAGGATCCCGTAAGGCCGCACAGCGGGCACGATGATGCCTGCAGGTGCAAGGAAACCGCGCAAATGACGCCCAAGCAACTGCTCGGGAGGATGTTGAACGATCTGGCATTCTGGAAGAAATCCGGCCAGGATAAGTAGAAAACGACCGATCAGCGGATGATCTGATCAGATCGCAGGGCTGAACAAGGAGATACCAATGGGTGAACGGCAGGTTTTCCAGCCTCTTACAAAGGAAGATAAAGTAACAGTCGTGCTCTATCGCATAGGGATCGTGCTGTCCACCATCATAACAGCAGTGCTTGCGATCCTGTTCCTGATTGGATCATTGAACGCCGGCAGTCCGCTGCCGGAGGTCCTGGGGTATGGTCTCCAGGTATCGGTGGGCATGAGCGTGTTCTTCATCCATCTCTACCTGAGCACGTTCAAGAAATATCTGAAGAACCTCTACTACATCAGCCTCGCCTGTCTCGCGGCGCTTGTCTATCTTGGCAAGGGATCCCTGTCCCTGGCGCTCGTCCAGACGCCTGTCAGCGCACTGCTCCTGCTGCCGCTGTCCGGATGCCTGGGCTTCGTGACCGCGAAAGAGGCGTTCTGCTTCAAGCTCCTGGAGGGTTACGTGCTCGCCATGGTCATGCCCTTTTACCTGCTGCTGCTCGCAACCGGCAGCGTCGCAGGCCGGTCAGCCGTCTCCGGTCTGGCCGTGATCGCGCTTCTGCTCGTCCTCTTTACCCTGCGAAAAGCCTTCATGCCCCTTGCCTACGACATCGGCGACAAGTCCGCATACCGCTGAACCGCCCCTCCGCCAAAGAACGATACAATACAGAAGACCGGCATCTCGCACGAAGTCACGAAGGAGCCCCGAAAAAAAGCGGGCACTTCTCTTCTTCGTGAGCTTTTAAGGAATTCCTGTGACAGGGGGCGAGGTAATCGGAGGACGAGCGAGAGGCGCTACCTGCTCAGAAGGATCTCAATGCCCCAGGCCATGGCGATGCAGAGGGGCAGGGTGAGCACCCAGGCCATGACGATCTTGCCCGCGATGCCCCAGCGGACCGCCGAGAGCCGCTTGGTGGCGCCAACGCCCAGGATCGCGGTGGAAATGACGTGGGTAGTGCTGACCGGAAGGCCGAATTGGCTGGCGCCGACGATGATGAGTGTGGACGCCGTCTCGGCGGCAAAGCCGTGAATAGGTTCGAGCTTCAGCATCTTAACGCCGATGGTCTTGATGACCTTCCATCCTCCGAAGAAGGTGCCGAACCCCATGGCAAGTGCCGCCGTAAAAATAACCCAGGTCGGAACCTCGAGCGTGGATATCTTGCCGCCGCTGAGAAGCGCCATGGTAATGATGCCCATGACCTTCTGCGCGTCGTTGGACCCGTGGCCGAAAGCCATCATTGCGGACGAAACGATTTGGAGTTTGCCGAAATGCTTGTTCAGGGTGCCTGGAGCGAGGCCGCCGAAGAAGGACAAAATCAACTTCATAAAAACATAGCCCGCTATTACTCCGAAAAAGGGAGAAACGATAAGCGATGTAAGAATTTTTATAATGCCGTCGGCGTTCAGGATGCCCCATCCGCCGTGAGCGACCGATGCGCCGATGAGCCCGCCTACAAGGGCATGAGATGCGCTGACCGGCATCCCCAGAAGGGTCATGATGGTATTCCAGAGGAAGGCGCTGGCGAGGGCCGCCACGATGACGATATCGGTCACCGCAGCGGGATCGACAATGCCTTTACCGATGGTTTTGGCGACCGCGGTCGTCAGGAACGCACCGGCGATGTTCATGAACGCAGCAAGCGTCACTGCGGCCAGTGGAGTGAGCACTTTTGTGGAAACGACAGTGGCGATGGCATTGGCTGAGTCGTTCCAGCCGTTGCTGATGTCGAACAGGATCGCCAGAACGATGATGATGATCAGGACATCAAGCATGCTTCAGGACGATCCCTTCCAGGATATTGGCGATGTCCTCCGCCCGGTCCGACGCGTCCTCGAGAAGCTGGTAGATGTCCTTCCATTTGATAACGTGGATCGGGTCGTTGGGCTCGTTCAGGAGCTTGCCCAGAGCGTCGCGGTAGAGCCGGTCGATGCGGTTCTCCAGGCGGTTGATCTCGATGCAGTGCTCCTGCACATGGGAATAGTTCTTGGCCCGGAGCTCGCGGATCACTTTGCGCAGGATCGAGCCGGTCATCTGCAGGTCCTCGGCGATGGAAATGGCCTCGGACGAGGGCTTGGTGATCTTGTAAACGATCATGCGGTCCACGGCGCCCCACATAAGGTCGAGCACGTCATCAATGCGCGATGCCAGCGCGTGGATGTCCTCGCGGTCAATGGGCGTCAGGAAGGTCTTGTTCAGCTCCTTCATGATATCGTGGGTCAGGATGTCGCCTTCCTGTTCGAACTCGTACATGATCTTGGCCTTGTTTTCGAAGTCAGCGGGGTTCTTGAACATATCGACCAGGTGGTCCGTGGCCTTGGCGAGGTTGTCGATCGCCCGGTCAATGAGCTCGAAGAAATCGATCTTTTTGGGGAAAAGAACCATGGGATACTGTCTCCTTGCCGAGTGGATGTGCTGCGCGGGACCGCGGTATCGCGATGATGCAACAGTCAGTAACCTATCATAAAGTTCAATTGTTTGCAATTAAAAATTCGTCGCGCGCCTGTCGGCGAAGCAGGGCAAAAAAAGGGCGATGGATCCGTCAGATCCATCGCCCGTGAGATGTCCGTTGTACCTGAACGTCTACTCGATCTTGCTTTCCTTCCAGCACTTGTCGCAAAGCCACATCATGCCGCGCACCTTGCCGCTCGAGGTCATCATCTTCGCAGCCTGCATCGGCTTGCCGCAGCACTGGGGGTTGGTGTTCACAAGGGCCTTTTTGCTGGCCGCTTTTGCTGTCTTACTTAATTCCGCCATGGTCCGGTTCCTCCAACATCCTGTCTATAGTGATGATATCCCCTGGAATCACAGGGGAATGCATTTTAACCAACCAGGTGGAAATGTCAAGGAAATTTTCTTTTGCAGCGCGCTCCGGGGATGACCGCGCGAGGTTCCCGAAAAAGGGGCGCAACATGCTGACCGGGCAGGGAAGGCGGGACAGGTCATTCTCCGTGCCCGCGAAAAGCGCTTAAGGCCTTGAAATCGGGGACGTTTACCCTTGACTTACCAGCTAGTGCAGTGATATTATCCAACCTGTTTTGACTCTGCAGCAGAGGGGTGGAAGACGTGAAATACAGCAAGAAAACACATACCTGCGGGGACCTGACAAAGAAGGACGCGGGACGGCAGGTGACGCTCATGGGCTGGGTGCACACGCGGCGCGACCATGGCGGTCTCATCTTCGTAGACCTCCGCGACCGGGGCGGCATCACCCAGGTGGTGTTCAATCCCGGAGTGTCCGCTGAAGCGCACAAGACCGCCGGCGACATCCGGAGCGAGTACGTTCTCGCCGTGACCGGCAAGGTGTCGGCGCGGCCCGAGAACACGGCCAATCCGAACCTTCCCACGGGCGAGATCGAGGTCATGTCCACGGAGCTCGTGATCCTGAGCGAGTCCAAGACGCCTCCCTTCATGATCGAGGACGAGACCGAGGTCGCCGAGAACCTCCGGCTCAAGTATCGCTACCTGGACCTGCGGCGGCCGAGCATCCAAAAGGTGCTCATCACGCGCCACAAGATCACCCGGACGGTCCGGCAGTTCCTGGACAGCCACGGGTTCATCGACGTGGAGACGCCCTTTCTGACCAAGAGCACGCCCGAAGGCGCCCGGGATTATCTTGTTCCGAGCCGCGTGAATCCCGGCATGTTCTTCGCGCTTCCCCAGTCGCCCCAGCTCTTCAAGCAGATCCTGATGGTGGCCGGGTTCGAGCGCTACTACCAGATCGTGAAGTGCTTCCGCGACGAGGACCTCCGTGCGGACCGGCAGCCCGAGTTCACCCAGATCGACCTGGAGATGTCCTTCATCGACCAGGAAGAGATCATCTCGCTCATGGAACAGCTGCTGGCCGGAGTGGTGAAGGAGGTAAAGGGCGCGGACATCACCCTGCCCTTCCCGCGGCTCACCTACAAGGACGCCATGAACCGCTACGGGTCGGACAAACCGGACACGCGTTTCGGCCTGGAACTGAAGGATATTTCCGACATCGCGAAGGAGTCGGACTTCAAGGTGTTCATTCAGGCCATCGAGCTCGGCGGCCAGGTCCGCGGGTTCGCCGCGCCGAAGATGGCGGGCCTCTCGCGCAAGGAAGTGGACGACCTGACGAACGAGGCCAAGGTCTTCGGAGCAAAGGGACTTGCCTGGATCAAGGTGACCGACAGCGGCTTTGAATCGCCGATCGCGAAGTTTTTCAAGGACGGACAGGTCAAGGCGATCGCCGAGCGGCTGGCGGCAAAGCCCGGGGACTTGATGATGTTCATTGCCGACAGCCCCAAGGTGGTTGCCGAGACCCTGGGCTATCTCCGGCTCCTGATGGGCAAGCGGCTGAACCTCATCGACGAGAAGAAGCTCAACTTCCTATGGGTCACGGACTTCCCGCTGGTGGAATGGAACGCCGAAGAGAAGCGCTGGGACGCCATGCATCATCCCTTTACCGCGCCTTTTGACGAGGACATGCCCTTCATGGAGAGCGATCCGGGCAAGGTGCGCGCCAAGGCCTACGACATCGTGCTGAACGGGTCCGAGATCGGCGGCGGCAGCATCCGCATCCACCGGTCGGCTGTCCAGACATCCATGTTCAAGCTCCTGAACATCGAGGAGGAGGATGCGCGGAAGAAGTTCGGGTTCCTGCTCGAAGCGCTCGAGTTCGGCGCGCCGCCCCATGGCGGCCTTGCCTTCGGCCTCGACCGCCTGACGGCAATCCTGACCAACAGCACGTCGATCCGCGACGTCATCGCCTTCCCCAAGACCCAGAAGGCCATCTGTCTCATGACCGAGGCGCCCTCACGGGTCGAGCAGAAACAGCTTCGGGAGCTGTCGATCAAGCTGGATATGATAGAATAATGAGCATTTCCGCGCAGCTATCAGCTGCTATCGCTAATTTGAATTTGAGGTTGACAGGAAGAAAGCAAACGCTGTATTAATACTGATGCGTGTGACGAGCATCATTCTTCTCGCCGTGATTGTCGCGGTTGTGCTTCCCACGGGCGTCATTGTCCTGGCCTGCGGTCAGAGCGAGTGCGCGCTCGTCCAACTTGACGTCTGTCACCAGGGGAACCAGCTCCAGCCCTCGAACAGCATGCCGTCGCTCACCGAGCCCATCGGCACGCTTGTCATAACTCCGGTTGCGGGTCCGATCGATCTGCAGGACACGATTCTTTCCGATAATCTCTTCAGTAAAACGCAATACCGTCCCCCGAGAAGTTAACCTCCTGTCCGGCTTCTGTATTGTTTGGTGAACAGGCAGCGACATCTGTCGCGGTCAGGCATCCCTGTATGCCGTGACGCGCCTGTGCACCGTCACCGGACACCTCACTATCACCCATTTTCCAATTCAATGACGACGCCACGAACGTGGAGAGGCGGACAGCCTGTTTGTCGCTCGGGATGGCCGGGCAGGCAGACAGGATCCCTGTCCGACCGGGGAGGATTTCGCATGTTCAGGAATTCGAGTGCAATCGTTTTTGTGGTAGCGGCAGCAACGTTTTTTTCAGCAGGAGGTATGGTAAGCGCCGAAGAAGGAACTGCCTCGACGGAGCAGCATGCAGCCGCCGTGCCGGTCAACGCCCAAGAGTCGTCGGCTTCCGCAGCGCAGCAGAACACCGCTGAACTGGAAGAGGTGGTCGTGACGGCAACGAGAACAAGGGAAAAATTGAAGGATTCATCGTCAACGATCAACGTGGTTACCGAACAGGAAGTGGAAACCGTCAAATATCGCAATGCCGCGGAAATGCTGAACCGGCTTCCGGGCATCTATTCCCATAACTTCAACAGCGAGGAGGAACTGACCTCCATCCGCATTCCGACCAGTTTCGCCAGTCCCTACACCCTGCTGTTGATCGACGGTCTTCCCGCGGCAGGATTCGGCGAGAGCGCCGGCGGCCTGCTCAAGGAGATCAACGCCGATGATATCGAGCGGATCGAAGTGATCAAGGGACCGGCCTCGGCGCTCTACGGCAACAACGCCATCGGCGGGGTGATCAATATCATCACCAAGCGGCCGTCGGCAACGCCGAAGACCCGGCTCTGGGTAGAAAAGGGCGAGTACGACCGCCAGCGGGGAGGCGTCACGACAAGCGGCATGGCAGGCTCGCTCGGCTATTACGTGAACCTGAACGGCCAGGATTCCAAGGGGTGGCGCGAGCACAGCGCCAACAAGAAGCAGTCCGCAGCGCTCAAGCTGGTCTATGCTCCCGATGAGGCGTCGGTGCTCGATTTCCGGGTGGATTACCTGTTCTCCGACGTCGAGCTCATGGGTGCCATTGACAAGGCGGATTTCGACAAGAATTGGCAGCAGGACTACAACACCTTCACCTATGTGCTGATCAGGAAAACCACTCCCTCGCTGAGCTATACGCGGACCGTCGGGACCGGCGGCGAACTGAAACTTGCCGTGCTGGCGCGGGACCTCAACCATGAAGTGATCCCCCACTATATGTTCCGGTACAACAGCGCGACCCGGCGGTATACGGGCATCATGAACAGGATCCAGGGGACCGACGCCGATGTGCAGGCGCAGTTCAAGCAGGACTTCGCGCCGCTGCGGTCGAGGATCGTGGCGGGCGTGGATATGCAAAAGGGATCCTCGACCGTCGATACCTACAACATCAACGTCACGCGGAACGCGGTGACGAAGAAATATACGTCCTATTCCTATGCCGGCCTCAGCACTTCCTATGACGTGGACACCGATGTGGCCTCGCCCTATGCGCTGTTCGAGATCTCTCCGGCCGAGAAGGTCCGGCTCAGCGTGGGCGGCCGGCGCGATGCGGTCTCGTACGACGTGCAGGACAACCTCGGGCTGGGCCAGGGCGGCACCAAGGACTTCTCAAAGACCACGACCAAGACCGGCGTGACCGTGGATCTCTCCCCGTCGGTGAATGTCTATGGCGGATATTCGCAGGGATTTGTGGCGCCCACCTCGAGCCAGCTTTTCTCCGGCCGGGGAGCGAACCTGGGGCTGGAAGCGGAAAAGGCGGATAACTACGAAGTCGGCGTGCGCACGGCTTTCCTGAACAACCGGCTGAAGACCGACGTTGCGATCTATACCATGACGATCAAGGACAAGATCATCTCGCAGACCATCGATCCGGTGACGCAGGCATCGCAGTACCTGAACGTGGGCGAGACGTCCCACAAGGGCGTGGAGACCATGATCGCGGTCGCGCCCGTGGACAGGGTCCGTTTGACCCTTGCCTATACGTACTCGGAGAACAAGTACGAGGACTACAAGGACCTTAACGCGGCGACTCCCTATAATTACAGCGGGAACTGGATGCCCCGGTCCCCGCGGCAGCATGCGAACGCGCGGCTCGCGGTCCTGCCGGTCAAAGGGCTGGAGATCGAGGGCGAACTGGACCAGGTCGGGAGGCAGTATTACGACGACGCCAACCAGTACACCTACGAACGTCCCGGCCTGTTCAATCTCCGGACGACGTATGACGTGAGCAGCTGGCAGTTCTGGCTGCATGTCATAAACCTCACGGACCGGAAATACGCGTCCTACGCAAGCGCGAGCCGGGGGAACTTCAGCCTCTTCCCCGGAGATCCGCAGACCTGGTACGCGGGCGCGGCATACAAATGGTAATGCTCATCCCGCCGTCCCTTTGTCTGTGACGGAGGGGCGGGCAAAGGGCGGCGGGATGCGCAGCGAAGAGGATCCGATGGGGCTCAGGGGGAAGCAGATGGATTCATTGTTGATGCTCTTTGCAGTCATGCTGACCTTCGGGATGTTCCCGTTTTCGGCAGCAGCAGGCCGCCCGACGACCGGCGATATGCTGGTGCTGTCCGAAACGCCGCCCGCAGGGCATGGCGCGGCGCACGGCGGGAACGACGGCCGGCGCAGGGAGCAGGGCCATGCCGAGCACCGCGCAACGGCGGAGCGGACCTGGTATCTGAACCTGCATGATCTTCATGACGACGCCGAGGCGGCGATCATGCGGCCCGACGGCAGCCGCGCAGCGGGAGCGCTCAGCCACGGCAGGGACGGCTGGTCCTTTGCTGTAGACACCAAACCCCTTGACGGGTCCCGGGACGGCGTGTTCAACCTGTACGTGATCGACCGGTCCGTAGGCGGCGGAGTCCTGACCGTCCGCGCGGCAAAGGCGTACATGATCAATCACAGTTGCGGCTGGGGACACAAGTACAAGTTCGACGAAGAGCGGATCCGACCGAAGCATGATCGTTCGATCCCGCTCGAGATCGTGGCGCCGGATCTCTGGGACCGGAACTTTCACAGCAAGACCATGTCCGGCGACGTTCTGTCCGTGCGGGTCCTGCGGAACGGCGCGCCTGCTCCCGGCGCCACGGTGTCCTTCACCACGGGCAGCGGCTGGACCAAGACCATCGAGGCAGACGAGAACGGCAAGGCGGCGGTGCAGCTCATCGGTGACTACTATCCGGAAAAGTGGTCGCTCTTCGACGCGCGGAAGCGGGGTACGGTGCTGGTGACCGCGAGGCTCGAAACGCCGGAGCAGGGCGTATACCGGGGATCGGCCTACTCCGGCACGCGGCTCGTTGCCACGCTTCCCTGGCGGTATATTCCGCAGCGAAGGGACTATACCTCCTATCTTTACGGGCTTGGCATCGGCGTATTCTTCTTCACTGCCGCGGCTGCGGGGATTTACACGCACCGGGAGCGACGGAAGAAACCCTGCCCGGAGGTGACCTTCGATGAACGCGGTTAAGCGTTTTCTGAATAACGGGGACATCAACCGCTTTCGTTTCTGGTTCCAGGTTGCGGCGTTCGGACTGCTGATCTACGGCGGTTTTCTTGCCGTGGACTTGGGCAACAGTCTGCCGGCCTTCTCCTGCGTGTTCGCCGAATCCCGCGCAGGCGCGTGCTATCTCTATCCGCTCCAGCACCAGGTGAACATGCCCTGGGCCCAGTTTCTCGGCGGACGGGGGGTCGGTTTTGCCGTGGGGCTGGCCACGTTCATCCTGTTCTTTATCCTGTTCAATAAAGCCTGGTGCGGCTACGCTTGTCCGCTCGGGACCGTGCAGGACTGGGTCTCCAAGGTGCGGACGGCTCTCGGCATCCGGTTCAGCCTCTACTCCGAGAGGACCTTTCGGAGGCTCAAGGGGATCAAGTATTTGCTTCTTGCGCTCCTGGTGCTCTTGCCTCTCGGGATCAGCAATTCCCTCGTGGGCGCGCCCAAACTGCCGCACGATCTCGCCACGGCGTACTGCATGATCTGTCCCGGCCGGACCGTGCTGCCGATCTTCACCGGAGATATCAGCCAGCTGGCCATCGATTTCAGTTCCAAGACCATGACGGTGCTGACCGGGCTCGGGATGGCGATTACCGGCATCTTTTTCGCCGGTTCTTTTGTGAAGAGGCGCTTCTTCTGCCTCTTCTGCCCCATGAGCGCGCTGCAGTATGCCTTCTCGAAGGCAGGCCTGCTCAGGCTCACGAAAATCGGGGCGAAGTGCACCCGCTGCGGCAACTGCTCCCGGGTCTGCGACGTGGGCATCCGGGAGATCGCCGACGACGTGACGAGCAAAAACATCGTGCAGGACGACTGCATGATGTGCTTCAAGTGCGTTGCCGCCTGTCCCGAGGAGAAATGCCTCACCGCGAGCTTCCTCGGGATCCCGGTGTACGAAGCAACCGTCGAAGGATTTGCGAACAGAGCGAGGCGGAGGAATGTCCATGGATAAGGAGCGGCTGGAGCGGCTGAGGAAGACCACGGGGGTCCATCTCGCCATGGAAGCGAAGGAGACGCTCCGGCAGATGGAGGAGGACTTCCCGGTCCATCCCGCGGCCATGCAGTATTTCTACGAACAGTTCCGCATCGCCTACGGCAGCGGTGGAGCGAATGAGGACGGCAGGAAGCGCGTCGGCACGCTCTGCGTGCAGGTCCCGGAAGAGCTGGTCCGGGCGGCAGGCGCGGTGCCGGTGCGGCTCTGCAGCGGCGCGCATGCCTTCGACCAGGTCGGCGCGGAGTTCCTGCCCGCCAAGTCCTGTTCGCTCATGAAAGCGACGCTCGGCATGCTCTCCCTGCGCAGCACGGCGTTTTCCGGAACGCTCGATCTCGTGGTGAACCCGACCACCTGCGATCAGAAAAAGAAGGCCGGAGAGCTCCTGGAGGAGTTCGGGTACCGGGTATATAACCTTGAAATGCCGGCCTCACGGGATTCCGAGGAAGCGCGGGAGTACTGGCACCGTTCGGTGAAGAACTTCGGCGCAGCGCTCGAGCGGACCACGGGTGTGCGGATCACGAAACAGCGGCTTGCCGATGCGATCCGGGCGACCGGCCTTGCCCGCGCTGCCTACCGGCGGCTGCACGGGCTCCAGCAATCCCGGCAAGCGCTGATCCGGGGCACGGACGCCATGCTCGTGACCAACGCCTATTTCTTCGACGACCTGGACCGCTGGACCGGCGCGGTGAATGCGCTCGCCGACGAGCTGGAAGACCGGCAGGATCGGAGTGTTTTTGTCGCGGGAAAGCATGCCGCACGCATCCTCTTCACGGGATCGCCGCCGGTGTTCCCGAACCTGAAGCTTCCGCTCCTGATCGAACAGGCAGGCGGCGTGATCGTGGCGGACGAGGTCTGTTCGTCGTCGCGGCTCCTGTACGATCTTGCTGCCTACGACGAACAGGCGCTCTACGACATGGTGCCTGCCGTGGCCGACCGCGCGCTCAAACCCTGCACCTGCCCGGTGTTCAGTTCGTCGCAGGACCGGATCCGCAGGCTGCTGGACCTGGCGCAGACCTTCTCCGCCGATGGCGTGGTCTACCAGACCATCGCCGGGTGCATGCCCTATGATCAGGAGCAGCGGACCGTGGGCAGGGCCCTGGCGGCAGCGAACATTCCCCTGCTCCTCGTGGAAACGGACTACGGTCCCGACGACCACGGCCAGTTGTCCACGCGGGTCGAGGCGTTCATCGAATCGCTGAGAGGAAAGGCGAGGAAACGGGCATGAGATATTTCGCAGGGATCGACATGGGGTCCACGGCGATCAAGATCGCGCTGATGGACGATGAAGGGATGCCGGCAGGCCGGACGGCCGCCCCCACAGGCAGCCATTTCAGGAAGAACACGCTTGCGGCGCTCGGGCTCCTGCTGGAGGAGGAAGGCATCGATCGCTCCGACGTGGCATACGTCCTGTCCACGGGATACGGCAGGAAACTTTTTCACGATGCCGACGAGACCGTGAGCGAGATCACGGCCAACGCAGCAGGCGCACGGGCCATCGCCGGATCGGATGCGGTCCGGACGATCATCAATATCGGCGGTCAGGATTCCAAGGTCCTGCTCCTGGACGCGGACGGCCAGGTAAGGAACTTCGTGATGAACGACAAGTGCGCGGCAGGGACCGGCCGGTTCCTCGAGATGACAGCCCGGAACCTCGGCACGGAGGTGGACGAGCTTGGCGACCTGCACCGTCGCTGTTCCGGCGCGCCGCTGCCCGTAACCAGCACCTGCACGGTCTTCGCCGAGTCGGAGATCATCAGCCTTCTGGCGAACGGCCACGGCAGGGAGGAGATCGTTGCGGGCGTGCATTACTCCATCGCCCGCAGGATCGTGCGGCTGGCCAGGCGGATCGGGATCGAGGACGGGGTGTTCTTCGACGGCGGACCGGCGCTGAACAGCGGCATGGTCGCGGCCCTGGAGGATGAACTCATGCGAAAGGTGACGGTCCCGGCGCTGCCGCAGTTCACCACCGCCATCGGCGCGGCCACCCTGGCCCGGGCCGCCTGGATCGAAACAAGGGAGCAGGTCGATGCCTGAGATGACGTCGGCACTGGTCCTGGGCATGGGATTCGGATTCACCACCTGCAGCTTTGCCTGTCTCCCCACGCTCGCGCCCTATCTGCTTTCCTTCGGCAGGGGGTTTCGGCACGGCGCACGGTCGTCTGCCGTTTTCGCCGCAGGCAAAACCGCCGCCTATGCGGTCCTGGGCGCTGCAGCGGCATTGGCAGGGCAGGGGCTCGTTCCCGCCGACGGCGGAGCCGGACGCCGGCTCCATGGTTTCGTGCTGGTACTGACGGGAATTGCGCTTCCCTTCATCGCCAGGGACCGCTGCGACAGCAGGGAACGAACAGCAGCCGGGCTGTCGCTCTTTGCAGCCGGGTTCTCATCCAGCCTCGTGCCCTGCGTGCCGCTCGCCGCGCTCATCGCGGCAGCGGCCGGCGCCGGCTCCCTGCTCAAAGGCGCCGGGCTGGGGCTGGCATTCGGTCTGGGGATCACGCTTTCGCCCCTTCTGATCGGCGGCGGGGCGCTGGCGCTCGTCGGGAAGACCGTCCGGGAGGAAGCTCATCGATATGTACCGCTGATCCGGTGGGGCGCCGCAGGAGTCCTCGTTCTGATGGGGACCAGGATTCTTCTGTAGGAGGTTGAGTATGGAGTGGTTGCAGGGTGCATTGGATTACGGGATCATCGGCATATTGGTCGCCATGAGCATCGCCGCGGTTGCCGTGGCAGTGGAGCGCTGGCTCGTTTACCGGGCCATTGATATCAGGAAGTACACGGACAAGAAGGCGCTGGAGCTGGAGCTGACGAACAAGCTGCACGTCATCGCCACGATCGGGAGCAACGCGCCCTATGTGGGGCTCCTGGGAACGGTGCTGGGCATCATGCTGACCTTTTCGGCCATGGGCAAGCAGGGGTTCATGGACACGGGCAGCATCATGTCCGGACTTGCGCTGGCGCTCAAGGCAACGGCCGTCGGGCTCCTGGTCGCGATCCCGTCGGTCGTTCTGTACAACACGCTGCTCCGGCGCGCGAAAGTCCTGATGATGCAGTGGGAGATCAGCCATGGACGAGAAGGAATTTGATTATCTGAACGTGATCCCGCTGGTGGACGTGATGCTGGTGCTGCTCACGATCGTGCTGACCACGTCTACCTTCATAGCCACCGGCGTGATCCCGGTGGAATTGCCTGAAGCGTCCAGGACACCGGAGACGGCGGTGCGGTCGCAGACCATTGTCATCGACCGGACCGGGAGCATCTTCTTGAACAGCACGCCGATGACGCTTCCGAAGCTCCGCGATTCCGTCTGCTCCCTCGACCGGTCCTGTCCCATCCTGATCCGGGCTGACCAGGAGGTGAAACTGCAGCAGTTCGTGGATGTGCTGGACACGGTGAAAAGTTTCGGTTTCAAGAAAGTGAGCCTTCAGACAGAGGTGAAACGATGACCGCCCAGGCCCGGGGGCTCCAGGTTTCCGTGGCGCTTCATGCGCTCCTGGCAGGCGTCGTTCTTGCGGGTTCTTTCTCCGTCGTGCCGCGGGAACGCAGGATTGTCCTGGATTTCAGCGTCGGCACGGCGGCACAGGCGCCGGGAATACGCGCAACAGCCGCGGCTGTCCGGAAACCTGCGCCGGCAGCGCCGAGAATCGACCAGCAGACAACCGAACCGCGCAAGGTCGCGCCGACGGCGGAAAGCGAGAACGCTGCGCCTGCATCAGCGGATGCGGTCCCGGCAGCCGGCCTTCCCGCCCGCGATCAGGTCGCCGCAGCAGCGGGCGGCGGCGACAGCGCTGAAGGCGCGCGGAGCCGATATCTCGAAGCGCACTTTGCATCCATCCGCGACCGGATCATGAAGGGCCTGAAATACCCCCTCCTGGCGCGGAAGATGGGGTGGGCCGGCAGGGTGACGGTCTCGTTCATCATCTGCGAGGACGGCCGCATCGAGGACGTGCGGGTCCGGGAAAGCTCGGGGCATGCTGTTCTGGACCGGGGCGCCGTTGATACGATCAGGGGGCTGACCTCTGTCCCGAGACCGCCGGTCCGCGCCGAATTGATCATGCCGGTGGTCTACCGCCTGCAATAGCGGGCTTCTGTCCCCGTACCCGCCGCTGTTCGCGCCATCAATTTCTGTTGCCATTGCTCCTGCCATCCGGTAAGATAAGCACCGATTTTCCCTTTTTTTTCGGCAACCGGGAGCGACCATGAAGTGCAAGGCCTGCGGCAAGGCGGTGACGCTGTGTTTCAAGTGAAAGACCGTTGTTCTGCGCTGCACGGCGTGCGGCAGGGAATATCCGATCCGGGACTATCTGGACGAGATCGACGAGGACACCTGGGAACGGATCGCCAGGCGTTCCAGCAACCGGGCATGATCGAAATCAGATGGGAAAAACCCGGATACGGTGGTATAGTGATGCAGTTGCTCAAATCCAATCATCAGGAACAGTTGTGCAAATGAGTTCGCGGTTCCGCAGTATCGTCCGCCGGATCAGTTCTGCCGGCGTTTCCCTTTTTCTGCTGGTCCTTCCTGTCCTGCTTGTGCCGGGCTGCGCGTCGGAGGTCCGCGCAAAGCGTTTCACCGAGCTTCTGCAGCGCTATCCGGAAACAGACGCGCCGCTCAGTATGCGGCAGCTGACCGAGTCCACGGTCCTGCCGATAGCGGGAAAGGACCGCGCGATCACGGTCATCGTTCATCCGGCCTATTCGCTCTTCTTCCGCGATGAGCGCAAAAGCATATACACAGCGGCAAAATACGACCTCCTGGAATACCAGCTCGCGGCGGAAGCGCGGTTCATCATCAAGATGGCGAAATCCGGCGATCCGCTGATCCTCGTGCTGCCCGGGAACTATCCCAAGGACAGCATAGCGCCCCGCTCCTACACGATGTACCTGAACAGCACCACCGGCGGGAGCCCGGCGGTCTTCTACATCCTTTCGGAGACGTCGCACAGCGGATCGATCCCCCTGGAAACAACGGTCCTGCTCCACGATCTTCTGCGCAAGTCGCGCGTCAAGACGCTCCTGATCGGCGGCGGTTATATCGGCCGGTGCCAGAAGGAGTTCTACAGCCAGCTGACCACCTACGTGGAGGATGTTTCCGCGTTCATCGTCCCGGAGATATCCTCGATCTCGCCGGACGACATATCGACCGGCGAGGCCGAGGACATCCTCATGAGCCTGCATCAGAAGGACTTCCAGCCGGTCGCCGAGTTCGTCGACATGAAGCACCGGGGCTCGGCCGAGGTCCGCTCGCTCACCTCCCTCTCCCGCTAAAGCAGTCAAAAAACCTCCTTGTTCAGCCCCCGCGCCTTGACACGTCTTCGCAGCTTTGCTACCTTAAGGGCATGACCTTCCGCCGGTTCAGGAAGGTTGCCTGGTTCGCCGTGAATCCACAGCGATCACTGCTTGCTGAGCCCGGCCCGTCCGGGGCCGGCTTTTCTCCTCCGCAGTCCGGAGACGGTCCGAACGCGCGATAGGAACGATCATGCGGTGTGCCGGCCCCCGCAGACCTGTTTTTCTCCGTGCGCCGCAGGGTAAAGAAAGAAGGGGAAGGGGATCAGCATGGAAGACGAAGAGCAACGGGTCCTGAACGAACTGAATCTCGGCATCAGCGAACTGGATGACCAGCATCAGGCCTTCTTTCTTCACATGGTCGGCCTGCGAAGGGCGCTGATCGACGGGATGGGCGGAAGGGACAAGCTGATGAAGACGCTGCGGTTCCTGCAGGGGTGGGTCCAGGACCATTTCCAGGCAGAGGAGCGGCTCATGCGTACCCACAATTACCCCGGGATCCTGGTCCATCGGCTGGAGCATGAAAAGTTCGCCAAGGTCGTGGCGGAGTTCTCGGCAAAGGCGCGGGACCTTGACGAGCGGGGCGAGGTGACGTCCTTTCTCGCGGTCGAGGTCGAGCACAAGCTCGAGAACTGGCTCACGGGGCATATCAAGAAAATGGATCTGAAAATGGCCGAGTTCGTGAAAGGAAGTTCCTGATCCCGCCTGCTCCGCCCCTGCGCAGACCTACCTCTTTTTCAGCAGCGCAATAAGCTCCGGCACGGTCGTGAACAGATCCCCTGCCACGGGATGGACCCGCGGTCCCGGACGGCTCTGGTTCAGCAGCATGAGCGGCGCCTGGGGGTCCTTGTTGAAGCACAGCACCTCTGCGCGGTCGCCGATCCAGTCCACATGCTGGGGCGCGCCGGAGATGCCAAGTGCGATGATGAGTTTCGGGTCCACGCGCACGCCGGTCTGGCCGATCTGCGCGTCCAGGGGAAGAAGCTTCAGGTCCTGGGTGACCTTGCGCGTTGCTCCGAATACAGGCTCCAGTCCCAGGTCCTCGAGCGCCTTCTTCAGTTCCAGCGCCAGATCGTAGCCTTCCTTGCCGCGGGCGCCGTAGCCGAGGTCGATGATCACCTCAGCGGTCGCAAGCGCCGGCGGGGCAGGCGGCGCAAGAGGTGTCGTCCAGTGGAGCGCCGCTGGTCCTTCCAGCGCATATGCAGCGAATCCTTCCGCGGGCCGGGGCGCCGGCAGTTCCGCTCCATTGCCCAGGGTCACGAACGCCGCCCGGTCCGCGAGCTGTTCCGTCCGTACCAGCCTGCCCTGGAAACAGGGTGAAGATACCGCGAGGACGCCCTGTTCCAGCCGCTCCATTCCCGTGGCGTTGGTCATGAGCACGGTGTCCTCGCGCGCGCACAAGGCCATGGCATCGCTCCAGGGCTCGCTGCTGAAGACCATCGCGGAACCGGCAGAGGCACTGCTCACCATGCCGAGGACCTGGACCTTTCCTTCTTCAGACAGGGTCCCTGATCCCGTATCCAGACAGAAGGCCTGGTCCGCGCCCGAGGCTTGTGCTGATCCGATAAGCCCGGGCCAGCGGTCTTGCGGCGCAGCGATATAAACGTAAGCAGGGAGTCCGAAGAGCGCGGCTGCCATGCGGCACGCCCGCATCGCGGCGGTTCCTGCGCGGCCGGACAGGGGATCGATGATCGCCCAGGCAGAAGGCCCCGCAGGCAACGGCCCCTGCGGAATAACGCCGGTGTAGGGCGGCGCTGTTTCCGAGCTCTTGGCTGCGGCAAAATCCCGAAGCACTTCCGCTGCGGCTTTGACGGTCGCTGCGATCGGACGGCCTGACGCGGCAGCCCGGGGCACGGTGAACCCGGGGATCGACAACGGCGTACCAGCAGGACCCAGGACCTCCACTGACGTGGAGCGGGCATCGATGAGCTCATTGATTGCAGCAGTACGCTTTCCCGCTGTGCGGCAAAGGGCCACGACCGCAGGCAGGGAGAGAAGCTCGCCGCCGGTCCGGCTGAGCACGGACAGGTCCGCAAGGGAGTGATACTGCCGCTTCAGAGCATTGGCAAGAAAGGGCGCGCAGGTGCTGTCCCCGTCGCGGCTCTCAACGCCCAGCGCGATGATATCGTAGGCGCCGCTTTTTTCCAGGTGTCTGATCGCCCGGGCAAGCATGGCGCGGTCAGCGTATGGCGTTGCAAGGCGGACCAGGCGATCTGCCTGTCCCGCATGGTCTTGCAGGAGATCTTCCGAACGTTCTGTCCCGGGGAGCAGCACATCGACGGTCACCAGGGACCCGGCGGCTTCCTTCAGTGCAAAGGCCTGGTCAAGGGCGGAGCGGTCAAGGGGGTCGATGGTCCAGAGAAGTTCTGCGAAGTCCCCCTTGTGCAGGCGCGGACGGGGCGACAGCTCTGCAGCAGGCCTGAGCAGCACGAGCACACGGAGCTTACCTGCCGGAGCATGGACCGCGGGAACCGAGGCAGGGACGGGCGCCAAGGGCATCGCTGCATCAGCTGCGGTGATCGCGGAAGTGACCAGGTCAACAGACAGCCGTTCCCAGGCTGAACGGAATGTCGCATCAAGATGGTCCAGCCGGGCCAGGCTGCGGCTCGTTGCCCTGTCCGCAGCAGCCAGCATGGGATCAACATGGCTTTTTCCCAGTGCCGCGACCCGCGCAGTGAGCCACTCCCTGCGGAAAAGAACGCATTCGAGCCGCAGCACCTCTCCCGCCATTTCCGGCAGAAGGAACAGCGCAGGCTGCAGCATGGCGTCCATCCAGGCGGTGTCCTTGAACCGCGCGTTCACGTCCCGGACATGGGCCCGCACACGGTTCTTCCAACGGCCGAGAACACGGGCATGGTCATCGTCAGGCCGTTCATGCAGCGCCTCGGGCAGCTCGGGCCAGTCCGCTGCCATGGCGATCAGGTCCTTCAGGATGAGGAAGCGCTGCACCTCATTGGTGCCTTCGTAGATGTTCAGGATCCGGCTGTCGCGCCGCGCCTTCTCAAGCAGGAACCTCTCGGTCTGGCCCGCGGGGCCGTAGGCCCGTTCGACCAGCGACAGGATCTCGTGCAGGTCCTCGGCGCAGAGATACTTGGCGATCGCTGATTCGATCCTGACCGACTCATGGGCGCGGTCAAAGAGGCCGATGAGGTAGTAGGCAACGGATTCGCTTCCAAAGAGGATCGCCGCGGCCTCTCCCAGGAGCGCGTCCCGCTCCGCTGACGCGGGAAGGTTCCTGTCGGCCTCGGCCAGCACTTTCCGCACGATCGCGCCGGCAACGACCGCGAGACCGCAGCGCCCCACGTTCAAGGTCTCCAGGGCGTTCACCTGGCCGTGGCCTTCATAGCCGATCACTGCTTCACGGGGAACGCGGACGCTGTCCAGCGCCAGTTCGTTGGTCGGCGATCCGCGCTGGCCCATCTTGCGCTCATCCGCTCCCACGATCAGGCCTTCGGCGCAGCGGTCCACGATGAACCCGGTCACGCCCTCGGGCGTCTGCGCGTAGAGGCTGAACTGCGTCGCGATGGCGCCGTTGGTGATCCACATTTTCGAGCCCGTGAGGCTGTAGTATTCGTAGGCAAGGCCGATGTCGAGCTTGCGCACCTGGCCGATATCGTGGAACTCGCAGACCCCGTCGTTATACTTGTAGAACCTGACCTTGTTGAGGCTGTCATGGTTGATGAGCGCTGTTCCGCCGCCGGGAGTGCGGTAGGCCATGCCTTCGGCGGTGAAGACCACCTGGTCTGCGTCAATAAGGTAGCGAACGCACTTGCCGGTCTCGCCGGTGGGCGAGAAGGCGAACCTGCCGTCGGGCATGGGCGAGAGCATGGCTGTGGTGAGCCGGGCCGTGGTCCTGACGCCGCCGGTGTCGGACCCTGCTGCCGGCTCGGTCAGGGCAAAGGCTGCCACGCCGCCGTGGCCCAGGGTCCTGAGATGGAAGCGGTGGCACCGTTCGCGCCGGGGCATCTCCTCGTAAGCGGTGCGCACGTCCGGCAGGATGGACCTGCCGAGCTCGGCCGCGCGGCCCAGGTTCGTCATGAACCCGCCGAAGTCGCCCCGTTGTCCGGCCAGACCCGCGCCGTAGAAGGCCTTGAGGAAGTTCGCGGCCAGGTACTTGACCACCCGCGTGCGCCGGATGCGCTGGTCCACGAGCGCCATGACCGCGGCGTATTCCTTTCGTATGCGGCCGGGATCGGGATGCCCGAAGGAACGGACGATATGGTCCAGGGCCCGCAGGATCTTCTCGATCCGCCCGGGCTCGCGCACCAGCGGTTCCAGCTCCTCGGCCACGCGGGGAAGCTCCTCTTCCAGTCCGAGCAGGATCGGCGTGGTGCCGATGCTGGTGTTCGCCATGATGAGGAGGCAGATGCCCGCGTCCCCGAAACTTCCGGCTGCGGCGTTCAGGATGTAGTACTCCGCCTTGCGCCAACCCAGGCCGTCCTCCGAAGAAGGGACCGTGGCCGCGAGCCAGCGGTTCTTCTTCACCGCCTCGATGATGTCCGGGGGCAGGTTGTGGAGATGTTCCACCTGCCGTTCAAAGGAGCGTCCCTCAAAGGTCCGCTCCTCGCAGTTCTTTTGGAACCACGAGGCAAGCTCCTCCCAGCGCTGCCGGAGCCGGGGATCGTGGAGCTGCATCTCGGGAACATAGCGGGCCGAACGGTCAAAGAGCGAAAGCAGGTACGTTCCGGAACGATGGGCCGGAGCGGGCCGGGAACAGAAAGCCTCGTAATCGCTCTCCAGCCGGACCTGAGCGCCTGCCGGCGCCAGGGGAAAGACCGCCGCAAGGGGCACTGCTGTGCGGGAAACGGCAATGGCCGCGCGAGAGAGGGCGTCATTGGCAAGTCCGAGCAGCACATCCGCTGCCGCTGCATCAGCCTCCCTGCCCATGCCCGAATCGATATCGCGCTCGATCCTGCTGAGCATGGTCCTGATGCTGATGAGCAGGGCCGCTGCCTGGCCTGCTGAGTAATGGTCCAGGGAGCCGTGCTGTTTTCGCAGGGCGGCAAAGGACGCTGCGGTCCTGCTCCATTGTTCAGCGAGCTCCAGCAGGGGCTTGCCCGTGATCCGGTCCAGGGACCCCAGTTCAGCAGGAAGGAACGTCCGCAGGTCTTCGGAGCCGATCGCGCGCAGCAGAAGTTCCGCTGATCCCTGTCCGGGCGCGAGGAAACGGAAGATCGAACTGTCGCGATAGTATCGCGCCAGAAGGTCGTCCTCGGAATAGGCAAAGCCGCCGAAGACCTGGCCAGCGTCATAGCCCAATGCTCCCGGCTCGGGGCTGAAGGCCTGGGCCGCGAGAGAGGCGAGGAGGGCGTCAAGTGCGGAGTGCGGAGTGCGGAGTGCGGAGTGAACAGCGTAAAGCGATTCCAGCAGCAGGCGCCAGGCTTCGACGCGTGCTACGAGCGCCTTGACCGCGCCGAGCTTTGCGATGCCGTCGCGGCCCTCGGTGTCGAGCATCTGGCCGCTGAACTGGACCCGGCCGGCCGCGTGCTCCCTCACCCTGCGGCTGAGATAGTCAGCTGCGCCGAGCGCGATGGCCAGGTACTCCTGTGCGTCGCTGTCCTGGCCCTCGGGAAGATCAAAGACCGCGTCAGCGCTGATGGTGCTGTCAAGGGTGATGGTGGAAAGTCCTGCGGCGCGGAAGCCGATGGCAGGCGTGGGCGTCACGATGACGCCTGCATGGGAGAGCGGAAGGTGATAGGCCTTTGTTCCCGCGACCAGGATCAGCGCGGTTACTCCGGTAAGCGGCGCCAGCTCAATCGTGCCGGACAGGGAGATGCTGTTTTCGCGCGGGGTGATCGCGAGATCGGCCGCGGAAAGCACGGAGGCTCCGGAAAAGGGCTTCCGCTTCGCTGCCGCGAGCACGCGCAGGGCCCGTGCCTGGCGGCTTGCGATCAGGGCCAGGGCGGGGCTTATTGCCGCGAGCGCGCGGACAGTTGTCATGACCGGATGCTGCAGCGTTGCAAGCAGCCGGTGGAGCGATGCTGTCTCCTCAGGGGTCAGCGGCCGCTCTTCCCACTCCTTGACCATGCGGTCGGGAAAGAGCACTGCAAGCTCTTTTGCCGGCTGGGCAATATCTTCAGCTTCCTTTTCCGGACGGATGGAGATGCGGGACGGTGAGCTGGTGAACCATGCGCCCAGGCGGTATTCAAGCCGTTCCACTATGTAGAGCGCGGGAAAGAGCTCGCCTTTTGCCAGCCGCAGGGAGAGTGCAGCGCCTTCGGCCTTGAGCTCAGCCCCGGCGTCCCTGCGGCCTTCTTCGATGAACACCTGTTCAAGGGAGCGGAGCTTTTCGCAGACCCGTTCTCCCAGCAGGAGCGGCCAGCGGAACCGGGTCCGGTCGATCGACGCGGGAACACGCGCAAGGGCGTCGCGGAACGCGGCCATTGCTGAGAGCACCGGGGCCATGGCTGCGGAGTCCCGGGTGCCCGTGTACCAGAGCTTTTCCTCTTCCTCCCGGGGCAACGCCGGAAGCGCGGTGCCGCGCTGCTGCGCCAGGTTCCGGAGCAGGTCCTCCATGGCACCGCTCTCGGGCCGGTACACAAGGCCGTGGTCCGTGAACCGGCCCCAGAGCGTGTACCCCGGTTCAGCGCGCCAGCAGGATTCGCACTTGATGCAGTTCTCCCAGTTCACAGTCACTTTGCCGCGGCCCATGAGCGGCGCGTCATAGTGGTAGACCCGGGCCGGGCAGACCCACCACAGCCCGATCTGCGCGCTCTCGCCATGGTGCGCGATAAAGCGGGGCCAGCGGGTCCTGATGTGCGGACGGCTGCCCACCAGGGAGGTGTTCAAGGCGAGCTTGGCTTCCAGGCTTGTTCCCGGCCTGATCGCGTCAAGGTCCCGCGCTTTGCGCTGCTCCGCGCCATAGGCCATGACCGGCTCGGCAAGCAGTTTCTCGAGCGGCATCTTTTGGACATAATAGCGGAAGGCGTCGTAAAGGGCTGCGGCAAGCGATGTCGCGGTAAGCGCGAGACCCCAGGCAGGCAGAACGACCAGGTCGGTCAGTTTGAGCGCCCGGAGCAGTATCCTTGTTCCCGCGGCAAGCTTTTGCTCCATGGGGATGCTGTTGTTCCCGTAGATCTGCGACAGTGCCTGCGCGAGCGCAGGGGACAGGCGCCGGACCAGGCTGTTAAAAGGCCAGGCCAGGGCTGATGCATCAGGCCTGGCATTACCGACATTGATAATGATCTTGAGCCTTGCGTCGTGATCAGGAATTCTCCTGAACTGGTTGATGATCCAGCTTCCTGCTGTTGCGGGGTTCATGAGCGTCAGGGCCAGGGGCTTCCAGAGCCTGAGGCTGGTCAGGGCGCGCAGGTTGTCGAAGATGATCTCCCGTTGTCCGCGCAAGGACAGGATGTGGCCCCGCAGGAACCGCGCCGTGTCCGTGAAGTTCCCTGCTGACAGGAAGCGCGCTGTGCCGCAGGCCATGTCAGCGGTCCTTCCAAAGAGGACCGACGAGCGGCTGAAGTAGGAGGGCCAGCGGGAGAGATATTTCGCGTTCCTGCCGTACACGCTCGCCTGGAGCGGCCGGAGATAGGCATTGTCCAGGTTGCGTTTGTCAAAGGACCTGCCGTCCTTGAGCAGGGCCTTGACCGCCCGGGCGAAATAAAGGCCCGATGCCGCAGCAGGCCCGGTGAAGTTCGGGAAGGGGATGTCGATGCCCAGCCCGGTGGCCGCGCCGCCCACGCAAAGGCCGTCCTCGACCAGCACCGGTCGCTCGCGCCATCCGCCGCTCCTGATGATCTTTGTGCCGTAGGCCGAGAGTTGTCCGCCTGCTGCCAGGTCCGCGATGTGCGGAAGGGACCGCATCCATTCGAACAGAAGGCTGTGGTCCCCGCGGTAGTAGCGCTTCAGGTTGTCCAGGGGCACCACGTAGCCCAGCGAGAGGCTGTCGCGATTGGTGTACAGAAAACCGCCCACGTTCAGCTTCGCGGTCCTGCCTGCTATCGAGGCGTTCCTGATAAGGATCTCATAAGCAGCGCCTTCTCCGGGCCTGAGGCCGAAGCGGTCCTCGATCTCCTGCGGAGCAAGCGACAGCACCGCTTTGACGCCCTGGAGGTAATGGGGTTCCTTCACCCGCTCCATCCGCTCCGAGCGGACCAGGTGCGCGGCGTCTCCCTCGGCAAGGAACACCACATCAGCATGAACAATGCCGCGCGACGTGGCCACGCCGATGACGCGGCCGTGCCTGCGCACCAGCGACGTGACCGTGGTCCCGGTCAGGAGCATTGCCCCTTTTTGCCTGGCCAGGTCAGCGAAGTAGGGATCGTACAGGGGCCGGAGCACGGTATAGCAGTGGCGGAAGGCGGCCGGATCGGTCAGTGCCAGCCCGATCTCGTCAACGCCGTTGTGCACCAGCGTCCCGCGCCGGACCACCTGGCGCTCATAAGGAGCATCCTGCACAGCAGCCGGTCCGAAGCAGTCGCGCTCCGCAAGGCTCTCGGTGAAGTACACGCAGCCCGACCAGTTCTCTGCTCCCGCGTACGCAGCCGCTTCGATCAGCGCCACGGAGATGCCGGTGCCCGCAAGAGCGCCGGCTGCCGCAACGCCCGCGGGCCCCGCGCCGATGATAACAACGTCAAAACGGTAGGTCTTCATGCAGAGGCTCCTTGATGAACGTTGCTGATATGTCGCAGGTGCTGTTGATCGGGAAAAAGGGAGGACTTCTGTCTCTTAAACAAATTATAACAGATTTCCCCGGTTGAGGTCATGTCAAGATGTTCCGGACATCTTCCTGTCGCAGTACGTGAGGTATTCTGCTACAATCAAAAGTATCCATAGGAAAACTGTGCTCAGGACCAACAGGTCTCGATCGGAACAACACCGGAAGCAAAAAACGACCACAACGGCATCTCGCGCAAAGCCGCAAAGGCGCAAAGTAGATTAAAAACCAGAACAAGGACTTTTCTATTGCCTTCCTTTGCGACTTTGCGGCTTTGCGCGAAAATATGCTTTTTGATTTAGGACGATTTTATGTGAATTGATTTCCCTCAAGCAGGCGGAATACTGCACCAGTCGTCAATTCAACCAGGAGGAAGCCATGATAAAACGCTTTTCCTTTTACATGCCCACGCGGATCGAGTTCGGCCCGGGGTCGCTCAAGAAACTGGCTGACACGCCCTATCTTCCCGGAAGAAAGGCCCTGGTCGTGATCGGCGCGTCAGGCGCCATGCGCAGGACCGGCCATCTTGACCGGACGCTCAAGTACCTGCGCCAGAACAAGACGGCGGCCGTGGTCTATGACGCGATCCACCCCAACCCGCTGTCGGAGCATGTGGAAGAGGGGGCAAAGCTCGCGAAAAGGAAGAACTGCGATTTTGTGGTGGGCCTGGGCGGCGGCAGCACCATCGATTCCGCCAAGAGCATCGCCATGCTGGCCAAGAACCCGGGCAGGTACTGGGACTATATCTGCGGCGGCACCGGCAAGTGCAAGGAGCCGAAAAAGGGCGCCCTGCCGATCGTGGCGATCCCGACCACCGCGGGCACAGGCACCGAGTCGGACCCCTGGACCGTGATCACCAAGAGCGGAGCAAAGGAGAAGATCGGCTGGGGCAATGACGACACCTATCCGAAACTTTCGATCGTGGACCCCGAGCTGATGCTGACCGTGCCGCCGGACATCACCGCGCACACGGGCATGGACGCCTTTTTCCACGCCGTGGAAGCCTATGTGGCGACCTGCAGCCAGCCGGCAAGCGACCTGCTTGCCCTTGAATCGGCCGGCATGATCACGCTCTATCTGCCCGTGGCCGTGCGCCAGCCTGACAATCTCGACGCGCGCACCAAGCTTGCCTGGGCAAGCACCAGCGCGGGCATCTGCGAGTCCCTGTCCGGATGCATCTCCCACCACTCCATCGAGCACAGCATCAGCGCGTTCCATCCCGAGGTGCCCCACGGCGCGGGCCTCACCATGCTGTCGGTGTCCTACTTCACCTGGCTCAGCGAGCGCGTGCCGCAGCGCTTCATCGACCTGGCCCGGGTGATGGGCGTTGACATGGACCGGCTGGTGGAGCGGGAGCGGCCCGGCGCGTTCGTGAAGGCGCTCCGGAAGCTGATCCGGGACATCGGGCTGGAGAACGAGAGCCTGTCCAAGTACGGCGTTCAGCGGAAGGAGTTCGCGGCAATGGCCAGGAATTCCTTCCAGACCATGGGCGGCTTGTACAAGATCACGCCCGCGAAGATGACGGTGAAGGACGTGACCGGGATACTGGATAGGGCGTTCTTTTAAGACAGCATCCTTCGTGTTTTGCGGCTGGCCGTGAGATAAGCAGGACCTGAAAAGACAAAAGCCATCTCGCGCAAAGCCGCAAAGAAAAGCATAAGGCAACTGCTCCTGATTTTGAGAATTCCCTTTGCGCCTTTGCGGCTTTGCGCGAGAATATTCACGCCACTATTTTTTAATTTGATCGTTATGAAGGAGCAAGAGCCAGATGCATGAGAACAGGAAGTTCGACCCCAAGAGCATCGACAAACTGAACAACCCCGAGCGGTTCGACCGCGAGAACCCCGATGTGATCTGGAAGGAGCTTGGTCTCAAGGAGCCCCGCGTGCTGATCGACATCGGCGCGGGCACGGGCTTCTTTGCCATTCCCTTTGCGCGGAAGTCCCCGGCGATCATGATCTATGCCTGCGACCTGCAGCAGGAGATGCTTGACTGGCTGGAAGCGCATATTCCCGAAGACTTCCGGAACCGCGTGAAGCCCTTTAAGATGGAAGAATCAGAAGTATCGCTCCCGGACAATATCGCTGATCTGGTGTACATGATCAACCTGCACCACGAGCTGGAGGACCGGGACGCGATGATGAAAGAGGCCTTCAGGCTTCTGAAGCCCGGCGGCACGGTGATGGTGATGGATTGGAAAAAGGAAGACATGCCCATGGGTCCGCCGGTCACCATCCGTATTACCGCTGAGGAGATCGTTGGGGATATTGAGAAGGCGGGATTCAGGGAAGTGAAGCAGCATCCTGTGCTGAAGTTTCATAGTATGGTAACAGGGAGGAAGTAAGGATTAGGAGAGGCGGGATTAGGAGCGGCAGGATTAGGTGGGGCAGGATTAGGTGAAGAAGGATCAGGAGAGGCAGGATTAGCAGAAGCGGGATTAGTCCTGTAATCCTGAATTTCACTAATCCTATAATCCGTGCGTTGTAGTTTAATCCTTGTGTTGCAGCTTAGTCCTTGTTTTGCAGTTTAATCCTTGTCCTGTAGTTTAATCCTTGTTTTGCAGCTTAATCCTTTTTTGCCGTCCTAATCCTTCACTCAGCTCTTTTTCCATTCTCCCCATCCTAAACTCCAGCAGCATCTCAATGAACTTTTTATCATGCACCGGGTCGTTCTGCATGCCAAAGAGATGGGTCGGGCATTGGCAATCGGAACATCCGAATCCCTTCACCTGCCAGTCTGCGATCTTTTCAAGCGAACCGGCGATCTCGCATTCCAGGTCCGCGGTCGTGCGTATGGCGATGGCCGCGTGGAATGACGCTTCCTGTCGCAGGTAGTCTATATGCCAGTGGTGCTTCTTGGTGATCCGCTGGTGGCGGGCCAGCCGCTTGGTCAGGTGCAGCTTTGCCGAGCCCACATAGCAGTAGAATCCCTTGCTGAACTTCACCTTTCCCATGCTCCCAATCTCGATGGCGCGGTCCCTTTCCAGTCTGACAACAAAGATATAGCTTCCGCTGTCATGGGCTTCCCGCTCCACCAGGTCCCAGGGGATGACGAGGTTCCGGGTCTCTGTGCCGAGCGAGAGATCGTCCTTCCATTCGACCGAGACCGCCCTTACCAGCACGTCATTGCGGACCTGTGCAAGGGTTTGGGTGAACTCCAGGTCTGTGTGGTGTTCGGGCATGAAGTACTGCATGCGGGGAGAGTGGACAACGAACAGGACCGCTGTGGTGTAGCCCTTATGGGACAGTTCCTGCAGTTCAAGAAGATACCTGGTGGCCCGGGCAGAGATGGCGTCAGGGAACATTGCGAGTGTATGGTGAAAGAGCGTGCAGGACTTGACCTCAAGCAGGACTTCCTTGTTGTCCTTTTTGAGCAGAAAGTCGAACCTGCTGTGGCCGATCTTGTATTCCGCTTGAACGATCTCCGCGCCTTCGAGTCCGGGGATACGGTTCTGTTCGATCAACTGGCGGGCAACCGTATTTGTATGATGCGTATGCAGCATGATCCACTGGCCGCTGTGTTCAACAGCCACGACCAGGTACTTGAGCTTGCGCTCTGCAGATGGCGGGAACTTGACGAGCGCAAGCCTGGTGCCCGGGAACAGAAGTTCCCAGAGCCTGCCGGGATTGGGGAGATAGGCGCGCACGGCCTTGCCTTCGATCGTGCAGAGGATAACGAAGCGGTTGGGGCGGGAAATGAAAGAAGCGTGGATGATGTTTTCGAAAAGAGGCACAGTGAATAGTACAGGAAGTAGGGAGGGAAGTCACTAGGGGGGGGACGACTAACGAGCCGCGTTGAGCCCCGCGCTGCAGAGCGCGGGACTCAACACGAGGTGTTAGGCGCTCTTTTGATGATGAGAGGTGTACCAATCGACAAGTTGTCGTATCATCTTCTGATAGGATGTGTGATGTTTTTTGGCCTCTTTCTTAAAGAATTCAACGCTCGATTTCTTCAGGGCGAGCGTCACCTTGACATTGTCCTCCTTGAGGACCAGCTGCTCAGGAGGAGGTAGAAAATCACTCACGACTTTCAGTTTTCCCATCGGTTCATCGGTATACTTAATTTTGCTCTTCATATAACTTCCTTCCTTTCCGCCAATATCCGGCCCCGTATATCCGGATGATATTTCCTCAAAGGCCTGCTGAGCAAGAGAAAAGGGAACATCATGCTTTCCCTGGTTTTCACGGTCTTTCTCATCGTCCCATTCAAAGTGAACTTTTATCATTGTGTTACTTTACCATGAGTTAAGTGCATGATGCAATAATTTAATATGGCACTATATATGGCAATTAATAAGGCAGTTCGCGCTCTGGCGGTGTTGTGATAAGAACAGCGTAAACTTTGGGACGTTGGTTCTCAGAGTGCATTGTGATATATCAAGGAGTAAAGCACCGTAGGAACCAACGTGCCTCAGCGTCACCAAGCAATTGGTCAGCCAAGTATCAACGTCCCGTATGTTAGTCTACTAGCATTCCGACTGGCAGCCTTTTCTTAATCAACGCGCCATCCATCTATTCCATCGCACGTTATAATAGTTGAATGTCCATTTGTCTCGTCGTGCGCGTCAATGACACCACTCGCGCAGTTATTATCCCAGAATGTTTTACGTCCAAGTTCGATTTCAAGAGGAAGTACAGGCATACGACGAATGACAGATACCTCTTCGCCCCCATGAGTGACCAAGCCCACTGGGCGCACATTTACAATACGACCAGAGTTTAATTCTATCGAACGAGTGGGAACTTGCGCTATGTCCCCTGCAATCAATCCTGATAGAAACCCAAAACGTGTACCTAGTGAAACTACTGCTATAAAAACAACCAATCCGATGCTCATGAAACCGATCATTCTACTTTTGGGCCCGCTGATGAGCAGGCATAGAGCGGTTACGGAACCACCGAGTACAATATGATCAGCTATGATCCCTGAAAGTGATATCGGGGTGAAGCAAAGCCCCAAGACAACAAAGAAAGGAGAGCTGTACAGGTAGCGTTTGCGTGAAGACAGCTTCCGGGCTACCACTGGTCCAAAGAAAAGAATAAGAAACGGCGTAGTAAATACGACAAGCAACCACCACGCCAAAATAACAGTACCTACACTCATCGAAGTCTCCAAATGTTGCTAGTGGACCAACACACGCGTCACTGTGGACGCTTTTGCTACTTCTCCTTGGTCTAGATTTGCATCGAATAGATGGTTTGGTCCGGCCCGGTGCGACGTACCGCAGACTAAGGTAATTCAATACTCTGTTCACTCTTTGTTAAGTCCAATACTCCTGATTTGCTAATAAATGATTCAGGCGAAATCACACGCCAAGCAATCCAAAAACCGCCTGCTGAATCATAAAATGTAACTGTGATAGATTTTGAAGCAGGCACTACCACTCTTTCTACACGAAGTAATAAATTTTGAGTAAATGATTCTGGCCTAGTACCATCAAAATTTGCTGCGTGATACTGCGAAAGTTCAATCTCTATTGGCAGTGAATAATTATTCTTTAAAGTCACATCATAAAACCGCTGACATGATAATTGAAGAAACAATATTGCTATTATCAATGTATATATGGTTCTCATTGATTCTCCATTCAACGCCCGGGTCAGAACATTCTTTGGGGACGTTGTGTCTGAAGTGGACTTGTTTGCCATCTTGTTCTAAAAGTCAACAGAGGACACAACGTCCCTCTGCGTCCCTCTGCGTCCTCCCGCGCCGCATTCTGGCGCGTCGCTGTGGACGCTCAGGTTAGATGCTTTCTTTTGCCTCACTTGCACTAATACTATTTCTGTTGGATCGCTTTAATGGATTCTGCCGCATAGCTGCGCACGATCTCCTCGCGATCCTTAGCAAGTAGCTGTAAAGTAGGTAATGCTGTTTTATCGCCTATCCGACCGAGTGAAAATGCGGCCCACATGCGCACATATTTATCAGCGTCGCGAGAAGTTTCTATTAAGACATCCTGAACTGATGGGTCGTGGAGAAGACCTAGAGAGTGAGCCGCCACCGCACGTACATTTGGGTTTTTATGATGTAATGCGGTTAGAAAAGGTTCTTTTCCTCGTTTCATCAGCTTTCGTGCGGCGTCTGTATGTACTCCCATATCATTATCGCCCAGCATTTCTATTAATGTGGGAACGTCGTCAGGAAGCCTTTTGTACTCTGACCAATACGCGGCGAAAGATGCAAGAACGACAGCGGCCAATGGAGCGTACAGAATCTTCTTTTTTGATGACAACGGAGTGCCCCCGTCATCGCCCCTCCATAATGCAAAGATGTAGACGGAAATCACAGTAGCTAAAGTCAGTCCGATTGAAAACCATGGCTGCCGAGCGAGACTAGAAATCACGGCAACTGGAACAGCAAGCGAGAAACACAAAGCAAGTATCTCGAAGACGTTGCTGCGCACTTTATTCAGGAGAAAGAGTGGCGAAAACAGCAGGCCAAGTACCCCGCCCATCACGGCTCCGATGTATGGTCCCACAGGTAAATCAAGTCCAAGGGCCATCGACATTGATGTACCTGCGATATTGCCGAGCGAGAGACCAGCGGCTAAACAGAACAAGACTATAAGAAGATTTGTCATCATATTCTTCACGTTCCTTCAATCTTGCCAGGGACCGTCAGGGACCGTCAGACGTCAGGCCTGTAATGCTGTAATGTTCACATCTTCTGCTTGAAACATGCACTTTTGGTCTCTTTAGCAATATGCTAACTAACAGGAAGAACTTTACCACGGCGACTATATCATAAATCCGATATTCGATAAAGCGGATTCTTGCACATCGGCTTGGTGCGATAGGAAGGGGGATACGGCAGGTTCGGATTAACGTAGCAGATATTTAACAGAGGTTCTCCACCGCATCCATGATCTCACCCACGACCTGTTCGTGTCTCAATCAAGCCGCCAGAACGGCCCTGATCATCCGGAAGAGTTCGGTGAAGTTCAGCGGCTTGGAAATGAACCGGATCTCCTGGTCGACGATCCCCTGCTGGGCGATGATGTCAGCGGTGTAGCCGCTCATGAAGATGATCTTGGTCTCCGGGCGCAATTGCCTGATCCGGTCGGCGGCCTCCTTCCCGTTCATCCGGGGCATGACCAGATCGCACAGCACGAGCTGGATGCGGTCCTGGTTCTCCCGGAACACCTGCACGGCGTTCTCTCCGTCGACCGCTTCGATGACCGAATAGCCGT
>Ga0224495_10000447_pt1 | contig 33270 bp, 29 predicted proteins | sample SF_Jul11_sed_USG_FD_168128 | JGI IMG/M metagenome (GOLD analysis project Ga0224495, IMG submission 168128) | Sediment microbial communities from San Francisco Bay, California, United States - SF_Jul11_sed_USGS_4_1 | ecosystem: Environmental > Aquatic > Marine > Sediment | place: USA: California... | reverse complement strand
CAATGCCTCCCAGCATCAAGGTCCAGTACCATATTTCAATAAGATTGTTTACCATTTGTTGGCTCTCCTGTGCGCGGCAAGCGCGATTGTAGCGCGTAATAACGGGATGTGTGGAGTCAGGAGCATGCCAGAGATTAGTCAGACATGAAGTCGTAAGGATAGGTTTGCAGCACCGGTTTCATCAGCATGTCTTCACTGAGGACATGATTCGTGATCCAGCCGCTTAGATAGCCGGAATAATATTCCGCTTCCTCTTCAGTCCATGCGCCATTCTTGACGTTGAACGCCTCTTTCATGTGCTGGAACTCCTCAAGAATCTGCTCATGCTCAAGCTTGTTCTGAGCAAACGGATAGTTGACCGCTTTTGCAATGTTTTCCTCGTTGTCGAAATGGATGCACAACCAGTTTTCCAGCTGCTCAAGCGCCTCCGGCAAGGCTTCAAAGGCTCTTGTGTTTATCATGTACTGCACGCCGTTGACCATGGTTATCAGCTTCTTGTGATCCGAATCTATTTTCTCGTTGGCAACGCTCAGGTTATCCGCCCAGGCAAGTTCGCCGTTGCCTTCCGGCAGCGTCATGCCGAGTGGTTCCGCCGGCTCCGGTGCTTCTTTCATTGACGCCGGCCGGCCCAGCAATTTTTCGAATTCTTCGATGGGAACGGGTTTGCTGAAGAAGTATCCCTGATACGCCATGCAACCGTGTTGTTTGAGGAAAGCCAGTTGCTCACTGGTCTCCACACCCTCGGCGATGACGCCCAAGCGGAAATTATGCGCCATTGCGATGATCGTTTTTACCATCATGGCATCATCCGGGTTGGTCACAATATCGTCGACGAAACTCTTGTCGATCTTGAGCTGTTCGAGCGGGAGCTGCTTCAAATACGACAGCGAGGAATATCCCGTCCCGAAATCGTCCATCGACAAGCCGACGCCCAGTGCTCTCAGCTTGTGCATCTTCGCCACGACACCGGCCAGGTCTTCCATAACCACGCTTTCGGTCAGCTCCAGCTTCAGGCGTGCCGGGTTGATACGATGCTTACGGACAACTTCCGCCACACTATCGACAAAATTGACCATTTTGAATTGGTGCGCACTGACGTTGACGGCAACCACGATCTTGCAATCCTGCTGGTCGTTGCACCATAAGGCGATCTGCCGGCAGGCCCTGTCGAGCACCCAATGGCCTATTTCCAGGATCAGGGAACTCTCTTCGGCAATGGGAATGAAATAGGCCGGAGGGATCATGCCGCGCAGCGGGTGCATCCAGCGCAACAGTGCCTCAGCGCCGATAATGTGATTATCTGCGTCAACCTGCGGCTGATAGTGGAGAATTAGTTGCTGCGCACTCAACGCGCGGTGCAGATCAGACTCGATGGCTGTGCGTGTCTCCAGGGCCGCCTGCATATCCGGGTTAAAGAATCGCACTGCATTCCGCCCCGCGCCCTTTGCCTGGTACATCGCGATGTCCGCGTTTTTGAGCAGGGTCTCGGCACTCTCGGTACGGTCGACGAACAGGCTGATCCCGATACTGGCCGTGTTGCGATATTCGTTTTCCTGAAGCATGTATGACTGGTTGAGAAGGCCGCGGATCTTCTCACCGACCTCTTCGGCCTGCGTGGCAGCCAGCTTCACCTGCCCCCCCAGATCTTCCAGCATCACGACGAATTCGTCGCCGCCGAGTCGCGCAACGGTGTCGCCTTCACGCACACAGGATTGCAGGCGATGCGCGGTCTCGATCAATATCTGGTCGCCGCAGTCATGACCCTTGGTATCGTTGATATTCTTGAAGTTATCCAGGTCGATGAACATGATCGCGCCATGCCTGCCGCTGCGCGCGCTGGTTGCCAATGCATGCTGCAGGCGATCCAGCAGCAAGCGGCGATTGGGCAGGCCTGTCAGGGAATCGTAAAATGCCAGCCGGTGGATCTCGTTTTCGGATATCTTGCGTTGCGTAATATCGACAAAGGTGACGATCGCGCCTTTTACCGCGCCGTTCGATTTGATGGGGTGCGACCAGTATTCGACCGGGATCGCTACACCATATTTGCTCCAGAACACCTCGTCGGAAACATTGACCGGCTGGTTCTCGTGACAGGCACGGTAAATCCTGCACTCTTCAACCGGGTAGGCGCTCCCGTCCACGCGGGTGTGATGGATCAGGTCATGAACGTTCTTGCCGAGTATTTCGCTTTCGTCCTGGTAGCCCAGCATGCGCAGGAACGACTGGTTGACAAAGGTACAGTCACCGTTGACATCAACCCCATAGGCGCCTTCGGCCATTGAATTGAGCAGGCTGTGCAATTCTTCCCGTGAATCGCGCAGGGCGTTTTCCGCAGCCTTGCGCTTAGTGATGTCGTAAAACGAACCAACATAATGGGTCGTTGTGCCGTCCGGACCTTTAACGGCAGTTATCGTCAGCCACTTCGGGTAGATCTCGCCGTTCTTGCGCCGGTCGAGGACCTCCCCGCTCCAGCTGCCTTTATTGAGGATGTCGACCCACATCTCCTCGTAGAACTCCCTGCTTTTTCTTATCTCCGGCGTGCTTAGTACATTGGGGTTCCGGCCAATGACCTCTTCTTCCGTGTAACCGGTCATTTGCTGGAACACCTTGTTGACGCGGATGATCTTCGGGGTAAGATCGGTGATCACGATCGCCGCCTGCGTCTCGAATGCAATCGCGGCGATACGCAGATCGGCAGCCACCCTGTTCAACTCGGCTTGTGCGATCTTCTCGGTATGCTGCTTCTTCCACCACAATCGCAACACAATCGCCGCCCCGATAATGAAGAAGGCGGTGATGAGCCTGACGATCAATCGCAGGCGTTCGATATGCTCCACCACCTCCGCCTTGTCCATTTTGACCACCATGCCCCATTCGGTGCCCGGCACGGCGATGTTGTAACCCAGCGTGGGGTTGTCGAGGTAATCGTATCCTTCTATCGGCCCGAAATACCCTTTCCCCAGCATTTCCACGGTCGGGATGACATGTGCACCTTCTTCCCGGTTTATCGGGATCCTGAATTTGAGCGCGGTATCCTTTTTGTAGCGCAACTCATTCAGGAACAGCACATCGTCCCCGTCCCGGGTGACCAGCAACGTTTCGCCGGTCTTGCTTTCCACCGGCCAGGACTGGATCAGGGAAAAAAGGAAATGCAAATCGTCCCGCAACACCAGAACCCCATAGACTTTGGAGGTTTTGGGATCTGCCAGGGGAATGAACGCATCCATCAAGGGCTTGCCCGGGGCGGACGGTTCACCGGCATAGATAGACGAAAGGGTGTAGGCATTGCTCCGAATCGCCTGCAACGCAACAGACCTTGCGGCTTCCGATAATGCCAGATGTTGCCCGCGGCCAAAGCGGATATTTGCCTTGTCATCAAGCAGCAGTGCTCCGCCGAACTGGTAGGTGCTGACAACATCCTCCAGTGATTGCGAAAGTGATGAAGGGACCGGGCCGGGCGGTTTTTCAAGCCACCGCTGAATCTGGTCGTGCCTCAGCAACCTCGAATAGACCAGTGCATCATCCTTGCGCTCGCGAAGATATGCCTGGATCTGCCCGACCTTGAGGTTCCCGACGCTATGCAGGTTCTCGAAGGCATGCGTTCTCTCGATTTCACCGAAATTTTCTATCAGCAGATGGCCGGCCGTACTGATGAGCACGACAAAATTCAGCAGCAATGCGTAGGCCACAAAGGTGGGATGCCGGTATGCTATGTTTCTGTAATCTGCCATCGATGCAATCCAAGCTTGCGAAAAGACCGTTCTGTCGCAGTGCCTGAAGAACCAGATTTCGCAGGTCAGCATTCGGGCAAACTGATTCCCATTATAGGGCAAGCTCGCTACCGGCGTGTAACCCAAAGGTTCCACAGAAACAGTACGTTTCTGCTCACATGGATTCTTCGAGGGAAAAAATCGCAAAAAGTGCGGAAGTTTACGCAAAAATACCGGCAGGCAACGGAAATATTCCGCGCTTATTCTGTCCTGGGCTCTCCGTCTGGCAGGCAGGCGTGGCATTCGGAAAAGATACGCACCTTACAGGAACGGCATATTTCCGGGTCGAGAGTGCTGTAGATCGGTTTGATCCAATTGGATTTGACGGGAAAGAATCCCCCTACACCGATGTCGTCCAGCTTGTCGGATTTGCGCAAAAATTTGTAGATGGAATCCTTGCAGCGGTAGAAATACAGTCCTCCACCCATCTTGCGGCGGCGGCGCGCTTCCTGGGCAAGCATCTCCGCGCCCGCCACGTCAACAAAATCGATGCCACTGGCGACTATCAACACTGTTTTCTGCTGCGGGTTGACTTCATCGATGTGCATCAGACTGCTCTGTACATGATCCACTGCGCCGAAAAAGATGGAGCCATTGATCCTGACGATGCGCATCTGCGGGCATTCATCATGCCCTTCGGCGCTCACAAAGTGATACGCACCCACCTCCTTCGCCGGGACAGCAGGTTCGATCGAAGGGCGTGAGACACGGTATAAATATATGGCCAGCGAAAGCAGGATACCGAAGAAGATCCCCTTCTCGAGGTCGATCAGCGTACCCACAAGCGTCACCCACAGGATGACCGTTTCAGCGCGGCTGGTTTTGCTGATATTGGCGATGTGATGGAAATCGATCAGCCCCCACGCCACCAGAAAAAGGATCCCAGCCATCGCGGCGGTAGGCAGATAGGAAGCAAGCGGTGCCACCAGCAGCAAAATAAGCATCAGGAAGACCGCCGAGTACACTGTGGCAAGGGGCGTTTTGGCACCTGCGGCATAATTGACACCGCTGCGATTGAAGGAGCCGCAGGAAGCGTAACTGGAAAAAAAACTGCCCACCAGGTTGGACAGGCCCTGACCGATGAACTCCTGATTGCCGTCAATGCGCTGTTCTGATTTCACGGCAATAGCGCGTGAAATGGAAACCGCTTCCGTAAGCGCCAGCATGGTGACCACCAGCGCCGGGAAAACCACTTGCTGCAGCGTCGTGAAGGAAAAATCAGGAAGCGAAAAAGGTGGAAGATTTGCCGGCAATGCGCCGACGGTCTTGATCTGTGTCGCGGTGATCCCGAACTCCAGGTTGATCAGGTAAGCCACCACACTGCCGACCACCATCGCCACGATCATGTAGGGCATCCTGGGCGTAAACTTCTTTGCCAGGATACCGGCAACAAGAGTGATGGCGCCCACCGCTGTGACGTAAAGATTGATATTGCCGAGCTGCATCACCATCTGCTCCATCACCACATGAAAAGGTGCGCCGCGTTCGATGCTGATGCCGAAAAAATTCTTGACCTGGCTGGCTGCGATGAGTAGCGCTGCCCCGGCGGTAAAACCGATCACCACGGTATGGGAAATGAAATTCACCAGCACGCCCATGCGCGCCAGTCCCAGAATCAGCTGGAACAGACCGGTCAGAAAGGTGAGCGTTAACACCATGCTGATAAACTGGGGTGAGCCCGGTTCTGCAAAGGGGCTCATCGCTGCAAACACCGCAATGGATATGGCCGTGGTGGGACCAGAAACCAGATGCCAGCTTGAGCCGAACAGCGCAGCAATAATTGCCGGCACCATTGCCGCATAGAGGCCATATTCCGGAGGCATGCCCGCAATCGTGGCGAAAGCCACACCTTGCGGCAGCACGATCATTGCACCGGTGATCCCCGCAACCAGATCGTCCTTTGAGGTAGCGCGGTTGACCATCGGCCACCAGCGCAGGAAAGGAAATATTCGTACAAGCAACGGGGAAGAGTTTATAAAAGTGAGCACGTGAGTTTTTGTCTATTCTTTCGTCAGTCTGGGTTATGATTCTTCCGCTCGGGTCGCCGGCACGGCTGGTCGGGTACAGGCAAAAATTTTCCGGGTTCCATTCGCCTCATCCAGAAACATCAGGACACCCCTTTATAGTAAAGATTCTGCGGGTGTTTCGCCTCTGCAAAAAAGTACCAGCGCTCCGCCAGCAGGCCGACATATTGCGCCAAAAATGCTGCGCCTAGCAAGATTATAGACGGATGACGCGAACTGACGGTCAGCAAGAGCAGCGGAAATACAAAAACCAGCAGCAGGAATACCGCCTTCACCCAGCTTAGGAAAGTCTCATTCCTGCCGTGAAAGAATTCCCGCGTGTTGAACGATCCGCCCATCGCGCCCTGCGCTGTTTGCACGATGCGCGGATGCTTGATGCCGGTAGCCGTTTGCAGTGTTGATTTCGGCCTGAGGCGCGCATTTCGCCACAAAGATGCACTACGCCCGAGCAAGGCCAGCAGGGTGATAATGATCGCCCATCCGCCAAAAAAACCAGTCTGTGCAGATCCGGACAGGGCTGTGTACAACGTCGCCAGCGTAAAACCGGAAGCGCCGCCAAGCAGGATGAGATTGATCACCGTCAGCGGCGAATGCCATTCCTGCAAAAAACGTAAACAGGCGTAGACCATGCCGGTACTCACAAACAGCGCGAACGCCAATATGGTGGCAATGCTTCCCAGAATGATCGTGAGATTCAGCATCAGGCCGCTTGGCAATGTCACCAGCACCGGGTCGAATCCCGTCAGATGCGACACCCCGTAAAGGAACAGCATGCCCATGAATGCAGGCAGGACGATGACTTCACGGGAAAGCCATGAGGTGCGCCATTGAGTTGCCGAGCGCCACGCTCGCTCCGGGCGCCCAAGATGAAAGAACGATGCGATCAACCCCGCTACCGTAAAAAGCAGCGCCAGCAGGGCACCACATCCATAAAACTGCGCGCCCTGATCCGGCAGCAGATCGAACAACGCATAAGACTGCTGTGTGAACAGCGCCAAGAACAGCCCCTGGCCGGCGCCGATCAGCGTGGTGAGAAAAATGACTGAAAAAGCCGGTTTCATGAATGAATCCCTATGAAAAATCGTCGAGCGTCGGCTCGTTCTTGCCCGGCTTGGGCAGTAACCCATCGACCTTGAGCGGGTTGTCAACACGTTCAAGCTCGTCTTCATGTATCTTCATTCTTGTTTTCCGGCGCGGCAGATAATGGTTGGCCGGATTGGTGCCCCATTCCGGCATCAGGACAAAACCCGCATTCTCGCGGATCGCCAGCGAAACGACCGACTCGGGATCGTGGATGTCGCCAAACAGCCGTGCACTGGCCGGACACGCCTTGACGCATGACGGTTTGCGGTCGATCTCCGCCAGCGCGGTATCGTAGATGCGATCCACGCACAGCGTACATTTCTTCATCACCTTCTGCTTCTCATCCATTTCGCGCGCGCCATAGGGGCAGGCCCAAGTGCAGTACTTGCAGCCGATGCACTTGTCGTAATCCACCAGCACGATGCCGTCTTCATTGCGCTTGTAGGAAGCACCCGTCGGGCATACCGGCACACACGGCGGATCCTCGCAATGCAGACAGGACTTGGGGAAATGCACCGTCTCGGTATCCGGGTATTGCCCGATCTCGAAAGTCTGCACCCGGTTGAAGAACGTGCCGGTCGGGTCGGCACCGTAGGGATTCTCGTCGCACAACGGCCCTGCTGTGCCGGAGGTGTTCCATTCCTTGCAACTGGTCACGCAGGCGTGGCAGCCGACGCAGACGTTGAGGTCGATGACGAGCGCCAATTGCGTCATTTTGCGCCGCCCTTCTTCCCGCCAAAATAAGCCAGCCAACCCGGGCGTTCTTTCATGCCGGGGTATTTATGCAAAACATCGAACTGCGGCGAAGTCTGCTGTAACTCTTCTGCGCCGACTGGATAGATACGCACCCGCACGTCATACCAGGCCGCCTGTCCGGTGACCGGATCGGAATTCGAATAGCGAACGCCATCGGGATTTGGCGCCAGCTCCTCGGAGATCAGGTGATTGAGCAGGAAGCCCTTCTGCGACTCATTGGCGTCGGGTGTCAGGTTCCACGCGCCCGCCGCCTTGCCGATGGCGTTCCACGTCCACACCGTGCCCGGCTCGACCGCCTCAGAATAGCGCGCCATGCAGCGCACCCTGCCCCACTGCGACTCCACCCACATCCAGCCGCCGTCTGCGATGCCCGCAGCCTGCGCGGTAAGTGTATTGATGTGCAGATAGTTGTGCGCATGGATCTGGCGCAGCCAGGCATTCTGCGAATCCCAGGAGTGGTACATCGCCATCGGGCGCTGGGTCACCGCCGCCAGAGGGTATTTGTTCCTGTCACTGGTTTGCATCTCCAGCGGTTCGTAATAGAACGGCAACGGATCGAAATAGGTCTCGATACGCTTGGCCAGATGTGCCGGCGGCTTGCGCGTGATGCCACGGCCCTGCGCGGCAAGGCGGAATTTCTGCAACACTTCGGAATACAGGTGGATCAGGATCGGCTCGGCATAGCGCGTGATACGGTTGCGCTGCGACCATTCGAGATAGCCCTTGTTCCAGTTGCGCATGTACTGGTACGAACGCGGCAGCTTGTGGTGGTACACGCAATTGTTTTGCGCATACATCTCCCACTGTTTCGGATTCGGGTCGCCGCGCAGGAATTTTTCGCCACCCTTGCCGCGCCAACCCGAAAGAAAACCGATTCCCGATCCCGGCTCGGTCTCCCAGTTGACGATGAAATCGGGATAATCGCGAAACTTGCGCTTGCCTTCCCTGGTGACAAACATCGGTAGTTTAAGTCGCGTGCCGAGCTCGATCAGCACTTCCTGAAAAGGCTTGCACTCACCTGTTGGGGGAAGAACCGGGATGCGCACCGCATCCACCGGCCCGTCGAATTCCGAGATCGGGCGGTCGAGCATCGACATCACATCGTGGCGCTCCAGGTAGGTGGTGTCCGGCAGGATCAAGTCGGCAAAGGCGGTCATCTCGGAATGGAATGCGTCGCACACCGCGATGAACGGGATCTTGTGCTCGCCGTTCTCGTCCTTGTCAGTCAGCATTCTCCGGACTTCGACGGTGTTCATCGTCGAGTTCCACGCCATGTTGGCCATGAAGATCAGCAGCGTGTCGACCCTGTATGGATCGCCGCGCCAGGCATTGGTGATGACGTTGTGCATCAGGCCGTGCACCGACAGCGGGTACTCCCACGAGAAGCCCTTGTCGATGCGCACCGGGCTGCCATCTTCATTGACGAACAGGTCGTCCGGATCGGACGGCCAGCCCAATGGCATGCCGTCCAGCGGCGTATCCGGTTTAACACCGAGCGGCGTATTGGGCGTGCGTGCACATGGCGGGATCGGGCGGGGGAACGGTGCCTTGTGCCGGAAGCCACCCGGCCGGTCGATCGTGCCAAGCAGTGTCATCAGGATCGACAACGCACGGATCGTCTGGAAGCCATTGGAGTGTGCCGCCAGGCCGCGCATCGCATGAAATGCCACCGGATTGCCGGTCACGCTGTCGTGCTCCTTCCCCCATGCGTCCGTCCAGGCGATCGGCAGTTCGATCTTCTGGTCGCGTGCGGTGATACCCATCTCGGTGGCAAGACGGCGGATGGTCTCGGCCGGAATGCCGGTGATCCGGCTCGCCCATTGCGGCGTGTAATCCTTGACGCGTTCATGCAACAACTGGAACGCAGGTTTGACCGGAGTGCCATCAGGTAACCTGTATTCACCGAACAGGCGCGGGTCGGCACCCTCGCTGTGCGTGACCACCGGCTTGCCGGTATTACGGTCCCACCACAGCTTGTTCTGCGGGTCGTAACAACCCTCCTCTTTCGGCACCTCGGTGCGCACGAACATGCCGAATTCATCGTGCGCATCGTCGAGGTTCACCAGCTGGCCGGAGTTGGTGTAGCGCACCAGGAAGTCACGGTCGTACAGGCCGAGTTCGATGATCTCGTGGATCAGCGCGAGAAGCAGCGCGCCGTCGGTGCCGGGGCGGATGCCCACCCATTCGTCGGCGATCGCCGAGTAGCCGGTGCGCACCGGGTTGATCGAGATGAAGCGCCCGCCCTCGCGCTTGAATTTGGAGATCGCGATCTTCATCGGGTTGGAATGGTGATCCTCGGCGGTGCCGATCATCACGAACAGCCTGGCGCGCTCCAGATCCGGCCCGCCGAATTCCCAGAATGAGCCGCCGATGGTGTAGATCATTCCGGCAGCCATGTTGACCGAGCAGAAGCCGCCGTGTGCGGCATAATTGGGCGTACCGAACTGGCGCGCAAACAGACCGGTCAGCGCCTGCATCTGGTCACGGCCGGTAAACAGTGCGAATTTTTTCGGGTCGGTCGCGCGTATTTTTCCCAGCCGCTCGGCAAGGATGCCGAAGGTTTCTTCCCAGCTGATCTCCTCAAATTCGCCCGCGCCGCGCTCCGAACCCGGTTTGCGGCGCAGCGGCCTGGTCAGCCGCGCCGGGGAATACTGTTTCATGATGCCGCTTGAACCCTTGGCGCAGATCACCCCGCCATTAAGCGGATGATCCGGGTTGCCGTCGATGTAGCGCACCTCGCCGTTGCGCAGGTGGACACGGATGCCGCAGCGGCACGCGCACATGTAGCAGGTGGTGTGACGCACCTCGGTTTTCACATCCGGCACGGGCGAACCCAGCGGGTCGTGCAGCGGGGTAAGCGTGCTTTGTGAATCACCGAAGTTACGGGTTTTCATCGGGAGTTATTCTGACGTTTGATTGATCGAATGACACTATTCATGGAAGAGCAATGTCCTTCTCAAAGGGTATGTGAGTATGCGCAAAGGCAGGCCGCACTATCCATAGCCGTGATGAGCTATTTTGGCATAACCCGTAAGGGGTATCTGTTCCTGCTGCGCGCATCCTGCAAACGTTCCTGTTACGCCCGCGTGTTTCAGCGGATTCGTGCGCGAGCATTGTCTTGATATTTACACAGACTCGCGGCACGATACGTTGCCATGAAAATATTTTTTCCCCAGCTTTGCCGGAACACAATTTTTTTCAAAACCGGATTGCAACGACTTTTTGCATTTGCCTTGCTTATCACCACCATTCTGCCATTTTCCTCAGTAGCGTCAGATGGGGCTCCCGGCGACTTCTACCTGGAATATTCGGTTTCAGAACGAAGCGTCTCGATCATCGCGGCCAGCACGCCTTACGACTCCAGCTCTCGTGCAAGGGAAGCCTTAATCCGCTGGTTCAAGCGCGGCTTCGAAACCATATTATCCGGCGCCCCTCCCCTGATGATCGAATGGGATACCACCCCGGAAGCCGCTGCAGGGAGGGCGGGGTATGACTCCGGAATGGACGAAGCAAAAAGATATCTGAAAAAAATGGATCCCGGCAGCAAGGTGCTACGCGCGACCCTGATCCATCAGGGCTTCCCGTAGAAACCATCGTGTACTGAATATTTTTCTGACCATGCTGCCAGCTTTTCCCGGCCAGCAATGCACATCGTGTAAACTCTACGCTCAGTTGTTCCAACTGCCTGAAATGGAGTCGTAAAATGAACGGTGCCGCACGAATGACCTTCTGTCTTGCTGCATTCCTGTGGCTGCAACCTTCATGGGGCGCGGAAGGAGCCAACGGCGTTTTCGAAGAATGCATCGATGAGCCGGTATTCGAAGGCAGGGTCTGCACGATACAGACGAATCGTAATGCTAAGACCGGCGTGCTGTTGATCCACGGACTCGGTGGATCGGTAGAGATGGACTGGTTTAAAACCATACCTGCACTGTCTGCCGATTTTCATGTCGTAGCTTTTGATTTGCCCGGGTTTGGCAAGTCCGACAAGGGCAGCAAACACTATACGCCCACCCGTTATGCCCGTTTGGCGCATTTTCTGGCCGATCGTTATCTCAATGGCAAACCTTATCACGTGATAGGCCACTCGATGGGCGGCGCCATCGCGCTCCGATTTGCCGCACAGCAGCCCTTGCGCTTGAGGCGACTGGTCCTGATCGATGCCGCCGGTATCCTTCATCCATTGGCGATCACCAAATACCAGGCCGGCTCCATGCTGGAAAATGCAAGCGGCGTAAAGCAAACACGCGGATTTGCCGAGCGCTTGTCCGGAAAATTGCTGGAGCAGATAGAGCGCCTGCCGTTTTCACCCACCGATATTGCAGACACCGCGATGGGCCGCGACAGCGTGCTTAACGGCGGTCCGGAAAATATCGCCGCCCTGTCGCTGGCGGGAGAAGACTTCAGTTACGCCATCTCAACGGTGTCCGTACCCACCCTGATCCTCTGGGGAGATCACGACCCCATTGTACCGATGCGCACAGGCGAGGTTCTTGCCGAACGAATCCTGCAGGCACGACTTGAGATCATCCGCGGCTCGGGCCATGTACCCATGCTGGATCAGACAGAGGCGCTGAATACCCTGTTGATAAAATACCTGCTGGCAAGTGACGAATCCCTTTCCGATTATTTTCATAAGCCCCCGCCTCCGCCTGTATTTGACAGCAAACGCGTAAGCACCTGTTCCGGAGAATCCGGCAGGGTTTTCGAGGGGGATTATCGCGCCATAGAACTGAAGAATTGCACGGATATCACCATCCGCAATGCGCGAGTAGGAAAATTGAGCGTGGTCGATTCCAGGCTGAAGTTGACCAACACCAACATTATGGGCGACCAGATAGGCCTTATTGCCAACAACTCCGACATCACCATCACCAATGGAAAGATTTCCGGTACTGTCGCGATTGATGCCTCGTACAGCAGGCTCGACCTTGCCGGCGTCCACCTGAGCGGAACCCAGGCCTCGGTCCGGGCAGTGGGAAGCAAACTCACCTTTTCGCTGTGCCGGGTAAAAAGCCCGCACATGGACGGCCCGCTGCATGACTTCAGGAATATGAACAATGACGAGCTTTGAATGCCGATGCAAAACCTGGATGTAACGGCTTTTCCGGGTAGCTGCACGGGGCGCGATCCCTGACGCCACAGTAGCGCCCCGCCTCGAACGTTTTCGTCGTTCTGCAAATGATGGTTACATCATCCATACCCGTGATGAGCTATTACTGCATAACCCATTAGGGGTATCGTGAATCAGTGCCTAAAGTTTTAGCATTGCCCTGCTGTCAATTCGCTTGGATTGGCAAACGGGAGAAAATTTTTCATGGCACTTGTAAGACCTCACGGCGGCGGCGAGCTCCATCCATTATTGCTCAAAGGCAGTGCGCTTGCTGAAGAGCTGGAGCACGCAAACTCCCTGCCGCAGCTCAAAGTCAGCTCGCGGGAAAAAGGCGACCTGGTGATGCTGGGCATCGGGGGGTTCTCGCCGCTTGACGGCTTCATGCCCCATGCCGACTGGCAAGGCGTATGCGACGGCATGAAGCTGTCCAGCGGACTGTTCTGGCCTATCCCCATCACACTCTCAACGGACAAGCTTACTGCAGACTCCATCAAGACCGGAAACGAGATCGCGCTGATCGATCCGGACGATGGCAGCATCTTGGCAACGATGCGTATCACGGAAAAGTATGCCATTGACAAGGCGCACGAATGCGCAACGGTGTTCCGGACAGTCGATCTCGAGCACCCCGGTGTGAAGATGGTCATGGCACAGGGTGAAATCAATCTTGCCGGCCCGGTAAAAGTGTTGTCGCTGGGCGGATTCGACCTCAAATACGGCTCGCTGTTCATGACCCCGAGCGAGACCCGTGAACTGTTCGAAGCCATGGGCTGGAGCAAGATCGCCGCATTCCAGACACGCAACCCGATGCACCGTTCGCACGAATATCTGGCAAAGGTCGCCATCGAGGTCTGCGATGGCGTATTGATCCATTCGCTGCTCGGGCATCTCAAACCCGGCGATATCCCTGCAGACGTACGCACGCAGGCCATCGCGGCGCTCACCAGAAATTATTTCGTCAAGAACACGGTAGTGCAGGCCGGTTACCCGCTCGACATGCGCTACGCCGGGCCGCGCGAAGCCTTGCTGCACGCGTTGTTCCGGCAGAATTACGGCTGTTCCCATTTGATCGTCGGGCGCGATCATGCCGGTGTCGGCAGCTATTACGGCCCGTTCGATGCACACCACATTTTCGACGAGACCCCGAGGGGCGCGCTGGAAACGCAGGCGCTGAAGATCGACTGGACATTCTGGTGCTACAAATGCGGCGGAATGGCATCCGCGCGTACCTGCCCGCACGATGAAGAACACCGCCTGCTGGTATCCGGCACCAAGCTGCGCAAATGGCTATCCGAGGGAGCCGACGTGCCCGCCGAATTCAGCAGGCCGGAAGTGCTGGAGATCCTGCGCGCCCATTATGCCGGGCTGGCAGAGAGCGAAAAGGTTGAAGTGAAGCTCAGCGGGCATTCCGGGCGCTGAGCTTTTGTCATCCCCCTTCGGCAAAGTGGGGGAACGTTTTGTGATTTATTTTTTAACTGGAGGATGAAGAAATGCCAACATTTGTACGTACCGAAAAATGCGATGGCTGCAAGGGGCAGGATAAAACGGCCTGCATGTATATCTGTCCGCACGATCTGATGAAGCTGGACAAGGACGGCTCCGAAACCGGCCACGCGATGAAGGCGTTCAACCAGGAGCCGGAGCAGTGCTGGGAGTGCTATTCCTGCGTCAAGATCTGCCCGCAGGGCGCGATCGAGGCACGCCACTACGCCGACATCGTGCCACTGGGCGGCTCGGTCCAGCCGATGCGCGGTTCCGACTCGATCATGTGGACGATCAAATTCCGCAACGGCAACATCAAGCGCTTCAAATTTCCGATCCGCACCACGCCAGAAGGCTCCATCGATCCCTACGGCGGCAAACCGATGCCGAAGATGGCCGACCTTACCGCTCCGGGTGTCTTCACCAAGGAAGTCATGGGTGGTTACCGCGCCGGCAAGCCGGAAGAGCTGATCCGCCGCAAATAACAAATCAACTCACTGAACTGGAGAAAACAAAATGTCTGAAGGAACTTTCGAAAACCCGAAAATTGTAGAGGAAGAACTGGATATTCTTCTGATTGGCGGCGGCATGGCCTGCTGCGGCGCCGGCTACGAGATCATGCGCTGGGCGGATGCAGTCAAGGCAGAGACCGGCACGGAACTCAGGATCAAACTGGTGGACAAGGCCGCGATGGATCGCTCCGGCGCAGTCGCGCAGGGACTGTCCGCAATCAACACCTACATCGGTACGGAACAGGATCCGGCCGATTATGCGCGCATGGTTTCCAACGACCTGATGGGCATCACCCGCGACGATCTTGCATACGACCTCGGTCGGAACGTGGATGACTCGGTGCACCTGTTCGAGGAATGGGGCCTGCCGATCTGGAAAACCGATGCGGATGGTGTGCGCCACGACGGCGCCGAATCCATCAAGGAAGGCCTGCCCTTGCTGAAGGACGGCGGCAAGCCGGTACGCTCCGGCAAGTGGCAGATCATGATCAACGGCGAATCCTACAAATGGATCGTCGCCGAAGCCGCCAAGAAGGCCCTGGGGTTGTCGCGCATCCAGGAGCGCGTATTCATCGTGCACCTGATCAACGACAAGAACGATCCATCGCGCATCGCCGGTGCAGCAGGTTTCTCGGTACGCGACAACACCATCTACATCTACAAGGCCAAGGCTGTATTGCTCGCCGCAGGCGGTTGCGTGAACCTGTTCCGCCCGCGCTCAGTCGGCGAGGGCTCGGGACGTGCATGGTATCCGGTGTGGAACGCGGGCTCGACCTACGCGATGGCTGCCGAAGCCGGCGCGGAAATGACCATGATGGAAAACCGCTTCGTGCCCGCCCGCTTCAAGGACGGCTACGGCCCGGTCGGTGCATGGTTCCTGCTGTTCAAGGCCAAAGCGGTAAATGCCTACGGCGAAGATTACATGACCAAGAACAAGGAGATGCTGAACGACTACCCCCCCTACGGTCAGGCCGCCGTTCCCGCATCCTGTCTGCGCAATCACCTGATGCTCAAGGAAATGAAAGACGGCCACGGCCCGATTTACATGGATACCGTCACGGCAATGGCCAAGCTGAAGGAAACCCTGTCGCCGAAGGAAGTAAAGCACCTCGAAGCAGAAGCCTGGGAAGACTTTCTCGACATGTGTATCGGCCAGTGTGGCATCTGGGTCGGCGAGAACATCGAACCCGAGAAGAAGATGTCCGAACTGATGCCGACCGAACCCTACCTGCTCGGCTCGCACTCCGGTTGTTGCGGCATCTGGGTATCCGGCCCGACCGACCTTGGCGCACCGACGGCGGATGACCCGGAAGAAGAAGGTGTGCCGTCGCACCTGCCGCGCGGCTGGAACTGGGGTTACCGCTCAATGACCACGGTAAAGGGTCTGTTCACCGCGGGCGACGGCGTCGGCGCTTCCGGCCACAAGTTCTCCTCCGGCTCGCACACCGAAGGCCGCCTGGCCTCGAAGGCGATGGTCAAATACGCCATCGACAACAAGGACTGGAAGCCCGAGTTCGACGAAACGACAGAACAGATCGCCGAAACGATCTACAAACCGGTGCGCAATTTCCTGGCGCAGAAAGACTACACCACCGCCATCGACGTCAACCCGCATTACATCACGCCAAAGATGCTGCAAATGCGCCTGCAAAAGATCATGGACGAATATGTTGCGGGGGTTGCGACTTACTACAACACCAACGACAAGATGCTGGCCGTCGCGGAAGAGAAGCTGGAAATGCTCAAGGAAGACGCCGACAAGATGCGCGCCAAGGATCTGCACGAGTTGTTGCGCGCGTGGGAAAACTACCACCGCATCCTGACGGCGGAAGCCCACATGAAGCACATCCAGTTCCGCGAGGAATCCCGCTACCCCGGGTTCTACTACCGTACCGACAAGAACTTCGTCGACGAAAAGAACTGGCACTGCTTCGTGAATTCAGTCTATGACAAGAAGAGCCGCAAGTGGACTTGCTTCAAGCGCAAGCATGTCGATCTGGTGGACAAGTCGAAACTGTTCAAGGCTGCGGCACACTAGACGATCCACCGTCCTGCACCGGGCACCGCATGGCGCCCGGTACCAGGCCGGGGGCTTCGCCAAAACAGGCACGCAGCCCCACTGGATACATTTCGCGTATCTCCTGGACGGGCTGTTTTTTCCAACACTTGAGAGAGCCAGATGACTGACACCTATATGGCGGCCGATCTGCCCTTCTCCGGCAGTCCGGTCGTGCCGGAGATGTGCGACGGCAGCAAGAAAATACAGTTCCAGTGCAGCAAGGGCATCGCTTGCTGGAACGCCTGTTGCAGCAATATCGACATCTCGCTGACGCCCTACGACATCCTGCGCCTGAAACAGCGCCTGGGTATCACCTCAAGCGATTTCCTGCTGCACTACACCCTGCCTTACGAGATGGAGCAGAACGGCATTGCCGGGGTCAAACTGCGCCCGGTCGATAACGGAACAGCCTGCCGCTTCATGACGCCTGAAGGCTGCAGCGTCTATGACGACAGACCGACAGCATGCCGCTACTACCCGGTTGCGCTGCTGTCGATGCGCAAGCAGGACGAATATACCGACACCCAATCCTACGCACTGGTCAAGGAAGAGCATTGCCTAGGCCACAACGCGCCCAGGGAAATCACCATAGACGCCTACCGCCAGGAGCAGGGGCTGGAAGAATACGACGACCTGGCACGCGGCTGGCGGCAACTGATCCTCAAGAAGAAATCCTCCGGACCCAGCGTAGGCAGGCCGTCCAAACGCAGCCTGCAACTCTATTTCATGACCTGCTACGATATCGATACTTTTCGCAGCTTTATGGCCAGCGACGGTTTCAAAGGGCTTTATGACCTCCCCGCAGAAGAGATGAAAAATATTCTTGGCGACGAAACCGCATTGATGCTGTTCGGCTTCCGTTTTCTCCGCCAAGTCCTGTTTGGAGAAAACACGATCCCGTTGAAAAAGGAAGCGGCAGAAAAGCGCCGTTGCCGCATCAGTGAAAGAACGGAACAGATCGAACGTGAGGCCAGGGAAAAACGCGCTGCCGAGCAGGACGAAATGTATGGGAACGCATCGGACTAAAACCCTGGGCTGCCAGTCCGATGCCTATTCGCGGCAAAATGCAACCCGATACCGGAACGAATCAGCCGCCAATGGGTACTGAAATCATGTAATCTATGTGACCAAAATCACATACTTTGAATGGCTGGCGCACTAACCTTCTGAGCCGGAATGAACCGCAAACCCGGATTCGATAACCCAGGCAACCCAGAGGAAATTTTCATGAAAAAACTCCTGATCGCTGCAACCGCACTGACCTCCCTGTTTACCCCCCTGTTCGCCCATGCCGGCGACGATCCCCTGCTAAGCGAAGCACGCAGCGTGGCAATGAAATTACCACCAAAGCTTATCGCTCCCCTGCAGCAGGAGATCAGCAAGTCCGGGCCGGAAGGCGCGATTGCGTTCTGCAAGGATATGGCTCCGAAAGTGGCTGGTGAGATATCGCAGGAAACCGGATGGAAGATCAGGCGTGTCAGCCTGAGGGCGCGCAATGACGCACGTGCGAATCCGGATGCCTGGGAAAAGGCCGCCCTTGAGGATTTCGACAAACGTGCCGCATCCGGCGAAGCACCGGAGAAGATCGAGAAGGGCGAGCGTGTAGGAAACGAATTCCGTTACGTCAAGGCCTTGCCGGTAAAGCCGCTCTGCCTCAGTTGCCACGGTCCTGAAGACCAGCTCAGCCCTGCTGTAAAATCAGCCTTGGGCAAGCATTACCCCAATGATCGTGCCACCGGATATTCGGTGGGCCAGATTCGCGGCGCCATCAGTGTGCGAAAACCACTGTAACCAGACCTGAGGGAACAAACTATGCTCCGCTTCCTGTTAGCCTGCCTTGTAATGATCCCGGTCTCCGTCGCCCGGGCCGAGATCATTGACATAGAAAACGCCGAAGCAGCAACGCTTTCTGCTTCGGGCATCGCCGTGATCGATGTTCGCACCGCACCCGAATGGGAAGAAACCGGCGTCATCCCGGGCAGCCGCCTGCTAACTTTTTTTGACGAACGCGGCAATGCCGACCCGAAAGCATGGCTGGAAAAGGTAAAGGGGTTTTCAAAACCCACCGATCCGTTGATCGTCATTTGCCGTAGCGGCAAGCGCTCGAAAGCCGTCAGCCAGTTCCTCTCCGAGCAGGCAGGCTACGCAAAGGTCTACAACGTCAAACACGGCATCAGCAGCTGGATCAAAGAAAGCAGGCCGATCACTCCTGCAGCCCCGGTGCTCGCCTCCTGCCGCCAAGCAAAAACTTGCTGACGCTGTAACCACCCCCTCTCCGCCAACCCCGCTTTCGGTACCAGCATGGCCGCCCCCTGCTGATTTCAAGCCCCACTTTTCCTGCGACATGGCACGGGAGGCATGCCAGCCGTGTGAGCGGCAATCTTCTGGAAACTGCATTCTCCCTGCATCTACGTGTATATGGGAATAATATGGTTCATGAAACAGCCGGAATAAATCTGTGGAATAATACAGTCTGCAATTCGGCCAACAGAATGAATGTCACCTTCCATCTGAGCGTAAATAACACACCCTATGTATTGGCGTTTTGCATTGATCTTCACGGAAATCATCCTGATCACCTATGTGGATTACAGGATGGCGGGATTATATTATTCCCTTGGCGTGCTCTATTGCCTTCCGATCATTCAGACCGCGCATGTCAGCTCAGTCCGCGCGCTCCGCCGCACTGACTCGCGACTGCCCGATGCCATTGGTGTGATATGCGCGATCGCGTGGAGCGCCGTGGAGGCGATCGTTATCTGGCCTTTTTTCCCCTACGGCGCGCTGGCGATGAATATCTTTACCCGTGCCATCACCTTTACCGTACTTGGCCGGGTCATGGTAAAACTATTCAGGGAAAAGGAATATTCACGCAGGGATGCACTGACCGGGCTGGCCAATCGCACAGAGCTTACCGAAAGGTTCGAGATCGAACGGATGCGCAGCGAGCGGACCGGCGAACCCTATTCCATTTTGTTTATCGATATCGACCGCTTCAAGATCCTGAATGACACCCTTGGGCATAATACCGGCGATGAAGCACTCATCGCCCTTGCCGGCATACTGAATGAAAATTCCAGGAAAGTCGACACGGTATCCAGAATCGGTGGGGATGAGTTCGTAGTGCTGTTCACATCAACAGACGAAAAGACCTGCTTGGGGCTGATTGCCCGGATCATGGAAGCGTCCGACAGGAGATTCCGGGATCATGGCTGGCAGATCTCAATCTCCATCGGCTCTGTAACCGAGACCGGAACGGAAAGATCCATTGAGGAGATACTGAGCGAGGCGGACAACAGGATGTACTCGGTCAAGAGAGGAAAACGGCCGTAATAAGGCGGCCGTCAGTCATGGAACCACCGAGTCGATCACGATATTCACTTCTCCGCTGCCGGGTTTTATAGCAGCTGTCGCCCCTTCTAGATCTCCAGGTTGCGCTGTTGCGTTTCCGCTTTTCGAGACCCTTGCCAGCACCACCACCCGGTCAACACTGGATATCCCCATCTCCGGCTGCATCGCGGTGCTGTCATCCAGCACGAACCGGATCGGCAGATCCTTCACCTGCTTGCTCAGGATGGCAAGCGGCATTTTCGACCCTTGGGCTGGTCGCGCGAAGATGAACACGGTATCGGTTGGCGCTACTTTGCCCTTGAGTTCCGGGCTTATTGACACCTTGCCGGAGATCGTTACGGAAGAAGATGTTTTTTTAGCTTCCAGTTCCGCTGTCAGTTTGGCCAGCTTTTTCTTGCCGCCCTTTTGCATCAAGAGAAATTCGCGCGCCTGCTTGATGCCGCTGTAGATCATTTGCACATCGGGGTTATCCTGCGGTAGCAGGTTGGCAAGCTTCGTCCAGTGCCTGATGGCTGCAACGTAATCCCCACGCTCCATCGCGGCAGAGCCCGCCAATGCCAGCGCAAGCTGGTTGTTGCCGTCCAATTCCAGCGCCCTGTCCAATAACCGAGTCGGTTCGCCCAGCAGGGACTGGTTATTTGCCATCGCATAGACATCGGCATAACTGGCCCACAGATGCGCCTCGTACGGCACCAGTTCGACAAGCTTCTGATAAGCGCGCACCGCATCCGGAAAACGCTGCAATTCGCTGTAGGAACGCGCAAGCGTCACCCAGCCATCCGGATCTTCCGGGATCTTTTCCAGTTTTCTTTCCAGCTCCTGCAATGCAGCCTCGGAGCGGATGATGCCGAAATTGTCGACAGCGTTTTGTTTTTGCTGCGGTAGTAGCGCTTCTGTATTCCCGATCACAAGGTAGAGCGGTACGCTGAACAACGGCAGCAATATCACCAGGAAAGCCGCCAGTACTTTGGCGGGTTTACGTGCAGGCCCGGCAGGCTGTGCCTGCAATGCATCGGCACTCTTGACCTCTTCGAGCAAGCGTGCCTGCAATTCGCGCTTGCCCTGTTCGTAAGCCTCCTGGGTCAGCAGGCCGTTGCGCAGATCGGTCTCGAGTTCCGCAGACTGGTCGCGCAGGATGTCCAGGTTGGCGGCATCGCGCAAGACCAGGCTGTCATTTTTATTGCCGGAAGTGCGCAACAGCGGCAGCACCACAAACAGCAGCGCCACCAGCAGCAACACTGCACAGACTATCCAGAACAGGGTCATGCTTTCGGGTCTTTCTTTATTCCTGCGGATTCGTCAGCCGTCTGCGCTGTCTCCGCGGTCTGGTTCAACAATTCAGCTGCACGGCGCACATCCTCGTCGGTCAGTTCCATATCCATCACACGCGATCTCCGTTTGCGTAACTGGAAGAGCAACATGCCGATGCCGACCAGCAACAGCACAAACGGCCCATACCAGAGGACTAGTGTGGTTCTTTTGACCGGCGGGTCATACAGCACGAAGTCGCCGTAGCGCGAAACCAGATAATCGATGATTTCCTGGTCGCTCAGCCCTTTTTGCATCTGCTCGCGCACCTCGCGGCGCAGATCTTCTGCAAGATCGGCGTGAGAGCTTGCCAGCGACTCGTTCTGGCAGACGAGGCAACGCAGATTTTCCGCAAGGCCGATCATGCGTTTTTCCAGTACCGGATCGGCGGCCATGTCTTGCGCTTCCCCGGCAAACGAAGCGACCGGTAAAAGGCATGCGAGCATGATCAATAGATATTTCATTTTGCCTGGAGCTCCCTGATCAGGGGCAGGATCTTCTCATCCAGGATTTCCGGTGTCACCGCACCGATCTGCTTATGCTGAATGACACCCTGTTTGTCTATCACATAAGTCTCCGGTACGCCGTATACACCGTAATCTATGCCAACACGACCCTCGGCATCGGAAACGACCAGTACATAGGGATTGCCGTGCTTGCGCAGCCACGCCTCCCCATCCGCGCGCTGATCCTTGTAGTCCATTCCATAGATCGGCACGATGTTCTTGCGCGCCAGATCCATGAATACCGGGTGCTCGTGCTCGCAAGCGGTGCACCACGAAGCCCAGACATTGAACAGCCAGACTTTACCCTTCATATCCTGCGGCGAAAACTGCTTCGAAGGCTCGTGCAATTGCGGCAGCGTGAATGCGGGCGCTGCACGACCGACCAGTGGGGACGGCACCTCATGCGGATTCAGGTTCAGCCCGACATACATGAAGGCCGCCATGATCATGAAGACCACAAATGGAAGTATGAAACGCATCATGATTGTTTTCCTTCTGCTGCCAATAGATTCGCTGTATCACTTCTGCTGCCCGGGGCCGGCTCCACCGCAACAGATCTCCTTCGCAAGCGATAACGGCGGTCGCTGATCGCCATCACGCCTCCCAGCGCCATCAGCAGGCATCCTGCCCAGATCCAGTCAACAAAAGGTTTGATATAGACGCGCACTGCCCATGCACCATCGCTGTCGGGTATCGGCTCGCCCAGCGACACATACAAGTCGCGCAACAGCCCGGTGCTGATCGCTGCCTCGGTCATCGGCATGCCGGATACGTTGTACGAGCGCTTTTCCGGGAACATCTCGGTGCCCAGTTTGCCGTTCCTGCTGACCGATATCCTTCCCTGTCCGGCCACGTAATTCGGGCCCTCTGTTTCCGTCACGCCGTTAAAACGGAACTCGTAGCCGCCAGCCTGTAAAGTGTCGCCGACATCCATACGCACATCGCGCTCGGTCTCGTAGCCCTTCACCATGGTCACCCCGATGATGAAGGCGGCCACTCCGAGATGCGCCAGTTGCATGCCGTAATAGCTCAGGGACTGGCCGCGCGCCCGCTGCATGAAATTACCGTGCCCGCCCAACCGGTCATGGAAACTCAATATCACCGAATTGATTATCCAGAATGCCATCAGCATCCCCAGCGCGATCAGGGGTGTCCATTTACCCATCGCCAATGGCAGCAGCAGCGCGATCAGCACGGCAGCTACGAACGCCCAGCGCACATGTTTGACCAGCTCCATTCCGGAGAACTTTTTCCAGCGTGCCAGCGGCCCCAGACCCATCACCAAGACCATCGGCGCCATCAGGGGGACGAACACCGCATGGAAATACGGCGGCCCGACCGACAGCTTGCCAAGGCCGAGTGCATCCATGAATAACGGATAGAGGGTTCCGATGAACACGGCTGCAGTCGCAACCGAAAACAGCACATTGTTCATCAGCAACAAAGTCTCGCGCGAAAGCAGATCGAACTTGCCGCCCAAACCGATCTTCGGCGCACGCCATGCGAACAGCAACAGGGAAGAGCCGATCACGATCACCAGGAAGGAAAGGATGAAAATACCCCGCTTGGGATCGGTGGCGAACGCATGTACCGAGGTCAGCACACCCGAACGAACCAGGAACGTGCCCATCAGGCTGAGGGAGAACGCCGCGATTGCCAGCAGCACCGTCCAGCTTTTGAATGCACCACGCTTTTCGGTGACTGCCAGTGAATGGATCAGCGCAGTGCCGACCAGCCACGGCATGAATGAGGCATTCTCGACCGGATCCCAGAACCACCATCCGCCCCAGCCGAGCTCGTAATATGCCCACCAGCTTCCGAGTGCGATGCCACCGGTCATGAACACCCACGCCACGGTCGTCCACGGGCGCGACCAGCGCGCCCAGGTCGCATCCATCTTCCCGCCCAGCAGCGCCGCGATGGCAAATGCAAAGGCAACAGAAAATCCCACATAGCCCATGTACAGCATCGGCGGATGGATCACCAACCCCGGATCCTGCAACAGCGGATTCAAGTCGCGGCCATCGGAAGCGGCGGGCAGCAGACGATCGAACGGATTTGAGGTAAGCAGCATGAACAGCAGGAAGCCCACCGCCACCAGGCCCATCACGCCCAGTACCCGCGCTACCATCTCCTCTGGAAGGTGTCTGCTGAACAATGCGACGGCCAGGGTCCACCCGGCAAGGATGAACGCCCACAACAGCAGCGAACCCTCATGGCCACCCCATACGGCAGCCACCCGGTATGCGACGGGAAGCTGCGAGTTGGAATGCTGCGCGGTGTAAAGTACGGAAAAATCGTTGACTACGAATGCGTAGGTCAAACATGCAAAAGCGATGGCCATGAACACGAACTGGCCATGTGCCAGCGGGCGGGCTGCACCCATCAATACCGGGTTGTTCCTCGCTGCACCAATGATCGGCAAAACACCCATGCAAAGCGCAAGGAACAAGGCAACAATCAAAGCAAAATGTCCAACCTCTGGAATCATGGCAAATACCCGGATAATTATCTGGAGACAGGTGCGGTGGCGGGACTTGCCGGAGCTTGTTCCATCGAGGAAGTGCGTGCTGCCTCACCTTTCTTCAGCGCGTCAGCGGCTTCGGGCGGCATGTAATTCTCGTCGTGCTTGGCCAGGACTTCTTCTGCGTGCATCACCCCATCGGCCTCGATCTTGCCCTGAGCGACCACGCCCTTGTCTTCCTTGAACAGGTCCGGCAGGATGCCCTTGTACACAACCGGTATGCTCTTATGCTTATCGGTAATCACGAAATGCACCGTCAGTCCGTCATTCTCGCGCTTGATGCTCCCGATCTCGACCAGCCCGCCAATACGGAAGCTGCGCCCTTGCGGCGCTTCGTTATTGAATACCTGGGTCGGGGTGAAATACAGGCTGACATTTTTGTCCAGCGCGTTCAGCACCAGTCCGACGACCAGCGCCAGCGCAATAACTGCAACGACGATAAATACAAATCTCTTCTGGCGGGGCTTCATTTCAATCCTCATCTCCTGCTTCATTTTCCGCATCCCGCATCAGGCGCACCTGCTGCAGGGTGATCTTCCGCTTGTGCATCACCATCGCGATCTCGATCGCAAAAATGAGGAATGCCACGGCATACGAACCCAGCCAGATATAGGCAAGCGGATTCTCTCTCATCCAGATATCCAGGCCACTCATGACCGTACCTCCGACACGTTACTGATAAAACCAGCTGATTGAGGGTTGAGGTGTGATGCGGACATTCCCGCATTCGTGGCATTCGCGCACCGTGTCATGACCGCACCTCCGGCAGTTCGTTGATCCAGGCTGTGTTCCGTTCGCGCTCCAGGATGATGCTGCGCACACGCGCCAACACTACCGCGATCGCATACAGCCAGCATGCCACCAGCACGGTGAACATAGCCTGCTGCATCGCGACATGCATTGAGGTGCCGCTGAATTTTATGGTCGATCCCTGATGCAGGGTATTCCACCATTTCACTGAAAAATAAATGATCGGCACGTTCACCGAGCCCACGATTGCCAGCAACGCGCTGGCTCGATCTGCACGACGCGGATCGTCGATTGATGCGTGCAACGCGATGAAGCCCAGATACAGGAACAGCAGGATCAGCTCGGACGTCAGGCGTGCGTCCCACACCCACCACGTGCCCCACATCGGTTTACCCCATAATGCGCCCGTCCACAATGAGATGAAGGCGAATAGCGCGCCGGTCGGCGCAATCGCGGTGGCCATCATCGAGGAGAGGCGGGTATTGAATACCAGGCCCAATGCAGCATAACCCGCCATGACCAGATAAAGAAACATGGACAGAATCGAAGCAGGCACATGAATGAAAATGATGCGGTAGAACTCACCCTGCTGGGCATCCGCGGGCGCGACCGCAAAGCCGATGTACAGGCCAGCGACAAGCAATACCGCTGCGAAGATCGCGAACCACGGAATCAACTTCCCGGCCAGGCCGTAAAAAGTTGTGGGGGCTGAATATTTGAACCAGTTTATTGCCAACTTGTTACTCCATCGAAATTCGTAAAGCCTGCGCCGTCACCCAAGGCGTAAACACCAGCGACAGCACCAGCATCGCACCCAGCAAAGAAAGATGCGAAGCCGCACTCAGCCCGGTCGAGACCGCTTCCACCGCACCGGTGCCGAAGATCAGCACCGGAATGCACAACGGCAACACCAGCAGCGACAGCAGCACTCCGCCTCCGCGCAGTCCCAGCGTCAATGCCGCGCCGATCGCGCCGATCATGCTCAACACCGGCGTTCCCAGCAACAAGCCGAGGATCAATATGCCCAGCGCCTGCACCGGCATATCGAACTGCAAACCCAGCACCGGAGCCATCAGCACCAGTGGCAGGCCGGACACCATCCAGTGCGCCGTTATCTTGCCCAGAACCAGCATGGACAAAGACTGCGGTGCCAGCATCATCTGTTCCAGCGTACCGTCCAGATAGTCGGCAGAAAACAATCGCCCCAGCGACAACATCGACGACAGCAGCGCCGCCACCCACAGCACACCCGGGGCCATCTTTCTCAGCATGGCCATTTCCGGGCCGACACCCAGAGGGAACAGGCTGACCACCATCACGAAAAAAATCAGTGTAGTGAGCACATCCGCGCGGCGACGCATTGCCAGCACCAGATCGCGCCGTATCACCAGTACCAGCAAACCGGTCAGGGTGGATCTTTTCATGACAGAAAAAAATCCTTGCCGCCCACCTTCATGCTCGACGCAACCATCATGATAGCGACAAACTGCGCATTTCCACACCGGCCACCTGCAAAGCCTGATGCGTGGTAAAAATGACCATCCCCTGTCGCGCCAGATGCTCCGCGATCAGATCCTGAATCAGCGACACAGCTCCGACATCCAGCGCGGTCAAAGGTTCATCCAGCACCCATAATCCGGCATCGCTGACCAGCAATCGCGCCAGCGCGACACGTCGCCGCTGCCCCTGCGAAAGTACTTTGGTCGGCAACCGCTCGCGGCCGCGCAGCCCCATGCGCCGCAAGGCGGCCAGAGCCTCCTTCTCGTCGAGCTCGACACCTGAAAGCCCCGCCGATATGCGCAGGTTTTCCAGTGCGCTCAATTCATCCTTGATCGCATTCAAATGCCCGAGATACAGCAGTTCGGCATAATAATCCTCATCCAGGTCACCGATCTTCTCGCCGCGCCAGATGATATCGCCCTCATCCGGCATCATGAAGCCGCACAAAGTGCGCAGCAGGCTGGTTTTACCGCTGCCGTTCGCGCCTTGCACTTGCATGATCTGCCCGGGGTGCAACGAGAAATTCAGTCCGGCAAACAAACGATGATCGCCGCGACTGCAAGCAAGATTGCTGACTTCCAGCATGAAGGGAAACCTGATATTTATATTGAGGGAATTGTATGCGATTAGGTCTGTCGGTGACAACGCCAAATGCTGAAATATCGGGCAATCCCTTGCGTATTCATGACGAACGGTGCTAGGAACCGCTGCATAAATACGAAATGACCCGGCAACACGCTCTCAGGCTTGACTCGGTAAATCACGGCACACTGGTCTTCGGCACCGCACAAAGCCTGCATCTAAACGGCCTGCCCCGCCGCAAACCCGGAAGCCCATGCCCACTGGAGGTTATAGCCGCCGAGCTGGCCGGTGACATCCACCACTTCACCGATGAAATACAGGCCGGGCACATCGATGCATTCCAGGGTCTTTGAAGACAGCGCGCGGGTATCGATACCGCCGCAAGTCACTTCAGCCTTGGTGTATCCCAATGTACCGCTCGGGGTGACCTGCCAGCCATGCAGCTGCGCAGCGATTTCCTTGCGCTGCCTGTCGTTGTACTGGTTGAGCGGCCGGTTCTCGACCCCCGGCAACTGCGCACACCACACCTCTGAAAAACTCTTCGGAAACCATTGCGCCAGGTAATTGCTCAACAGCTTCTTGCTGGTCTTCTGTTCACTCAATAGCGCCGCCATGTCGCAGTCCGGCAACAGGTTGATGTGCAGCGGCTTGCCGTGTTGCCAGTAGGAGGATATCTGCAATATCGCCGGGCCGCTCAACCCGCGGTGGGTGATGAGCATGTTCCCGCGAAACGACTGCTTGTGTAAACCACCAATAACCTGCTGCGCGCCCGATTTGCTACGTTGCGTGCTCGCTCGTTCCTCGCCTACCTCATTGGTATGTTTCGTCACTCGCTGCGCGGCGCCTTGCATATCGGTCTGCTCGCGACGGCTCTTGGTGGTTCCCAAACCGAAGCTCACCACGACATCCAGAGAGACGCCTGTCAGGCTGGCATACGGCTTCCAGTCGGCCGGTGCGACACTCAGCGGCACCAGGCCTGGCTTGAGCTTGGTGATGGGAATGGCAAATTGCTCGGCGACGTGGTAACCGAACGGCGTCGCACCGGAATTGGGGATGGATAATCCGCCGGTCGCGATCACCAGTGATTCCGAGTTGAATTCACCCCGCGAGGTGCCGACATGGAAGGCCTGGAGTTTTGGCCTCGTCATTGCCCCCTCTTCCACTGGCGGGCGGGGCGTGTAGTTTATGTCGCCGATCTCGCAATTCATGAAGCGCTTCACCCCCGCCGCTTCACATTCCTCCCGAAGCATCGCGATAATGACATCCGACTCTTCGTCGCAGAACAATTGCCCGAGCGTCTTTTCGTGATAGCCGATATGGTGTTTGTCCAGTAGCGCGATGAAATCCTGCGGCGTGTAGCGCGCCAGCGCAGAACGGCAGAAATCCGGGTTGCTGGAGATGAAATTCTCCGGCCTGGTATTGAGATTGGTGAAGTTGCAGTGACCGCCGCCGGAGATGCGGATCTTCTCTGCCAGTTTTCTGGCGTGGTCGAGCAACACCACGGAGCGCCCGCGCTGCCCTGCCTGCATCGCGCACATCAGGCCCGCCGCGCCCGAACCGATAATGATCACATCTGATTTCATGTTGAACCCGCTCCCTGCCCGGTTATGATTATGCAAACAGCTTCAGGCAGCGCTGCGTCATAGTTGCGTGTGCATTATCCCGCAAAATGTTCATGCGGGAATATTTTCAAGGTTCAGGGTGGTAATGCGATGCGCGCAGCTCACCGGACTTGAATGCCCTGGATGCGCTCTGATAGTAGGCGATAGCCTCGGTCAGCAGTTGCGGGTCGACTTCAGCAGGTTCAGGCTCGTAATTCTCCGGGTTAATACGGTAGCTCTCCACCTGCTGTTTCGGCAGCAACACCGTCAGGATATTGTTCTTCAGATAGCCCAACGCCTGGTAATTGCTGACGAATGCCCGCTCCAGAGGAACGCCCTCTTCGAAGATATAGCGGCCAAAAAACTGCTCATCGCCTTCCTTGCCCAATATCCTGATCAGCGTCGGCGGGATGTCGATCTGGCTCACGACATGCGGATAGCTTCCGGGTTTTAGCAGCGCCGGCGCATAGAATATCAGCGGGATGCGATAACTGATGACTGGAAGCTTGGTCTTACCGGAGACCGACGCACAGTGGTCCGAGACGATGACGAAGAGCGAATCCTTGAACCAGGGCTTGCTCTTCGCGTCGCGGATGAATTTCCCGATCGCATAATCGGTATATTTCACGGCGCCTTCACGCCCCCCCGGCGAAGGAATGTCGATCCTGCCATCCGGATAGGTGTATGGGCGATGGTTAGACGTGGTCATGATGTGCGCAAAGAACGGTTTTTCCGTCATCGATTTATCATCGAACGCCCTAATCACATTATCGAACAGGGCTTCATCAGCAACTCCCCACACGTTTTCGAACATCACAGTCTCCTGAGGGAAATCCGTGCGATCCAGCACGCGATAATCATTCACGCCAAAATAGGCGTTCATGTTGTCGAAATAACCGTATCCACCGTAAATAAAAAACGGGGAAAATCCCTGGTGTTCCAGCAGCTCGCCGATGGTGGTCAGGTGATCATTCTTGATCCGTCGCACGATGGCTTGCCCGGGGATCGGCGGTGTACCCAGAGAAAGCGCCTCCAAGCCACGCACGGTCCGGGTTCCGGTCGCGAACACGTTCTCGAACTTAAGCCCCTCCCGCGCCAGAGCGTCGATGTTCGGCGTCAACCCCTGACTCGACCCGTAGGCGCCGACAAAAAGATATGAAAGACTTTCCACGGTGATCAGAACGACGTTGCGCGGTTTCCTGATAAATGGAGACTTATCGCGGGCTGTGGTTTTATTCTTCCCATTCATGGCCACCGCAGGGAGCTGGGTGCGTTTCACGCCCATCTTCTTCAGCACCGCATCGGCCTCTTCCTGCGGGATAGTCCGGTAGAACCTGTCGTAATCCAGCTCGTTGCGCCGCATCGCCGCTGAGATCGTAAACATCCCGTTCCCCGACAGCTCCGCCGCATAGACATTTCCCTGGCCTTCCATCTGTTCGATAGTTGCCATACTCATCGTCAGCGTCGGCAGAACGAATGCCGCGACACCAAACCCGGCACGCTGATGCCATGAGAGCTTCTTGCTGTCGGCGTGCCTGACATGCTTGAAAAGCAGCCGCACGATCAATGCCGACAGCGCGCCGATCGCTGTCAATATCCAGCCGACCGGGTAAGACTCGCGGATGTTGCCGACAACTTCATGGGTATAAACCAGATAGTCCAGCGCAATGAAATTGAAACGCGTGGAAAACTCCATCCAGAAAGTTATTTCCGCCACGGCGCCAAACAACAGCAACGCGGTAACAAACCACAGCCAGATGACCCGCAGCACCAGATGAAACCGGCTGTTGCGCCACCTGTTCGGAAGTGCCGCCTCATACAGGAACACCACGGAAAGCAGTACGGAAATGACGGCCGCATCGAACCACAACCCCCGCGCAAAAATTCCCGGCCACAAGCTCAAAGGTGCAGACTCCAGGCCGGTCAGAAAAACAAGATAGATGCGCGTTGCAGTATAGATAGCCAGCAACAGCACGCCAATCAGCACCGGCAGCAATGGAATCCTTTGTATCGTGTTCTTAATCATTCGATCTTCCCGGTTAACGCGCGTCAGGTGACGCACCTTGTTCTGCCCGGCATACTCGCTCCGGAACAGTAAAAACAGCACGTGTCACAGCAAAATATCCAGCAACCCGTCGGGTATTCTATCAAAGGAATGCTGCAAAATTCTGCAACGCCGAATGGGACAATCGTTTGCCACGATAGTTCAGGGCCGTTAGTCAACGCCATTGCGCATGATGCGGCACACCCGCCCTCTGAGGTCATTCGTCAGCGTGCGTATTTGCCGATAAATTCGGACACCGTCTCGCGGTAGACCGGCCAGCCGATCCTGCCGCTGTTGCCATGCTCGCCGCCTTCGATGAGCACGAGCTGTTTCGGCTGCGGCGCCGCAGCAAACAACTGTTGCGACATCTGATAGGGGATCTTCTTATCTTCTTTCCCGTGAATAAGAAGCACCGGTATCCTGAGGCGCGGGATCTTTTCCAGCGATTCAAAACGCTGGTTGAGCAGCAGATCTACCGGCAGGTAGCCATACACCAGCCTGCCCATGTCGGCCATCGAAGTGAATGTGCTCTCGGCGATCAGCCCCGCCGCATCCGCATGATGCACCGCCAGATCGATGCCGATCGCACCGCCCAACGAATTCCCGTAAATGAAGATCTGCTGCGCCTTCACCCCGCGTTGTTTGAGAAGATACTGCCAGGCGGTTTCGGCATCTTCATAGACTTTTACCTCGCTTGGATCTCCTCCGGTGCTCTTGCCATAGCCGCGGTAATCCACCAGCAGCACGTTAAGCCCCAGCGTGTGAAAGCGTTTCGCGCCTTCCAGATGAGCGCCAATGTTGTTTTCATTCCCGTGCAGATAAAGGACTGCTGGCGCACCGAGTTTGTTAGCATGGACCCACCATGCATTCAGGTCTCCCTTGTCGGCGCCACTGCCGACCGGTATGCGCAATTCCTCGTATTTCATACCCAAGCGATCCGGTGTGGTTTGGATGATCGGAGACGGCAGGAACACATGCTGAATCTGCGTGGACCACATGTAAGTACATACCGACAAATATCCGAGTACGGCGACCGTTGCGATTCCGGCTGCCCGGCTTGCCATGCCGGAAAATCTCACGCTGCACCTTCAAGCTTCTTCCACAAGCACGCCCCCTTGCTGGCCTTGTCGATTTCGGCAAGTTGTTGCGTGTGCTCGGCCAATTCCTCGGCACTGGGCTGCAACACGCGTATCTTAGAGCGCGATGCATCGATGACCGGCACCGCAGACTGGCGGGCTCCGGACAGATCGTCGCCGAGCAGGCTATCCTGTCCGCGCGTCATCGCAAAATACACCTCGGCGAGCAGCTCGGTATCCAGCAGCGCGCCATGCAGTGTGCGGTGCGCATTGTCGATCTCATAGCGGCTACACAGGGCATCCAGGCTGTTCTTCTTGCCGGGATGCATCTCGCGCGCGACCTTGAGCGTATCGACCACCGTATTCTGCAGCGGCTGCAATCCGATCAACTCCAGCTCGTTATTCAGGAAGCCCAGGTCGAACGGGGCATTGTGGATGATAAGCTCGGCGCCTTCGATGAATTCAAGGAAGCTGTTCACGATATCGGAGAACTTCGGCTCGTTTTGCAGGCGTTCGTAGGTCAGGCCGTGTATCTCGACCGCACCCGCGTCGATCTCGCGCTCCGGGTTGAGATAGCGGTGAAAGCGGCGCGATGAAAGCTTGCGCCCATCCAGTTCGATCGCCGCCAGCTCGATGATGCGGTGCCCGTCCCTGGGGCTCAATCCCGTTGTTTCGGTATCCAGCACGATCTGTCTCATCACTTGTTCCCGTTCAACAATTCTTCGATGCCGCGATTCGCCAATTCATCCGCGCGTTCGTTACCGTCATGCCCCGCATGGCCCTTGACCCACACCCATTCGATCTGGTGCTGCTCCGCCAACGCATCCAGCCTGCGCCACAGATCCTCGTTCTTCACCGGCTTCTTGTCCGCCGTCTTCCAGCCGCGCTTCTTCCAGTCGTGGATCCAGGTACTGATCCCCTGCTGCACATATTTCGAGTCGGTATGCAGCCGCACATGGCAATGGCGCTTCAGCGCCTCCAGTGCTGCGATCGCGCCCATCAACTCCATGCGGTTATTGGTAGTATGCGCCTCACCACCGGATAGCTCGCGTTCCTTCCCCCTGGTGCGCAACAGTGCGCCCCACCCGCCCACGCCGGGATTCCCCTTGCAGGCGCCGTCAGTGAATATTTCCACTATATCCTTGTTCATTGCGGGTCAATCTTTCTGCGTTGCGTGATCTTGTTGTTCAACTTGGGTGCGGCAGGCAGAAGCTTGCGCACCAGCCTCT
>Ga0224495_10000446_pt1 | contig 33350 bp, 30 predicted proteins | sample SF_Jul11_sed_USG_FD_168128 | JGI IMG/M metagenome (GOLD analysis project Ga0224495, IMG submission 168128) | Sediment microbial communities from San Francisco Bay, California, United States - SF_Jul11_sed_USGS_4_1 | ecosystem: Environmental > Aquatic > Marine > Sediment | place: USA: California... | reverse complement strand
TCGAGAATTTCTTGTTTTCGTATTTCAAATCGTCGCTCCATGACTTTTCCTTTCCATGGGGACTATTCCCCTGGAAAGTTATTCGTATAAATGACTTACAAAACTTTAATTATGTTGGACAGTAAAAATATACAAATTCATCATTTTTCATTCTATCCATTTGAATTTTATTTAGGCCTTTTGAGCTTGCTACTGTTATTAATTTTGCTGCAAAAAGTTTAACGAATCCCAAGATAAAACTATTAACAATTTTCTGGTATTTCTCTGCACAGATGTTTTCCTTACTCTCTTCCATATTAGCTTTTCTCCTGTTTTTTATAATATTCGACGACGGGTGGCACGGTCAAGCTGTGTGCTTGGCCGTGGCGGGTTTGCCTGTGTCTTGTCAATTTCAATCGTTTTTTCATTTGGGCTCCAATCCGTATCACGCTGCAAGCTAGAGCTTGAACTCTTACCTACACAAGCTTTGCCGTGCACCACGGGCAGACGATCCAGTAGTTGGTATCGACGGAGTTGCCGCAGGTGGTGCAGACTTCCGGGAACGGCCGGAGGTGCCAGGGCTTTTTGGGTTTCTTATGGCACCACGGGCAGTATTTCATAAAGTTGGTCATCTTGCCGCCGCAATGGTGGCATTTGGTTTTGTAATCCGGCTTAGTGCCGTTGGGCTCCTGCGGGATAAAGCCGGGGCCGTAGCACCACGGGCAATAGTGCCACTCCGGGGCGACGCCGCGGTGGCAATGGTGGCAGATATGCGACAACTGCGAGCGGTCATCGAAGCGGTTGCGCTGGCTGCCGCACCAGGGGCAACTTTGCATGGATTCGGTAATGGGCTCGCCGCAATCGACACAGGCAAACAGTGCGCCCAGCACCTTCTGGTACCGCTGGGTAAAACTGGCCCGGCGAAGCTGCCGCCAATCAAGGGCTTTTTTCTTTGCGACAGTGGTCTTTTTGTCGTGCAGGGCCTTGGGCAGGGCCTGCTCCATCGCCGCCAGCATCTGTTTGGCGTTGGCAAAGCGTCTTTCCGGGTCCGGGTCCAGCGCCTTTTTCATAAACCGCACAAACCCCGGCGAGGTCCTATCCCGCAATTTCTCCAGCCCCCGCGGCGGCCAGTGGAACGGCCATCGCGGCAGCGTACCGGTAATGAACTCGTACAGGATCAGTGCCACGGAAAAGCAGTCGCTGCGATACGTCGGCCTGCCGAATGCCTGTTCCGGGGAGACGTAGCCGGGGGTGCCGTAGTCGTCGATGGTTTTCATCCGGCCGGTGAACTGGACGCCGATACCGAAATCGCCCAACGCCGCCCTGCCATTGCCAAACAGGAAGATATTGTCCGGCGTGACGTCGCAGTGGACCAGCCGCTTGGAATGAGCATAGGCCAGACCATCCAAAACCTGACGAATAATGCCGACAATGCGGCGAACGCTCATCGGCCGCGAGCAATCTCCCAGCGTTCCGGTGGACAATTCGGTAGCCATGACGGCGTGACCGTCGATGATGTCGACGTTCTTAATCGGCATCAGGTGCGGGTGGCGCAGTTGCGACAGCAGCCGAACTTCACGGAGGATGGTTTCGTTGTCACGCTTGCCCGCCCCGTCGGTCAGGGGGATTTTCAGGGCGACCCAGATGCCCTCCAGCGTGTCCCGGGCCTTCCAGACCTCGCAGTAGCCGCCTTTGCCCAACCGCTTCTGGAGCCGGTATTTGCCAATGCGCTGTTTGGGGTGCAATCGAGTTTTTTTATCCCGGGGTGCCTGTAACTGAGATTTTTCGTTCCCACTGTCCATTTTCGCATCATCAAATATAGTGATATTCAACCGTCGCGGTTTTGCCCTGACTAAAAGAGGCCGTTATCCTATCAAAGTTCCGCCTCCGATTCCAACAAAAAACACCCGCGTCTCCGCGATTAAATTGGCGTTATTTTCGGCTGTTTTCCTGCCTAAACAGCCGAAAATGCCAGCCGCCAAACAGCCCTTTGACAAAAACAAAATGTTTTGTTAAAATAGAGTCACTGGATTTGTTTCAAGGAGAAATGTCTATGCGATTATTTGTCAGTCTCGGCCAGAGCAGTGTGAATGAATTGCAGTTTGACCGCGGACCTATTTATGTCGGCAGGCAAATGGGCAGCCAGGTATTTCTTCCGGACAAATCTGTTTCCCGCCAGCACGCGGTATTTTACACAACTAAAGACGGCGTCTGGATCATCGAAGATTTGGGTTCTTCCAATAAAACCTGCGTGAACAGTCAGGCGATCCACAAAACCGAGCTGAAACATAATGACATCGTTCGTATTGCCGACTTCCTGATACGCGTCAGCCTGGAAGCCGATGAAGATCATAACCGGCATAATGAGATGGAAGATACGATCACAGGCGAACGTCACATCCACCGGGATCTTCATACCGTCGAACGAAAACTTGAGGCGCACGACGCCCCCCCGTTCAAATTCTCCCCCAAACGCATCAAACAATATCATGAAATCCTTGCCGCTATAAACCAACACAAGAAGATGGATTCACTTTATAAATCGGTTATGGATATCTTGTTTCGGCAATTCAAAGCCAAAAATGTCTGGATGTCCTTTCGTAAAGGCCTTTCGGGACCGGCGGACATTGAGGATGGCAGAAAACTTTCAACCGAACACATCAAACGTCTCGATCTTGCACTGCCGGCAAGCTTGTCTGAGGCCAGCACCGGAAATATGTATTTGCTGGTTCACCAACTTCCGCGACAAATCATCGTCCGCGGCATTCGATCCGTCATGATCGCTCCTATTCTTGCCGGAAAGGATAATCATGGGGTGATTTATATCGCTAACGCAACGGACCATCCGCATTACAATCTCGAAGACATGGATTACCTGATCCTCATTTCAATTAACATCGCCTACGCAATTGAAAGACTCTGACAGGCGCCTATGACGTTGACGACGGGACCTTTTTCCGTTCCATGAGTTTATTGACCAGCATGGCCGCAACGGTATCCCCGGACGCATTCACCATTGTCGCTGGCGGGTCCACAAGCGTCCCCAGCATCGAGATGATCGGCAATGCTTCCGGACCAAAACCATAGAGCGAAACGATCAGCACCTCCCCCAGAAAACCGCCGCCGGGGATGCCGCTCATGACAACGCCGCACAACAGGGAGACCGCAACCGCCCCCGCAAAGGTGCCCATCCCTGAAAACTCCCGTCCAAACAATGAGAACAGAACGGCGATTTTAACAATGGCCGCCAGGCACGTTCCGTCCATGTGGATCGTTGCCCCCAGAGGCAGCACGATTTCGCGAACATCTTCGGGGACCCCGATGCGGCGGGCGGCCTCCATATTCGCCGGAAGCGCCGCCAAACTGCTGCCGGTTCCCCAGGCCGTTAACGCCGGAGGTAAGATATGTGTCCAGAAACTCTTGACTCCGCCTCTGCCGGCGGCAAGAAACGCATACATGCTGAATCCAACCACAAAGTACCCTATCGCCACAGGATAATACAAGGTAACAACACGAAAATAGGTCCCCACCAGGTCCGAACCATATGTCCCGATCAAATACGCGAAATAGGCCCCCAACCCGATCGGCGCATAATACATGATCAGCTTTATTACCCGGCCCATGACGGCCGATCCGGAGACCAGAAACTCACGAAAGGCCCGCCCTTTTGGACCTGCCGCCTGCGAGGCCAAACCGGTCAGCACTGAAAATACAATCAAGGCCAGAATATTCTGGCGGGTTAACAGCTTGGAAAACTCATTGACAGTAAACGCATCGACAATTTTTTCGGCAACGCCGCCTACTTTTTCCACCGGCGGCGCGTCCATCTGTAACGACAATCCCTTGGCCGGATCCAAAAGCTTCACGGTACACAACATCAGAGCCGCCGAAATAACCCCTGTAACCACAAAAACAAGCAACATCAGACCGGCAATACGGCTCAGGCGTTTAAGACTTGAACTGGAAGCGATTGCAGAGGAGATCGAAAAAAAGATCAGCGGGACAACCGCCGTAAACAGCAGATTCAGAAAGATATCCCCTAATGGCTTGAACTCAAACTTAAACTTGAAAATGTAAAATCCGGGCCCGATAGTCGCGCCCAAGATGGAGCCGATAACCACCGAAACGATCAGGATGATGGTAAAACGCCATTGCTTAAGAAATACTTTAGTACTCATACAGGTCAATTTAGAAATAATTCATGGCCTTGATTTTCTTTATCTGGATTTCATCCTGTTCGACAATCAGGATTAATTCTTCAAAAAGTTCCCGTATCTGCTCTTCGACGGGCTGACGGACGACCTGCCGGTACAACTGCATCAGGCATTCATCAAGAAGCACCGCTGCATCCAGCACTTCAGCAGCTTCAGTCTCCGGCGTTATCTCAATCCTTTCGAAACAGTGACAGTCCGGAATGTGCGGCTGATAGGAAATCGGTACTTTTAAGAAATGGCTGACTTTCTCTTCGGGCAGTTTACTCAATAAATCCCGCATGTGGTGGCTGTGGCGGCTCATGTATTCGGTCAACAGACGCACTCCTTCGTGGCTGCTTTCCCTTGAGAATGTCTCATAAAATGTTGAAAGTAAATCTTCGAATGCTTCGACATGATCCAGAACCTGGCCTATCGTGATCGCCCGCATTTTGAGTTTCCTTTCAATTATGACTGCGACTTATCCCCTCAAAACTCGCGCCGCATCTTTCGCAAAATACGTAATGATGATGTCGGCGCCCGCCCGCTTAATCGAGATCAGGGTTTCCATCAGCACCGCATCGCGGTCGATCAGTCCCTGTTCCGCCGCGGCCTGAACCATCATATACTCCCCCGACACATTATAGGCGGCAATCGGAACATCAAATGCATCTGCCACCCGACAGATGATATCCAAATACGACAAAGCGGGCTTGACCATCAGGATATCTGCACCTTCTTCGAGGTCCAGTTCCATCTCACGAAGGGCTTCCCGGCTGTTGCCCGGGTCCATCTGGTAACTTTTGCGATCCCCTTCTTCCGGGGCGCTGTGGGCCGCTTCCCGAAAAGGACCATAGTAAGCCGAAGCATATTTGGCGGCATAGGACATGATCGGCGTATCCGAAAAACCGGCCGCATCCAGCACACTGCGCATCTTGCCAATCCGGCCATCCATCATATCCGACGGAGCCACCATATCAGCACCGGCCTGTGCATGGGCCAAGGCCATTTTCGCCAACAATTCCAGAGTGGGGTCGTTATCAATTTTGCCGTCTTTAATGAGACCGCAATGCCCGTGATCCGTATAGGCACACAGGCATACATCTGTAATGACCAGCAGTTCCGGCACAGCCTTCTTGATCTGCCGAATGGCCCGGCACACCGTTGAATCTTCAGCATAGGCCTCCGAGCCCGATTCGTCTTTTTGCTCCGGCAACCCAAACAGTAAAACAGCCGGGATCCCTAACGACGCGACCTCAGCGGCCTCTTCGGCAATTCTGTCCGGAGAGAAATGAAAACAGCCCGCCATCGAAGCAATCGGCTCCTTTACCCCCTTGCCCGGGCAGGTAAAAAGCGGATACACCAAGTCATCCACGGACACTTTTGTCTGGCACACCAGTCGCCGCAGCTCGGCACTGGCTCGCAACCGTCTTTGTCTTATCACCGGAAAACCCATGATGCTCTCCTGTTCATAATCTCCAAAAAAGCTCTTACTGCATACTGACCACGATCGAAAATCCCCGTTCCTGCGCTGCTATGTAGTGCCATCCCGATGCTCGGGATAAGTCACGGATTGGCTGGCGGGTCCCGATCTATCGGGATACTACCCTTAAAAATAGACCCGAATATATTACCCTAAACACATGATAATATAAAGAAAGACTTTGACAAATTTTCACAAAACATCCGAGTTTTATATACCAATCACGATTGAAAATCCCCGTTTCTGCGCAGCTGTATAGGCCTGTCCCGATGCATCGGGATAAGTTACGGGTTGGTTCGCGGAAATTTACTCCTCCAAACTACGATTGCGTGGATGATTCTCCAACTGGATTAATTCAGTTGTATTGCCTCAAAAGAGACAGGAAACATTTATAAGCAGCCCACGTCTTCTATGGCGAATAACAGTACCGCTCAGACAGGGACGCCTGAGCTACTTTGTTCGCTTGACGATCATGTTTCCCGGCAATTGCTTAACAAGCCCTTTAAGCTGCAAACTGATAACCGCGGCGTGAACCTTCCCCGCCGGAAACTGTGTCAACCCGATCAACTCCTCCACATGCACCGGTTCGGAGTTCAGATGTTTCAGGATCGCGCTTTCTTCATCACTTAAGTTCAATTCCGACACATCGAACAGGGTTCGCTGGACATTCGCCTGTGCATCCGTTGCAGCCGCACCCGCATGATCCTTCAGTCCGTCCCCGACATACCCCAGAGCATCCATAATCTCCTCGATACTGTCCACCAGCTGCGCTCCCTGCTTGAGCAGTTTGTGACAGCCGGCGCTGGCCGGTGAATCGATCCGCCCCGGTACCGCCATCACTTCACGGTTATTATCCACCGCTGCCTGTGCCGAAATCAGCGCCCCGCTGCGATAGGTCGCCTCCACCACCAACACCCCCATCGACAATCCCGCGATAATCCGGTTGCGCCCGGGAAAGTTTTCCGCCAGCGGCTCATACGTCAGCGGCAGTTCGCTGACCACCGCACCATTTTCGACAACCTGCTCAAACAGCGCCTTGTTCTCCGGCGGAAACACACTCGCCAACCCGCACCCCTGCACGGCAATCGTCCGTCCCCCCGCCGCCAGGGCACCGCGATGGGCCGCGGTATCAATGCCCCGCGCCAGCCCGCTGACAATCGTAAATCCCGCCGACGCCATCAGATGCGAAAACCGGTTGGCCTGCTCGGTACCGTAATGCGTACACCGCCGGCTGCCTACAACCGCCATCGCCAGGGCATCCGCCCGGCTCAGCGAGCCCTTGACATACAATACCGGGGGGGGATCATAAATCGCTTTCAGTGCCGCCGGATACCGATCATCCTGCAAGTGAATCACCCACACGCCAAGCTTGTTCGCCAGCGCCAGTTCTTTTTCAGCGTCAAACGCACTCCGGCTGCGGGCAATCATCTCGGCGGTCTTGTACCCGATGCCCTCGACCTTGGTCAGTTCAGATACAGACGCCCCCAAGATCCGCTCGACATTGCCAAAATATTCCAACAATCGCCTAAACAGCGTCGGCCCGATCCCCTCCGCACGAATCAATTTCAGCCATAATTCAATCCCGGGACTATGTTCCTGAGTACGCATAAACCTCCTTTCCCTGTTTTTGTAGGTTTAACGAAAAAGTGTACTCATATATCACCCAAGGTCAAGTATAATTGCCGGCGTCTTTGGATTAATACTTGCTTTTTTCAAGTTTCTTCGTATGGTAAAATAATAAACGTTTCATAACAGCAACCCTTTACGGAAAGATACTTATGGCGAACAAAACGATTACCGCACCCAAAGGATTTATGGCTGCCGGACTCTATTGCGGCATCAAAAAATCGGGAAAGCCGGATTTAGCACTTCTCTATTGCCCGACTGGCGCCAAGGCGGCGGCGGCATTCACAACCAACGCGATTCAGGCCGCATCGGTAACGGTGTGCAAGGCGCACGTTCAGAACACGCCGATTTACGCCGCGGTTATTAACAGCGGCAACGCCAATGCCTGTACCGGCACCAAAGGCCTCGCCAGCGCAACAGTCATGTGCAGTAAGGTTGCCAAAGAACTGAATATCCAAACAGATCAAGTTCTTATTGCCTCGACAGGTATCATCGGTCACCAGCTTCCGATTACCCGGATTAACACCGGTATCTCACAAGCTGTTAAACTGCTCAGCGATTCGCAGGCCGCCGGCGCCAACTTCGCCAAGGCCATCATGACCACCGACACCAAACCTAAGCAGGCCACGCAAACCGTTGAAATCTATGGCCAAACCGTCACCATCGCAGGAACCGCCAAGGGTGCCGGAATGATCGGGCCGAACATGGCAACAACCATCAGTATGATTACAACAGATATCGCCATCAGCAAACCCCTGCTGGGAAAGGCACTCAAAAGCGCGATCGGAATTTCCTTGAACCGCCTAACAGTGGATGGACATCAGAGTACAAATGACACAGCTATAATTCTCGCCTCCGGTCTGGCACAAAACAGAGTCCTCAAAAAACAGGATTCCGGCTATCGAAGATTTTCCCGGGCATTAAATGAGCTATGCAGGGATCTGGCAAAGCAAATGGCCCTTGATGCCGAGGGCGCAACCCGCATGTTCACGGTGGAGGTCAAAGGCGCCGCCAAAAAGGAAGATGCCTTCAAAGCCGCGCACGCGGTGGCCGATTATGACCTGGTCAAATGCGCCGTCCATGGAGCCGATCCCAATTGGGGACGCATTATCTGTGCCGTGGGCTCCTGCGGCGTCAAACTGAACCCCAATAAGTTGTCCTGCAAGATCGGGGATGTTTTCGTCTTTAGAAACGGAAAACCGACCGATTTTAACCCAAAAGCGGTTTCAGCCATTATCACCCGCAAAGAACACACCATCACTGTCGATCTGGGCATCGGAAAATACCGGGATTTCTGCTATGGATGTGACTTAAGTCGTGACTATGTAACGATTAATGCTGATTACCATACATAAAGTTGATCGACAAAACCGATTCGTGCACCACCAGCGAGACAACGACAACCCGGATCAACACGCAAATAAACCCTAAAAAGTCCCGGACACCCCTCATTTCGCCAATCTCCTGTCTCGGTAGAAAGACCGATAACCATTTCCGTAATTCCCCACAGATATCATAAAAATTCATCTTTGGTTGTAATAATTGCATTATTTTAAAAATACTTATTTTTTTCCTAATGCAGGTGATTTTTCATGGCGAAAGATTCCGGTAAGGAATTAGGTTTTTTGGGTTTTAAGTAAAATTACGCTTAAACTTTAAGTATTCGAAAGATGCATAGCGTTATTGCTTTTAAAACAGAAATGTGAACCATCCATACTAACATTATTTAGGAGTAAACAAAAATGAGTAAAGCAAGTCCAAGACGGATCGTCCTGCAAGTATCGTGCATCTGCTTCGTGTGTGTTGCAGTATGCATTCAGGGATGTGGTCTTCAGTACAGTGAACCGGGGACTAAGAATGATCAAACAGAAGTTTCGAAAACACATTCTGAATTCTCCAAGATGGCAAACCATTCAGATCTGCCGATCAAGTATCTTAATGAAGGTACAGTTGGCGTTTCTGAAGTTGAAGCTGTGATGGATATCGCAAATAGCAACGATACACATGCACGCGCTGAAATGAATAAGCAGGTTGCCGACTTAAATGCTCGTCGTGTTGAGGCTAACGCTGAAGCAAGCAAGGGACTCTCGCTCGCTGACGCTTTTCGTAAAAAAAACCTCAAAGAATATACGGCAGCAGTATCGCAAATTAAGACTCGAGAAACAGAGCTGGAAGCATTGGTAGAGAATAAGAATACAATTATTGATTCTCTTACAAAGGAAGCACAAACATCGCATGGTGACATTATATCCAATGCTCATGAAAAACTTCAAAGTGAAACCGCTCGTATCGACCAGATTAAAGAAATTCACAAGGCCATAGAAGTTGAAGGCAATGCTAAGATTCTCGAAATGGTTCAGGCATCCAAAGCTACACGCGAACGTGCTGCGGCTACGGTTAAAGAACTCCAGGCTAAAGCGGGAGCAGTCAAGCTTGAAACGCAGGCTCGTATCGATGAGCTTAATGAGCAGATTAAGTCCACTGATATTCGAACCGAATCTGAAGCCAATCGAATTAAAGTGGCACGTGAATCACTCCTGAAAGACACAACTGCTCACGTTAAAGAACTTCGTTCAAAAGCGGAAACGACAAAGGCGAATTTGGCTTCAGAAGAGTTTCAATTAAAAATGGCAGAAGCCGAATCGACAAAGCTCGGTGAAGCCGCCAGAAACAAAGAGAAATCAGAAAATGCACCGACTCGCTTGGAGAAGGCATTAGCTGAGATCGACAAGCTGCGTGCAGAAGTTCAGCATCACCAGGAAGCGTCACAGGCCAATTATGAGTCAATGTTCGCTGGAATTGAGGCCAAATTGGATGACGAAACAAACGAAATCAAGAAGCAACGTGTTAATGCAGATCGCATAGAACAAGTTGCGCGTGCAGAGTTTATCAAAGCCGAAGCTGCTGCCCGCGCGGAAGCTGTCCGTCAGACAGCCATCCATCAGGAAGCACTGGCCGAAGCAGAAAAGCTCCAGATCATTGCTGATGCTGAAGCGGAAGCTACAAGAATCAGACAAGAGATGCTTGATGAGATTGCTGCTAAAAAAGCAAGCGGTAAAGTAGAAATTGAAGGAAACACAACTGAGATTTCTCAGCAATCAGAAGAATTGCACACCGTCCCCGTTGCTTCAACAGTCCAACCCGTTGCCCCCCGCATTGAACCCGAACACATTGCTTCTTATCGTAAAACGTTTGCCGAAGTCATGGAAATTCGGTCTCAGGCGGATGCTCATCAAATGGTTGCCGACGCAACGTTTGCTGAAGCAAAGACAAGAATCCAGGCTGTGAAGGCTCAGGAAGATGCGATTGCTTCAGAGAAACTGGCTGTTGCAGACGCACTTGAAGCGCAAGCTCATACACGCTTCAAAGAGATAGAAACCAAATTGGCTAAGGAAATGGATGTTGTCGAATCTAAATATCGCCAGCAGGTTGCAGAAGCCGACTCTTTCCGTCGTCAGAAAGAAACTGAAGTACAGGATATATTGAGCCAAGCTGACGCAATGGAGCAGATTGCCAATGCTCGTGCCGAAAAGATGTCGGCCGAAGAAGAATCCATCCGTAAATGCGGCCAAAATGACGTTAAAGAGTTGCAGGTTACCGTTTGGGCTGTTAAAGAGCGTGGTGATGCTCAGTATTCTAAGTTGGTAACCGAAGCCAAGAGTATTGCTGAATCTGAGGAAGCATTGGCACTTCAAATCGATGCACAGGTAGATTCTGCTCGCCGTACGCTCAATGCCAATTTGACAAAAATTGCCAATTCAATCGAGTCAGCAGAACGTATTGCACAAGCAGACTACCAACAGTCAGCAACACAGGCTGAGGTTCTTCTGAAGAAAGCTGAAGCAGAAATCAACCGTACAGAGGCTCAGTTTAAAATGGAACATGCTATTGCTAAGACACAGATCGAGCGCGATAGCAAACTGGCTTTGAATCAGAGTATTCGTGCTAATGCTATTTATGATCGCATGGTTGCTAATATCATGAGCAACAAAGTAAGTGAAAACGCTGATATTGACTCTCAAGTTGCCGCATCAGAAGCAGAGATGAACATTGTTCTGGCTGATAATACAGCCAAACGCGAAGCTGCAAAGTCTCAGCTGAATGCGGTAAAGGCACGCTTCAGTGCACGAGTTGAACAAGTTAAAGCCGAACGTGTTATTGCCAGGGCAGAAGAAGATGAATTCATGACTCTTAAACGAACCGACTTAGCGACAGCACTTGCCGAAGCGAAGACTGCTCGTGAAGATTCTAAGCTGAAGTTGGAAGCTTTGAAAGAAAAGCAGGCCCAGCTTCAGGTTGCCTCTCTGGCAGACTGGTCCAACAAGTTGGCTATGTTCAAGAAACCGGAAGTCGAAGAAGTTGATGTAATGGAAAACGCGGGTCCTTTCTTAGAGACACTTAAATAAAGAGCCGATAGCAATTTCCAGAATGCAACTCAATATAGAGTTGGAATAATTAAACAGGGCGAAATAATTTTTTCGCCCTGTTTTTTTATATGTAATAATCTATAGCTTTAGTTAAAGCGGATAAATTGTACCGTCCGTCCCGCCGTGTTGGATAGGTTTATATGTCACAAGATATTCTTTGACAGAGCCATTGCTGACAATGATCCAGGCTTCACGATAGTATCCGTTTCTTTTTTTTAGGATACGTGTCTCAACAATATCTGGATATGCTTGTCCGCCATTCTGGGCCTCATAGTCAGATATTTTTTCATAAATACCCAGCATGAGTGAATCATTTGCGAGTGATGGGGATGGCGGTGCGGCATCGACTTCTTCCAACACTTTGTCGAAATCGACTGAGGGGTATTTTTCGATAAAATATCCGTCGGCCGTAATTCGGTATCGAAACGGCGCCCCCTCTTCCTGTGCCTCTCGATTTAATGTTTTCACAAAAGCCTTAATACCCGGATTCATAGATGAATCAATGTCAGATGGACTCGTACTGCAGGAAGTAAAGCACATTAATACGGCAATTAAAACAACCGGAAACAGACTTCTCATCACGGTACTCCCATAAATCGTTTAGTTTCTTATTTAAGAGGTATTATACCAAAAGAGACGGGAAAATTCAAGAAAATTGCGGTTTTTGCTCTCAAAACATGGATTTAATACAGCAATAACAACATATCCGAATCAAAATTTTTTATATACCACTTGGCAATAAATGACTCTACCCAATTTAACACCTCGTCACCAACCCTAAAAAAACCGATAAAAAGGTTGAAAACGCACTTGGAATCTGTACACTATGGGCGATTTTCGCCTATAAAAACGATGGACGTACTACAACTAAAATTTGCGTGCAGTAAAAATCTTAAACCGAAAGGAATGTAACAGTGAAAGGATTAATGAAATCGGGATTGTTGGGATTGCCGGTATTGGCACTGTCAGCGACGGCCATGGCCGAAGAAGTTGTATCAGACGCTTCTGCAGCAGCGCCTCCTTCGGGTGCTTGGGGACCCTACTTTGCGGTGATTTGTGCTTCCGCCGCATTGGCAATGGCCGTCTACTTCTATAAGAAGATGATGAGTGCCCCGGAAGGCACTGAAAGAATGATCGAAATTGCAACGCACGTTCGCGAAGGTGCCTACGCCTACCTGTTCCGGCAGTACAAAGTCGTAACATGGGTCTTTATTGTGCTGTTGGCCATCTTCGCGTTTCTGGCCTACAAAGGCGTACAGAACCCGTTTGTTCCCATCGCGTTCCTGACCGGTGGGTTCTTTAGCGGTCTGTGCGGTTTCCTCGGTATGAAAACCGCCACCAACGCCTCGGCTCGTACCGCTCAGGGCGCCAGTGAAGGCCTTAACCGCGGTTTGACCGTCGCGTTCCGCTCGGGCGCAGTCATGGGCCTGGTTGTCGTGGGCTTTGGTCTGCTGGACATTGCCCTGTGGTACCTGGTACTGGACAAACTGATTTATACTGTCGCGAACATGGAAAACGGTCTGTCTTTTCTGGGATTGCAACTTGTAAAAGCAGGCATGGAACAAGACCATAAACTGGTTGAAATCACCACCACAATGATTACCTTTGGTATGGGTGCCTCAACGCAGGCGTTGTTCGCACGTGTCGGCGGCGGTATTTACACCAAGGCCGCAGATGTTGGTGCCGACCTCGTCGGTAAGGTCGAAGCCGGTATTCCGGAAGACGACCCGCGTAACCCCGCCACAATTGCTGACAATGTTGGTGACAACGTCGGTGACGTAGCCGGTATGGGTGCAGACCTGTACGAAAGCTACTGCGGTTCGATTCTCGCAACGGCTGCTTTGGGAGCCGCCCTTTCAATGGGTACACTCCAAAAATTCGGCATTGACCCTCTGATGGCGGTTCTGGCGCCGATGATTGTCGCCGCAATCGGTATTCTGCTGTCCATCGCCGGCATGTTTATGATTAAATGTAAAGAAGGCGCCACGCAGAAACAACTGCTGACAGCACTTTTGAAAGGCACACTCGGCAGTTCCGTCCTGATCCTGGTTGTACTGGCAATCATGGCTCAAATGGAAATGATTACTTGGGGCATTTTCGGTTCGGTTGTGTCAGGCCTGCTCGCAGGTGTGATTATCGGCCAGATTACCGAATACTATACCTCTGATGAATACAAACCCACCAAAGGCATCGCCGAACAGGCCCAGATGGGTCCGGCCACCACGATTATCGATGGTCTGGCCGTCGGTATGTTTTCGACCGGCTGGTCAGTTATTACAATCGTCATCGGTATCGTTTGTGCGTTCGCCTTTGCTGGCGGATTTAGCGACCTGTCCATGGGTCTTTATGGTATTGGCTTCGCTGCTGTAGGTATGTTATCCACACTGGGTATTACACTGGCCACTGACGCCTACGGTCCGATCGCTGACAATGCCGGCGGTAACGCTGAAATGGCCGGCCTCGGCGAAGAGGTCCGTAAACGGACAGACGCCCTGGACTCACTCGGTAACACCACCGCCGCAACCGGTAAGGGATTTGCGATTGGTTCTGCCGCTTTGACTGCAATGGCCCTGCTGGCTGCTTATATCGAAGAGGTTCGTATTTGGATCGGACGGCTTGCCGATGAAAACGCCGATGGCATCTATGCTGTCGGCAATGCTGTGTTCTCATCTGACGGCTCGATTGCAAATACAATCGCCGCCAAGACCGCCACAGTCATGCAGTTTGTGGACGCCTATAACATGTCTATCATGAACCCCAAACTCATCTGCGGCCTGTTTATTGGCGCCATGATGGCGTTTGTCTTCTGTGCAATGACCATGAAAGCCGTCGGTCGTGCAGCCGGCGCGATGGTGAACGAAGTTCGCCGTCAGTTCCGAGAAATCCCGGGCATTATGGAAGGCACCGGAAAACCGGATTACGCGAGTTGCGTATCCATCTCAACTGCCGGCGCCCAGAAGGAAATGGTTGTTCCTTCCGCCCTGGCAATCATCGTCCCGGTAGCCACCGGCCTCCTTCTCGGTGTGCCCGGCGTCATGGGACTTCTGGCAGGCGGTCTGACCGCTGGTTTCTCTCTGGCCATCATGCTGAATAACTCCGGCGGCGCTTGGGATAACGCCAAGAAGTACATTGAAAAGGGTGCATACGGCGGAAAGAAACTGCCCGATGGCACCAAGAACCCCGTCCACGGAGCCGCCGTTGTCGGCGACACCGTCGGCGACCCGTTCAAAGATACTTCCGGCCCCAGCTTGAACATCCTGATCAAGCTGATGACAATGGTCAGCGTGGTGTTCAGCGGCGTAATTGTCAAATTCGCACCCATGATTGCCGATTGGCTCCATATTGGATAACCGCCGCCTTAATACTTGACGCAGTCGGATAAATCGATTAGCTTACAGGGGCGTCCTGTTGTCAGGACGCCCCTTTTTATTACAAAAGCGCGGCGGCGCGAGCCGCCCGATTACGTGTACACAGCACACTACCGAAATAATATGACAAAAAAACTCGAAAAGAAAAGAACCGAAGACAAACAGCTTGCCCTGGCCGCGGCCAAAATCGCCAGTGACCGAAACTGCAGCGATATCACCGTGCTGGACCTGAAAGGCATCAGCCCGGCGACAAATTATTTCGTCATCGCCACCAGCACCAGCGACCGCCAGGCGCGAAGCGTCGCCGACGAAATCGCCAAGGAGGCCCGGCAACAGGGCCACAAGCGGTTCGGCATCGCCGGCTACACCAAGGGCCAATGGATCCTCCTGGATTATGTCAGCGTCGTCATCCACATCTTCAACGAGGACCAGCGGGACTACTACAACCTCGAAATGCTCTGGGGCGACGCAAAGAAATTGACGATTGATGAATAATTATTGATTATTTTATCGATGAAAAAACTAACAGATATTTTAGAGCAGAGGATTTCCGGGGCAATTCGGAAAGTTACAGGACAGGACTTGCCCGCGATGGTACGTGTGTCCACTGAACCGAAATTCGGGGATTATCAGGCCAACGGGGTCATGGCCGCGGCCAAGCATGCGAAGATGAATCCGCGGCAACTGGCTGAAAAGATTGTGGGCGAACTAAAGATTGACGATCTCTGCGAAACTCCGGAAATCGCCGGTCCCGGCTTTATCAACCTGCGTCTCAAAGAGGAGCTTCTCGCCGAACGGCTGCTGGCCATGAATACCGACCCCGACCGGCTGGGCATTGACAAAACAGACTCGCCGAAAACCGTTGTCGTGGATTATTCCGGCCCCAACATCGCCAAGCAGATGCACGTCGGCCACCTCCGCAGCACCATCATAGGCGACTGCATCGCCCGGCTCTACGACTTCGAGGGCCACACCGTCATCCGCCAAAACCACATCGGCGATTGGGGAACACAATTTGGCATGCTATGCGCCCTGTTTGATGAGAGACTGTTGGAAATGAGCAAAGAAGGCAACTTTAGCTCAACAGAAGAAATAATGGGCGAACTCGAAGGCTTTTACATTAAAGCAAAAAAAAGATTTGATGAAGATGAAAAGTTCGCAAATACAGCTCGATACGCTGTTGCAGGTTTACACTCAGGAGATGGACCATGGCGTACATACTGGGAGAGTATCGTAAAAGAGTCAAAGAAGCATTATATTGAAATCTATAGTAAACTTTCTGTAACATTAGAAGACAAAGATGTTCGCGGAGAAAGCTTCTATAATGATAAACTGCCGGATATCGTAGAAACACTGAAACAAAAAGGTTTAGCGGTTGAATCCGATGGTGCGATGTGTGTATTCCCCCCGGGGTTTCAAAATAAGGACGGTGACCCATTGCCGTTTATCATTCAAAAGTCCGATGGTGCCTTTTTATATGCGACAACAGATTTAGCCGCCCTTCAGTTTCGGATTCGGGATTTACATGCGAATAAGATAATCTATGTAACCGATGCCCGGCAGGCGCAACACTTTCAGATGCTGTTTGCGGTTGCTAAAATGGCCGATTGGACCGAGAGCAATGTGGCCGAATCTTCCAGCTTCGGAAGCGAACCTGAAAAAAGTGTACAATTGGAACACGTCACCTTCGGCACGATGCTCGGCACCGACGGCAAACCCTTCAAGACCCGCACCGGCGGCACGGTCAAGCTCAAGGATCTGCTCGAAGAAGCCGTCCAGCGAGCACAATCCGTCGTTGAAGAAAAAAATCCCGACCTGCCTGTCGACCAGAAAGCCGAGATCGCCAAGGCCGTCGGGATCGGCGCGGTCAAATACGCCGACTACTCCAACAACCGCAACAGCGACTTCGTTTTCAGCTTCGACAAGATGCTGGCCATGGAGGGCAATACCGCTCCCTACATGCAGTACGCCTACGCCCGCATCAAATCCATCGAGCGAAAAGCCGCCGGCAAGGACGTGGACATCGAAAGCGAACTGTCCGGCGTCAAAACGTTGGCCTTTACCGACGAGGCCGAAACAGACTTGGCGAAAATGCTCATCCGCTACGACCAGGCGATTGCCGCCGCTGCCAATGAATGCCGCCCGAACTATCTGACCGCCTACCTGTATGACCTGGCACAAGCGTTCAGCCGGTTTTATAATGTCTGCCCAGTCCTCAAGGCCGACGCCGCACAACGGCCTGTCCGCCTGCTCCTGTGCGACCTGACAGCCCGAACAATCAAACACGGCCTGGGCGAACTGCTGGGAATCACGGTTGTCGAACAAATGTAAATTATCCTGGAACTCCTGTTAATCCTGTCAAACGAAATTGTAATTCGGTCGGGAAAAGATTTATGAAAATCCACACAGAAACCATCACGGTCAAAACAAACCGCCGCAATGAAATGATCGATATTACGTCCGAGGTATCCGGGGCCATCGCAAAAAGCGGCATAGAAACGGGCACCGTCATTATTTTCTGCCCCCACACCACCGCCGCAATCACCATCAACGAAAACGCTGACCCCGATGTGACCCACGACATCCTGTTGACATTAGAAGAATTATTGCCGCAAATGCGAAAAGGATACCGGCACGCCGAAGGCAACAGCGACGCCCACGTCAAAGCGTCGCTGGTCGGAGCCAGCGAGATCCTCTGTATCCAAAACGGCAAACCCAGATTAGGAACATGGCAAGGCGTTTATTTCTGTGAGTTCGACGGCCCCCGGACAAGAAAGATCCACTTGACCATAACGGGATAATAAACATCTTTTTTACATATCGAAATCTCTTGAAATGGGCCTCAAAACGGGCATTGAATACGCAAAAAAAATGGCGAGGAATGCAAGTCCGTCTGGGGGGGGAAACGGATTCTCGCTTAGCCTCGCCGAGGTTTATGTCTAAGCCGTGTTCATCGGCTTAATAATCACCTACAACTATATCGACATATTCCGATTCTGTCAATGATGTTTTTATAAAAAACCGTTCTTTTTTAAAAAACAGGATAAAATGCCTGAAAACCTCTTTATGCTTGCATATAGGATCTTTTTCTTTTACAGTAACCGACATTTGAGAAAATAGAATACCGGTGAAAAAGGGAGTTTCAACTTCAATGGCAAGGACCAAACAGATTTCGGCTTCAGAGCGGATCAAAGAGAACGCCCAAGAGGTCTATAAAGCGATTCTGGCAAATCGAAAACCCACCATGAGCGCCCCCATCCGCTCGCTTTCCAACGTGAAATACCACGCCAAAAAGGGCTATTTTGAGATGCTGGGAAAATCCAAAAAACGCACCCTGACCGTCAACACCGTCAAGGCGTTCGCCCAGACCCTCAAAATGATGGCTCTCAGCAAGCAGCTCATTGACGAAGACAACATGGCCACCAAACGAGAGGCCTACTACATCTCAAAAAACTGGGGCAAGGCCGGATTCACAGAACAGCCCGAGTCGGACACCGTAATGGACGACATCGAGGCCATGTTTGGCGTCAACCGTGAACAGCTCAAATTCGTCCCCGAAGAAAAAGGCGGTGACGTTGCGGGGCGTCTGTTTGTCATCGACAAAGACAACAGCGGCCATAAACTCAAAATCGACTGCACCAAGTTCGGCTCCGGCGCCTACTCCATCCCGGTCGAAGTCGAGGAACTCAAGTTCCAAAGCAAAGCCAAATTTATCCTCGCCATCGAAACCGCCGGCGCGTTTCAGCGGCTGGTAAAATGCGACTACTGGAACAAAGCCGACTGCATCCTCATCAGCATGGGCGGCGTGCCCACCCGCGCGTGTCGGCGTTTCATCCGGCGGCTCAGCGACTCGCTGAAAATCCCCGTCTATGCCTTTGTGGACGGCGATCCTTACGGCTACTTCAATATTTACCGCACACTCAAGGTCGGCTCCGGAAACGCCGCCCACCTGAATGAGTACTTCTGTGTACCGAAAGCGTCGTTTCTCGGTGTTACACCCCAGGATATCATCGACTACAAACTGCCGACCCACCCGCTTAAGGACGTGGATATCAAACGCGCCAAAGACGCCCTGAAAAACGATCCCTTTGTCAAGCACCATAAACCCTGGCAGGTGGCCATCAACCAGATGCTTAAAATGGGTGAGCGTGTCGAACAGCAGGCGTTTGCCAAGCACGGTCTCGATTTTGTCGTGAATGAATACCTGCCGAAAAAATTAAAAAATACCACGAATTTTTTACCCTGATCAATAAACCTGCACAACTTAACCATGAGCATAATCACAGACAAATTGAAGAAGATTCAGGACGACGTTAACAACGCCTGTGTCCGAGCCGGGCGTAACAGAAAAAACGTCAAAATCATTATCGTTACGAAAACTGCGACCCTGCCGGCGATTCAGGAAGTCCTCCGACATGGATTCGCCGATCTTGGCGAAAACCGCGTCCAGCACCTCAAGCAGGTTTCCGATGAAGTGGGTGCGTTTCTCAAAGAAAACCATGGCAAGGAAGCAGTTCCGTCCAAGGTTCACTGGCACATGATCGGCCATCTGCAGCGGAATAAGGTCAAGCAGACGCTGCAGATATGTGAAACGATCCATTCGGTCGATACGCTCCGGCTGGCCGAAGAGATCAACACCCAGGCCCACAAACTGGGGATCCACGCCAATGTCCTGCTTCAGGTCAACTGTTCCGGCGAACCGCAGAAGTACGGTGCCCCCGTGGGAGCGGCGATTCATCTGGCGGAGCAGTTTGACACCATGCCCAACATCCGGCTGACCGGCCTGATGACCATGGCCCCCCTGACCATGGACAAGAACCGCGTGCGGGCCAGTTTTGCTCGGGCTCGCGAACTCTTCGAGGAAATCCACGGCGAGCGGATCGCCGGGTCCAAATTCAAACATTTGAGCATGGGGATGAGCCAGGATTTTGAGATCGCCATCGAAGAAGGCGCCACACTGCTCCGTATCGGCTCGGCCATCTTCAGTTGACGGTTCGGGGATGCTATAATACCACCGTATCAGTAACACGTTTTTTCAGGAGAATCGAATGGCAATGCTTGTCGGTATTGATGAAGCCGGATACGGGCCGCTGTTGGGACCGTTGGTCGTGTCGGCGGCGGCGTTCGACATGCCCGAAAAGCTGTTGCGCTCGGACCATTGGGACGTTCTCGCAAAAGCCGTATCGACACAGAAAAAGGGCCTTTCCGGCCGGCTCTTAATCACAGACAGCAAAAAAACATACTCGCGAAAAAGCGGCATCGACCACCTCCGCCGAACGGTCCTGTCATCGCTTCATGCGTGGAAAAACGGCAGCGCACAAACAGACACGATTCAGGATGTTCTTTCGCTGATATGCCCGGGCACGCTGGAATCCATTGAATCGTACCCCTGGTATAAAGAGCTAAATACGCATACACTCGGGCACAATCCCTCGGATATCGCCATTGCCGCCGGGGTTCTTCAAAAAACCATGTCCGAACACAACATTCAGATTTCGGGCATACAAAGCAGGTGTCTGGATGTCGAGCTTTACAATACGCGGGTACGGAAAGTCAAAAATAAAAGCCGCGTCCTTTTCACGGAACTCTGTGCGTTGATACTGGAAGCATTCAACCGAAACGCAGCCGGCACCGAACCGATGCAGGTGATCGTGGACAGGCAAGGCGGCCGCATCAATTATCAACAGGAACTGCTGCGGATGTTTCCGGGCTTTTCGTTGTCCGTGGTTCGGCAGAAAACCAATATGAGCAGCTATGAACTGAACCGAAACGGGCAGATGATGCGAATTCATTTCTGCGCAAAAGCAGATACAGAATACCTTGTAGTCGGGCTTGCTTCCATGGTCAGTAAATATTTGCGTGAAGTGATGATGCACTCTCTGAATCATTATTTTTGCCGTCTTTGCCCGGACCTGTGTCCGACAGCCGGTTACTGGCAGGACGGGCAGCGATTCATCAAAGACCTGGAAACACATCTTCCTTCTCATCTGAACAACAAGGAAAAACTTGTAAGGTTGCTATGAAAAATCAGTACAACTACTGTCCGAAAACCGCCACTGACTTCTTTATCTTATTTATTTACGGTTACTTAAGAAAACCCTGAGACATCCCAGCCAATGCGGAAATATCCCTACATAAAAATGAAAATTTTTCCGTTTTTTTTCTTGTCAGACCCATCGGTCGCGGTTATAGTATAGTATAGTGTTGTTAGCAATCGCGTTTGAGTAACTTCTTAGTCCAGTGGTTTTGTTAACGGCGGTTTTTGAAGCTCCTTCTGCCGCCCGTAACTTCAGTAGCCCTGGGAAGTTCACCGACTTCCTCCTCCTTCTGCGAAGTGCGGGCGGTCTTTTTTTCTTCCGAAAAAGATTTGTCCATATTTCGCTCATCAAAAAAATATCTCTCTTTTTTAATATTTGTTCGGTTTTTGTTTGGGTTTTCGAGGACGGTTTGCCGATACAAGTTACCGCGGAAAAAACCGGATTGCTGCAAAACCTGACAATGAGAGAGAGAATACGCCATGGAACGGTTTCGAAAACCCAATAACGACATTCCTTTATGTAAGTTCGGTCCCGGCGGAGACTATGTAAACGCGTTCAATGCCTCGGTTCCGCCCAAACCCTCTGAAAAAGAATCGCCTTTGGGGCAGGTATTGACCGCAATCGCCGAGATTATCGGAGCAACGATCCAGCCGGAGATTCTGACCGAGATCGCCTGTGCCCTGCCGGCGGCATACGAACCGCAAAAACCCGTATCAGAAACACAGGATTATCAGGAGAAACCCGAGGATGGGGTACGAAAAGCAGATTACGCCAAAACAGTTCGAAACACTCCGCCAAGTGGAAAACTTTCAAAAGAGCCGATGCTATTCGGCGACGATTGGGGAACTGGCAGCAAGCTTAAATATCAGTCGAACCACCGCGTACGAACACATCGCAGGGCTTCGCGAAAAAAAGCTACTGGTTCAATCCACGGGCAGGGCACGCTGTTTGAGGTTAACAAGTCAGGGCGAAAAACTGCTTGAACAGGCGCGGCGGCTTGAAACGAACGCGCCCGAACCTGATTTATGCAATACCGCCGTTGACAACAGTGCGAAAACAGTCTTTCTTTGCGGCAGAGTTTCAGCGGGGTATGGGATCGACGCTATTGAGGAACAAACCCCTTTTTCGCTTCCGGATTTTTTCGGCTCTCAAGAGGATATTTTCGTCCTGCAGGTATGCGGCCGCAGCATGATCAACGCGGGGTTCAATGACGGTGATTATGTTATCTGCAGGCAGGCCCAAACAGCTGACAACGGCCAGATCGTCATCGCCCTTCTGGACGAGGAACAGGCCACAATGAAACGATTCTTCAGGGACGCCAAAGCCGCGCGACTGATGCCGGAAAACGATGATTTTGAGCCAATTTATTCGACCCATTGCCGGATTCAAGCCGTCGTTATCGGTGTCGTAAAGCGGCTGTAAGCGCAAAAAAAGCGGCAGAAACCGCCGCTTTTTCACCACTATACATTACCCCTCTTCGCCTTCCGGCGAACATATTTATTGATGTAAATCGAATAGGGACTGTGTCTTAATAATCGTCACCTGATCGGGAAAAGCATGGAACGCGTGGATGTGCAGTTCATCCCGGCGGGCCTCGAAATCGATATAACTAAACGGCTCCAGGCCGCTGATCGCCTGGTCTGGAAATGGAATAAAAATGCCCCGATTTTTCGCAAAGCGTTCCAAGTCATAATGACTTTGCCGGTACAGATTGGGGCTCATTTTTTCAATCTGAAAATCGGTCATGTAGCTCAGGCCCCGGCTCAAGGTGCATTTGTGACTGCGCTGACCGCGAAACTGGAACCGTTCAATCAGCCCGCGTTTCGGCAAAAGCTGCCCCGGCGCACTGATGATTTCGGTCAGGCAAACCTCTCCATCAGACAAACTGACGACGTGTGAACCGCCCGTCGCCCAGATCGTTGTTTCGTAACGTTCCGTTTTCACGTGGCGACGTGCATGAATCGTAAAAAGCTCTGGATGCAGAGGCCGCTGAAACAGAGAAAAATTTAACTCGCTGACAGCTAAGTGACTTTTCGGCGATTCCATTTAGTGATCTCGCAAATTAACGTGGTTGACCGTCTGATTCTAAGAGGTATTATACTAAAAAGTAACACCCAAAATCAACCCCTTTTTCAGTGCTGATAAGCCCGCTTACCCCCCCTTATCGGACGAATATTCCACAAGTCTCAAACAGGCAAGGCATTATCAAGTGAAAATTTATTTAAAAATTATCAGAATGGCTTACAAAAAGCAGCGTCCGTGCCACGGCGGCGAGGATATTATAGAAGGCGTGCGTTCCGGCCGTAATGCCGAATCCTCTTGCCGCGTATAAGACAGCAAAATAGACCCCGGCAATCGCCCGAAAAACGAATTTCCCCACAGTAAAGGTATCGCCCTGATAAAAATGGCCGTTGGCGAAGAAGATATGATGGTGGGCACTGAAAAGAACCGCCGAAATCGCAACCGACAGGATAACGGCCGGCTTTTTTTCGACCCCGAATAAGTCCTGAAAAATCAGCATTAACAGGCAAATCAGGACCAGTCGAAAAACCAGTTCTTCATAGATCCCCGCACCGATTCCGGTAACAATATCACTCCAAAGCAGGCCCCGAATATCCGTTCCTTGTCCGGCCGCAGCAGCATTGGCAACAACCCCCTGCCGGTTCAGCAGCAGACTCAGAACAATCAACGGAATGGACAGAAGCACCGATTCGCCCATCATCAAAAAAAGATCTGCAAATTTTACACGCCAGGAGGTTTTTGAAGTAATCTGCAACGCAAGCAAAATGATCACCACCACAACGGGCGTCCCGATCAGTGCAGCACGAGGCGAAAATCCCAGGAACTCCATGATATTCTGAACCCAGATAAACGCCACGACGCGGACCTCCGGCTCAGACAGGGATTGCGAGATCGACGAGGGCTGAAGGAGAATCGTTCCAATCATAAAGCAAAGCAGAAAACCAAGCAGATACACCAGCGCATAAATCGGGCGGCTGGTCCGTTCCGCATACGAATTGGGGATATACGAAACCAACTGCCCGGAAACGGCTTTTCGATCATAGTGTCGCGTCATCGAGATTCCTGAAAGTTCGATTGATTTCAAAAGCGCACCAAGTATAATCAAACAGAAGAAAAGTAAAAGAAAAAACACCCGGAAAATCGGACAAAGCACAAAACACATGAATCGGGAAAAACTGCTCGAAATCTATAATCGGCTTTACACCTATTACGGCCCGCAGCACTGGTGGCCCGGCGAGACTCGGTTTGAGATCATCGTCGGGGCCATCCTGACACAAAACACCAACTGGACGAATGTCGAAAAAGCGATTGCGAATCTGAAAAAAGGCGGGTATCTAACCCCGGCGGGACTGCATGAACTCCCGGCGGACCGCCTGGCTCAACTGATCCGCCCCGCCGGATATTTCAATATCAAAGCCCGGCGGCTGAAATGTTTTCTTGATTGGCTGTTCGATGAGTACGACGGTCTGTTAGAATCTCTGAATGGGCTGGGCCTGTCAACGTTGCGGGAAAAACTTCTGGCCGTCAAAGGCATTGGACCTGAGACCGCCGATTCAATATGCCTGTACGCTTTCCAAAAACCCATCTTCGTCGTTGACGCCTATACCGCCCGTGTCTTTGGACGCCACGGCATGATCGAAGCGCCAAGCGGATACGAACAAATTCAAGAAATCTTTCATGAGGGACTGGATAAAGACGTTCAATTCTTTAATGAATTCCACGCCCTCATCGTACAGGTGGGCAAGAACCACTGTAAACCCAAGCCCATTTGCAATGGCTGTCCCTTAGAAGATTTACCTCATCAAATTGTGTCTGAGCCATATTGATGTTTTTAGGGAAACGACTTTAAAACCATGGATTTTCAGATGCATTTTTGGTATGATTTTGCCCTCAATGGCGAAAAAACGAAAACAAAAATCTGTTTCAGTGGGCTTTGTTGCCCTGGGATGTCCGAAAAATATCGTTGACAGCGAAGTCATGCTCGCGCAGATCGGCCAGGACGGTTTTGTTCTCAGCAGTGACCCCGACAACGCCGATGTGGTCGTCATCAATACCTGCGGCTTTATCGCCCCGGCCAAAGAAGAGGCCCTCGACGCCATCCGGCAGGCCGTCGCCCAAAAGAAAGAGGGACGTGTTCGGAAAGTTGTTGTCGCCGGATGCCTCTCGGAGCGGATGGGACAGGATATAATCGACGAAGTCGAGGGAATCGATGCCGTCATCGGTCTGTCCGAACGGGATCGGATCGTCGAGATTATAAGAAACTGCCTTGGTAACAAGAAAAAAACCGCGTTGCATGTCCATGTCGAGCACTCCGACACAGGCATCCATGATGATCGAGGGCGACTTTTAATCACACCGGGGCACTGGGCATACCTTCGCATCAGCGAGGGTTGTAACCGAAAATGTTCCTTTTGCACCATCCCGGCGATCCGGGGCAAATTTCGCAGCAAGCCGCAGGAATTGATTCTCAGTGAGGCCGCGGAACTAGTCGACAATGGTGCCGCGGAACTGAGCATCATCGCACAGGACAGCAATTTTTACGGCCGGGACTTAGGGATTAAAAACGGTCTCATCGCCCTGCTGGACGAATTGGAGAAGATCGACCCGCTCAAATGGATTCGGCTGATGTATCTGTATCCGGCGGGTATCGACGATGCCCTCATCGAAGCCATCGCCAAAAGTGACAAAGTCGTCCCTTACATTGACATGCCGATCCAGCACATCAATAACGATATCCTCAAATCGATGCGGCGGGCCGACACCAAGGAGTATACCATCGAATTGATTGACAAACTTCGTGCTGCCATGCCGGATGTAGTCCTGCGAACAACGGTTATCGTCGGCTACCCGGGCGAAACCAGCCAACACTATCAGGAATTGCTGGATTTTGTTCAATGGGCACGCTTTGACGCACTTGGATGCTTTACTTTCTACCCCGAACCGGGAACAGCGGCAGCAGAGATGCCGAAACAGGTTCCCGACGTGGTCAAACAACAGCGATTGGACACACTCATGCGGACCCAGCAGGAACTGGTCTTTGCCAAAATGGATGCCAAGGTCGGCAGCGAACTGACCGTCCTTGTGGATGAAGTCGTCGAGGATCAGGCCGTCGGCCGCTATTACGGCCAGGCCCCGCACATCGACAGTATCTGCAAAATCCAAAACTGCAACGCCAATCCCGGCGACTTTATTCAGGCCAAAATCACCGCCCGCGATGACTACGACTTCATCGTCGAACAACTCCAGTAATCCAACGCGGGCCTCACAGTATCGCTGGCATCCTACCGGCAGGTTTTCAGCAACAAAAGAGGTTATGGTTAACGATACTCAACAGGAACCCTTAATATGCTTGCCTAATCCAACCCGCCCTACTATAATCGGCGACCATGACGGAAAAACAAGACAAAGGCATCATGAAGCATATTCCCAACGCCCTGACAGTCGGGCGGCTGGTATTGACGGTCATCTTCCTGGGACTCATCATCTACGCCCCCAAAACGGGTCAGGATAAACCGGCCAACCTGCTGCTGGGCGCGTTCATCCTGTTCGTCGTCACCGGGCTGACCGATATCGTGGACGGCTACCTCGCCCGCAAGTTCGAGGTCACCAGCAAATTCGGCCGCACCATGGACCCGCTGGCCGACAAATTCCTCGTGTGCGGGGCGTATTTCTGCTTCGCCTGGGTCAATCAGCCAAGATTGGTCTGTTTTGGATTTTCGGAACTGACGCTTGATATCATCCACTGGGGCACGGCCATTACGATTTTTGCCCGCGAGGTCATTGTCCAGACGCTGCGGCACATCGCCGAAAGCCGGGGCGTGCAATTCGGCGCCATCTGGTCCGGCAAGCTTAAAATGTTCCTCCAGTCTTTCGGTATCGGCACCGTCATCTTCGGCTGGGCCTACGTCGAACGCCCCTGGGGCGACTGGTTCACCCTCATCACCTACGCCCTTATGATCTTCGCCACCGTCCTGAGCGGAATCCAATCCCTGACAAGACGCATTAAATAGGCATTTTGAAAAGGAAGGAATTATATGAATACCAAATCTGCTGTAAAAACGATTTTTGCTTTATTGCTTTTTACTGTCATATTCCTCGCTGGTTTCTATGCTTCCGCTGTATACCAGTTAACCAAATCACTAAATACGCCTCATATCGAAAGCGAAACTAATGCTCGCAATAGAATTAGAGCTTCCATACCCCTTCCCGAAGATGCGACTCGGCTTTATTATGCACACAGAGGTTTTTTGGATCCCGACCTTTATATTGCCTTTTCTCTCTCCAGTTCTGAAGAATGTGAGCAATTTATAATGAAGGAGCTCGGTCTAAAACTTGAAGATTTCGAAGAAATAACTGGGCTGCCTGATTTTTTCACCGAATTTGGCCCGGATACATGGCCCTCTGAATACCATGATCCTCTTTGGGACATTTCAGATGTCGATAAATTACTCTTATGCTCAACAACTCGTCTGATTGTATATGCCCCTGAAAGAAACCGATTTTACTACCATCGTTAAACTTAGGGCGAGTTCACTCTTTCTACAACGAATCAATAATCTGTTTTCCAGCGGTCGTTGTGCCGATATCTCTGGCACAGGCGGACATAGCAATGCGTTTGGATTCGTTGCCCATCAGTTCTTTGAGGGCTGTCAGCAGGTCTTGTGCCGTTTGGGCGGATGAGTCGATATTATCTTCGACAATGATGGCGGCGCCGGCATCAACGAGGACCTGGGCGTTTTTGTGCTGGTGGTTGTCTTTGTGATACGGATACGGCAGGCAGATGGCGGGTTTGCCCGCGGCGGCGAACTCGGCGATGCTGACAGCGCCCGCCCTGCCGACCACCACATCCGCTGCAGCCAGCAGCGATGGCATGTCGTCGTAATAATCCACGGCGTGGTAGGTGATATCCAATCCTTCAATCGCCTGTTTGACTTCATCGATGTGCAGCATTCCTGTCAGATGCACGACCTGCCAATCATTAGCAAACTCGGTCAATTCCGGCAGGATGGAAATCATGGCGTTATTGATATTGGCCGCCCCGCTGGAGGCCCCGGTGATCAAGAGAACCTTTTTGCCTTCTTCCAGAGCCAGTTCGGAAAATGCCTTGTGCCGGGATGGGCTTTGGAAATCGCTTCGCAGCGGGCAGCCCACGACCTCCACATCGCGATTGGCAAAAAACGGGCGTGATTGTTCGAACTGCACGAACACCTTTTTGGCGTATCGGGCGAGAACCCGGTTGGCCTTGCCGGGAACGGTGTCCACGTTGATCAGATAGACCGGAATCCCCAATGCTTTGGCCGCGAACACAACCGGAGCCGTGACAAATCCGCCGGTTCCGATAACAACGGCGTTTTTACGAAGCGGTGTTAGGATATGTTTGACAAAATAGTAGCTTTTGACCAATTGCATACAAAATTGTAAAATCCGCCTTGGGCTCCTGCTGAGTCCGATCGCCGGCAGCGGCAGGAACTCATATCCGCTTTGGGACAGGATGCGCGCGTCAATCTCCCGGCTGCTGCAAAAAAACAGGATTGAACTGCCGTCGTTGGCCTGCGTAATCTGCTCAGCGACCGCCAGCGCCGGGTAGATATGCCCCCCCGTTCCGCCGCCGGCAAAAAAATAGTGCCGTCCATCCATGGTATCAATGCGATTCATGATTGTCCTGTGAAATGTTTGTTATAACAGGTATGGTATTCTTTAAATTAAAGGCCGGTTCGCTTCCATGCCGCGCGATGTTCAGCAGAATTCCCACTGCCGCGGCAGTCAGCAGCATACTGGTACCGCCGGCACTGATAAACGGCAGCGGGATGCCTTTCGTCGGCAGCACCACGGTAACCACGCCGATATTGACTGCGGCCTGAATCGTAATCGCCATGACAATCCCCGCCGCGACAAGCCGGCCAAACCGGTCGCGACAACGAAAGACAACCATAACGCCGGCAATCGCAAAGATAATAAACAACAGAATCACAAATACACACGCCGCAATCCCCATCTCCTCGGCAATGATCGAAAAAATGAAATCCGTCGTGTCTTCCGGAAGATGCCCGTATTTAATGACCCCCCTTCCGAGCCCCTTGCCAAGCATCCCCCCGGTGCTGATGGCGATCAACGACTGCCGGGCCTGATACTGCATGCCCGAAGGGTCAAGAAAACTCTTAATGCGGTTGATCCGTGTCGGACTGCTCAGAATCGCCCATGCAAAGGCAGGCAGTACTACAGGGAGCGGAGAAAACAGATGCCAGAGTTTGGCCCCCCCCAGCAGCAGCATGATAAAGGTAATCATTGCGATAAATGCCGCGGTACCGAAATCCTCGATAACAATCAGCCCAACAACAAATCCCGCAATGAGGCATACAGGAACAAACCGGGTCCCAAACTGCCCTATTGTACTCGAATAGCGCTCCAAATAGGCGGCCAAAAACAGAATCATGACCCATTTAGCCAGTTCAGAGGGCTGAAAGCTGATATAAACCGAACCCGGAGCCAGGTCCAGCCAGCGTTTGGAATAATTCCGTTCTACCCCCCAAATCAGCACCGCAACCAAAAGAAGCAGTGCAATCACGGACAAATACGGCGTCGGCGAATATCCGGGGGGACGCTGTGTGACGCTGAATCGCCGGTAGTCGATAGCCGAGACCCCATACATTACCAATACCGCCAGCGGGAAAAAGATCAACTGCTTCAGGGTGGTCATATTGTAAAACTGGCTCAGATCGTAATCCCCGTTGACCGTCGCTCCGGCAGAAAACACAAATACCGTCCCCGTGGCCATCAGCAGCAGGACCACCGTTTCGATGATTCGATCATAGCGAATTGTCGGCTCTTTAATAGACATACGGGTTACTTCGGCAGAAAACCGCCTTTTTCAACAAAAAAGAGAAAGGTGCCGATACCTTTAGAACAAATCGGAAATTCTGTTGATTCAGATCGGTTTTATATTAGAATAAAGTCCTTAAAAGAAAATGAACCCGGAGGTTTTATGAGACATATGACAATCGTTGTATTGACAGCCGTATTAGGGACTTTTCTCCTGACCGGTTGCCAGAAATCCGATGCCAGCCAGATTCGGAAGGCCCGCCTGGTTGCAAACGAAAATCTTCAGCTCAAAAAACAACTCGCAGAAAAAGACGCCCAAATTCAGGACCTGAAAAAGCAGATTGAGGAAATTGAGGCGGAAAAGGCCAAAGCAGATGAAAAATTCGGTTCCACGACCATTAAGACGCTGCAAATGTTAGCGGAAACCGAGGATCGCAATCAAGCTTTGACTCTCGAGAACGAAAAACTCAAAGAAGAAATCGAATCATTGAAAGCCCGATAAGCTCTTTTTCAAACAGGGTTTGTTTTCACGGTGCTTTGGCCGCTTAATTAGCCAAAGCGACGATACTTTGTATCGCTGCCCCGTCTGTAAAATCAGCCCCATCGCGGTGTCGTGATCTGGCACGTTTGTGTCAACGGTATAAACCTGCCCGCTGTACGAATAACTCAGTTTGGACATGGCCGTTCAAGAGTGCCCTTGGCAAGAACACGTTCTTCGGGCATTTCATAAAGCTGATACTTGACCGAGCTGCTGCCGGCATTGATCACAAGAACTTTCATCTTCAGTTTCCATTATACAATCTACAATCATCAATATACAATTAAAAGAGTGGGTCTGTAAGCCGAGTTCTGTATCCCCGAAGGGATGACGGTCATTACACTCGACCAGCTGTTGCCAGCCGGTTCTGCCGACAGGTTTCCCCGTCAGCAAGCAACCTACCCGCTGTGGTAGTGTTCGGGCCAAACACACAGCATACTTGGTCTTGCAGGCGGTGGGGTTTACCGTGCCGCCGCTGTCGCCAGCGACGCGGTGCGCTCTTACCGCACCGTTTCACCCTTACCTGAGCCCCGAAGGGCCATCGGCGGACTATTCTCTGTGGCACTTTCCCGCGGGTTGCCCCGGGTGGCCGTTAGCCACCACCGTTGCCCTGCCCTGCTCGGACTTTCCTCCGGATGTCTTTCAATCCGGCGACCGACCGACCCACTCAAACCTTGATTATACCCCCACCAGAAAGAAGGGTCAAGAAGAACAGCGCAACAATAAAGAGGATGCATCGCGGAGATTTTAAAACTCCCCTCCTTTTCAAGGAGGGGTGCCCGAAGGGCGGGGTGGTTATTTCCCTGTGCTGCCAAAATACCCTTTGATGCAGTTTAAAACATATTCAGAACGATTAAAAATGTAGTGGTTTTCAAATCGCAACACGCGAATCCCATAGAATGCTAAAAAGATATCCCGCTCTCGATCATACTCTCTCGCAGCAGGATGAAAATGCGGCTGGCCGTCCAGTTCAATCCCCAGCCGTTCAGCCGGACAATAAAAGTCCAGGATGAATGGTCCGACGCTGTGTTGTCGCCGGAACTTGCGTCCTTCGAGCTTTTTGCCCTTTAAATAATCCCAGAGTTTTGCCTCAGCCGGAGTAAGCTGATTCCTCAACTGTCGCCGAAACGTTTTCAGATCCGGATGGTTGTTCAAACATTGTTCATCCATACATAATCCGCAAATAAGGAATTTCCCTGTTTTACACCCCCTCCCCCTGCGGGTACTCCCCCTTGGCAGGGGGAGAGCTTTTTACAACAACTCCCCTCCTTTTCAAGGAGGGGTGGCCGAAGGCCGGGGTGGTCTAGTTTTTTAGCTCTTTTCCTCTTGGGCGACCTGTATCGCACAGCGACGAGAGGCTTTTCATTCTTCAATTAAAATCTCCCTTGCCACCCAGCGAATTTTTGTAAGAATTATAGCTGGCCTCAGCTTCTTGTTTGCTTATATACGTTTTAATAAGCCCAATCGCATTCTTTTTAGCAAGCTCTACAGGATCTTTCTGACTCCAATACTCATTTGAGTTGCTGCCAAATAGCCAAAGATAACTAATATTCTTAAACTCATCCTTTTCTGAATATTTTATTCTCATGTCAATTGCTTGCAAATCCGCTTTTTCAGTGACCCAAAAAACCTGTTTACTGCCAACAAAGTTGGCCCCTGACCATAATATGTCCTTCTCTGTTACCTTAATAAACTCTGTAGATATTGGGAAGTCAGGGTTATTTGTATATTTTATAAAAAAATGCCTTTCAATTGGTGCATCCGTATGAATCATTGTTATTTCTGGAGTATTTGATGGTACCGTATATTCGAATCCTATACCATGGCATTTAGATACGACAACCTTCATGCTGTATGATTTTTGTAAAAACCCCGGCAAACCTTGGAGTAAATCCTGTGGCACACTATTGATAATTTGGTTAAAAGCTGAGGAGTATCGGTAAAAGAAATCAAGTAGAGATGAATCAGAAACCAAGTCTCCGGATTGGCTTTTATTTGTGACGCTATTATTGTAAATGTTATATGCAACTTTATTACCTGCAACATAATCACCATCTACAATAGGACTATTGTTACCTGTTGTTGCAGTCTGAATATTACCATCTCCTGTGATGCTTTGCTGGGTCTTTCCAGGCGAAGATTCAACGCTTGTTTCAGATTCTATTTGGTTGTTTATAGGTTTGCCTGAACTGGAAAGTTTGTTGAAAATGAAGCATATCGCTAAAACGGCGAGTATTAAACAAATAAAAATTATCTGAACCCACCGAGATTTTAGTTTAGGATACAAGTTTTTAATATTTACGGAAAGCCCGCAGAAATTCCAAGTGTCACCGATAATATCATCGGATTTATTTTCTATTTTTTCTGGTTCTGATGTGTTTTTGTGATATCCACCTTCTCTGACTTTTTTCATGTCGGTCATCTCAGTATCTCCAAAATCCCTGTGTCCCTCTGTGGCTAAATAAATAACTCCATTTCTGCTCCACAAATCTTTTCCGCCAATTCCTACAAAATCTTAACTCACCCAGCCAAGTATTCCAACTGCTTTTTTGCTGATTTCGTAAGAATCCTTACAGCGATAGTATTGCTTCGGCGACTTTGATGCCATCGATGGCGTTGGAGGCGATACCTCTGGCGTAGCCACCACCGTTGCCCTGCCCTGCTCGGACTTTCCTCCGGATGTCTCTCAATCCGGCGACCGCCCGACCCACTCAAGGGGTTATTGTAACAGTATTATTAGTTTTACTGTCCAATTTCATTTTCGTTCTTTAACCCTTAGTGGAGCCAATAGCTTATGTCGCTTGTAATGATAAAACCGAGCAAGCTCTCTGCGTTTGCTTTTTCGTTTGATACAGCGTCT
>Ga0224495_10000445_pt1 | contig 33371 bp, 31 predicted proteins | sample SF_Jul11_sed_USG_FD_168128 | JGI IMG/M metagenome (GOLD analysis project Ga0224495, IMG submission 168128) | Sediment microbial communities from San Francisco Bay, California, United States - SF_Jul11_sed_USGS_4_1 | ecosystem: Environmental > Aquatic > Marine > Sediment | place: USA: California... | reverse complement strand
GCTGGAAAATACAGATTTGCTACAACACCAGGCGTCTATGAATTGATTCGAACTTTTATTCATAATAAAAAGAAACATACTTTGTCGAGGTCAATGCTTGAAACACTTGCCATCATTACATATAAACAACCAATTACTTTATTGGAGATTGAAGAAATCCGCGGAGTAAATTCAAGATCTCATGTTACCGGATTGATAAATAAAAAATTAATCAAGGTAGCAGGGTATAAAGAAGCCCCGGGAAAACCCGGTTATTATGGTACAACACGCGAATTTCTGGAATATTTTGGACTGCAAAGTTTACAGGAATTACCATCGCCGAAAGAAGTTAAAGAATTAAATTTTGAAGAGTTATAATAATTATGAAAGATCAGTCTCTCGATGAAATACGAAAAAAAATAAATCAGGTAGATGAAGAAATATTAAGTTTGATTTCTCAGCGTGTAGATCTTGGAAGACACGTCGCAAACGCAAAACAAAAACATGATTCGGTATATTTCAGACCAGATCGGGAAAGACAGGTGATGCAGCGTTTGACAGAAATAAACCCGGGTATTCTTGATAACGTAAGAGTACAAAATATTTTTCGTGAAATCATGAGCGCAACGCTTTCCATGCAAAAACAACTTCAAGTTGGTTATCTTGGTCCGATAGGAAGTTTTTCGCATCAGGCAGCCATTAAAAAATTCGGTCATTCATTAAAACTTGTTCCATGTGCAGATTTTGAAGACGTGTTTGAGCAAGTACAAAAAAAGAAAATAGATTATGGTATAGTACCTATTGAAAATTCTCTGGAGGGAATTGTAAATGCAACACTTGATAATTTATTAAAATATAATCTGAACATTTATTCCGAAGTGCATTTGGCGATTCATAATAATTTGCTTTCTTTTGCAGAAGAGATCTCGCAAATTAAAACCATTTATACCTATCGGCAACCCTACGGACAATGTCGTCAATGGATAGGTAAATATCTGCCACACGCGGAATTTATTGAAACAACATCAACATCAAAAGCAGCTGAACTGATTGCGCAAAAAAAAGATCCAGCTTTGGCTGCCATCGCTTCCAGTATTGCTGCAGAAATTTATAAAATTCCAATCTTGGAAGAAAATATCGAAGATTATGACCGTAATTTTACTCGTTTTATAATCATTGGTTTTGAAGAAGCCAGGGCAAGCGACCTGGACCGTACTTCCATTATGTTTTCAATCCATCACGAGCCCGGAAGTTTATTTGAAGTGCTTGAACCATTGTATAGAGCTAAAGTAAATATGACGAGCATTGAATCACGTCCCGCGCGAAAAGAACCCTGGAACTATACTTTCTATATAGACCTCATTGGTCATCAAGAAAATGAACCATTAAAAGGTATTTTAGAACAAATAAAAAACAAGACTCTTTTTTTTCGAATCCTAGGATCATACCCTGTTGATCAGGATTTTTCGTAATTTAAATAATTAAAAGGGGAAAAGTCTTTCCCCTCGCTTTGGCCGCCTATTGCTGCAAGTCAGACTCAGAGAAACGGCCGCCGCTACCCCATACATAATTTACGTCAGGGTTAGCGAAGAAACGCAGTTTTGAAGCGAAGGGCAGACTTGCCCTTACGGAGTTGTCTAATAAGTCAACATTTGAACCGCGAAGATGCAAAGAACGCAAAGGAATTAAAGAAAATGATAAGAAAAATCCCTTTATTTCTTTACTTTGCGCCCTTCGCGCCTTTGCGGTGAGACTTTTTAGACAACCCCTTTACCCCTAACATATTATTGTTGTAAGTGTCGTTTTAGTAAAGCATAGCTAGTAATTATTTTGATTTGTTGTATCAATTATTTACATAATATTTTTATCTAAAAATTTGTTTATTTTTTCAAACTTAAATACATTAATAATAGAAGTGTTGAAAGGGGGGGTTTTAAAATGAAATCTTTTAAACTATTTATACTTTTTATCTCTACTATTACTTTATCATATCAATGTAACAATCTTGGTACGGATCCTTTACAAAGTCAATCTGTTACCGCAACAACACCGAGTTGTTTTAATTGCCATGGCGAAAATACTTTAGCCGGTAATAAATTACAATGGGCGCAGGCTGGCTGGAGCGAATCGGTTCACGCCAATGGAATTCAGGCTCCAATTTTTGCGTCATTTTTTACCACTGTCAATAATTGGTACATTGCCGGTTATGAATGGCATGGTTCTGACGCTTTTTATTCTAACGGTTCTGGTTGCCAGATTTGCCATACAAAAGAAGGGTTTCTAAAAAAAATAAACGGCGATTATGGTACAGTTAACTGGACAAGCAGTTCAGCCTTTTCTGTCGCCATTAACGCTGACTCAATTAAAAATCCAACAAAATTAACTTGTTTTACCTGTCATGCGCCCCATGAACGCGGCGATTTTACCTTAACTGTAGATCCAACTACACCGGTGACTACTCAATCAGGAATGGTTTATAACAAGGCAAAAGGCAGCTTATGTGCCAATTGTCACCAGGTCAGGTTAAGCGGTTATTCATCAGTAAATGCGCTTGTAATTGGTAATGTGTCTGCCGGTATTACCAAGAGTTCTTTAACAAGATTTGGACCTCACCACGGACCACAAACGGATATAAATCTGGGTACGGGGGGCGCAGAATACGGAACCAAATACAGCGCTACAGGATACACCAACCATGCTCACAGTATTGACACAAATGCAAACTGTGTAAATTGCCACATGGCCGATGACTTTGCCAATTTAAGTGAACCGGCAAGATATGCATTGTCGCCGGCTGTCGGGGGACATTCCATGGCTGTGGTGGGTATTGTACACGGAAACCCAACTGCCAACATTGCCGGCTGTACATATACGGGATGTCATGATGGAGGCGCGTTTGGCTCTGTTGCAGCAGCTACCTTTACTACCGGTACACAGTATTTAGCAAAAGGTAAAGCTTATGTCAATAAAACCGGAGGTTCAACAACTGCTGCCGTGTATTATGCTAAAATCAATGGCCTGTTGAAATTGCTGGCAAACCCCGATACATCTTGTAGCGGCCTGCTTGCAACAGCATATGACAACTTAATCCCAATCACCACAGAAACCATTACATGGACTTTGATGCCTGATGGGTCTTATGCTGATACCACAAAAATTAACTTTAACTCATGCGCCCCAACAGCATTTTCGGCAAATATCGCGGCTGATGCATCTGTTACAAATAATACAACCTTACTGGCCTCCCCTGCAGGCAGAGTTGCGATGGCCATATGGAACTTTCAATTGGTACGTGAAGACAAGAGTATGGGCTTACACAATCCAACCTATATACTTGAACTTTTATACGACACTTGTATGGATCTTAAAAATTATACTGGCGGCGCTCAAGATTGTACAATAGGTGTAACGTATACCAGACCATAAGGAATTTTTATGGTAAAGCTATTAACCAGAATATTGATTTTACACCTGACCATATATGCAATGAGCATATATGGTCAGGCTGGCGATGAACCGGCTAAAGCAGTTGAAACACCGCAAATACAAAATAACACAGAGGAAATAACTCCTGTTATGCCTGCTAAAGATATTCAACCAGCAGAACAAACTCAACCTGCTCATGATAAAGCTCAAGTCAAACCTGAGAAAAAACAGCCAGAAGAAAAAGCTGTTGTTGAAGAAGTTAAAAATAATAAAACAAATGCCATTAAAAAAAGTACGTTTTCGCTTGGTTTAAATGCAGGTTATGGTGGATCCATTGTAAAACTTCTAACTTCAAAGGGCTCACCGTTTTGGTTAAATTCGCTTAATATAACTGTTCCTTCTGAACATTTATTTAATGATATGTTTTCTCTTTATTGGGAAGTGGGTTATCATCACGGTTTATTAACCAACGTAAAATTTAAATCAGCAAACGCTGTAAATGGAATTTATACAGAACAAGACAGCTTATCAACAGTTGAAGCAAATGTAATATTTCGTTATTATCTACCTGAGTTATTTGGCCGATTAAAATTTTTTGCAGGGCTTGGTTTCGATGTTGGTTATATGACCTATTTTATAGAAGTCCCTCAGGTTGATTATATTGTCGATACCGGCGTTGAAAGTGTAAAAATTACCACCTCTGCAGGAAGTTTTCACGGCACCGGTATTTTTCTCGGAGCAAGCTCTAATCTGGGCGTTAAATATAAAATAGAGGACAATCTGGATCTTCATTTTATAACTAAATTTAACTATAATTTCTTATCAAAACTGTCATGGGGCAGCACCGATAAAACTACTGATTTAACTCATATGGAAATATCATTTTCCTTCGGCCCAATGATGAGATTTTAAGTATCTGCTTATACATTTTCACTTTGTAAGAATTGATTGCTGCGTGAGATCATTGTTTAAAACTTAATACGATTTATTAAAAAATAGTCACTACCTTATTTTTTTCAACGTTGTTAAATTATTGGTAATCATTTGTGGCATCTCAGGCAGAAGGTATCATTGCCCGCTGCGGGATGTTTCATGGCTGGTATGCCCTTTCCTCCGCCAAAACGATGACAACCAAGACAGTTGGTCGTAGAATGACCGACGGGTATTTTAGCAGCATTACCCATGTGTTTTGCATTTGTGATGGCAGATGAGTGACAGAATAAACAATTACTGGAAGTTGATGAAACGCCGGTAGCTGTGCCGCTAATGTGACAATTGTTGCAATGTCTGTTATAAGGACTGCCAAACATTGCCGTATGAGAAAATGGTCTTGTTCTCTGATGACAGGCGACACAAGTTTGTTGTTCATGACAAACAAGGCAACGTTTTCTATCAAGCATCGAAATTTGAGCGTGTCTTCTATTTTCAAACGTTACGTTGTGACTGGCCGGTTTTTCAATTTTATGACATTCTATGCAATCTTTTTGAACTACAGAATTATGACAATATTTACATTGTTTAATTTTTTCATCATTTAGCAATTCTGTTCCATGACGTCTTAACCAGAGAGGGGAATGACTCTTTGGCTTTTCATCGATAAAAGACGCCGCATGGCAAAATACACAATTTTTTTTCGCAGGAGCATTTTGATTTTTATGACAATTTAAACAGGTATCCATTTCTGGTAAACCCTCATTAGCATGAAGACTGATTTTCTTGTTGATATTAACATGACACTGAAGGCATTGAATACCTTTTTTTTCATGATTGTCATGACTAAACGTTACATTTGGAAAAGCTTTTTGAGTTCTAAATGACTTGAGTTTATTTTTATTTAAATGGCAAAAATTACATGTTTCTTTATTTTCAATATCATGGCAAGAGGCACAAACGGCATGATTTGGATACCCCATCGATACGCCGTCTTTTTGAAGCGAATGGCAATTTGAACAATCAATTCCCAGAGTATCAATATGATGTTTATGATTAAATTTAAAATCTTTTGAAATCGAAAGAGTTAAAAAAGCATACACACTTATGCTTGATAATATCAATGCGCCGGTAATTCCAATTAATAATTTTTTTTTGTTCATAAATTTCTCGTTTTTTAAAACAATAAGCTGGCATTAAAGTCCAGCTTATAATATTCCCTGCTTCTACTGATCAAAGGTGTGGAAGCCGAACTATCCAGTAAATAGTCAGACAAAGAAGCCAGCCTTGCCCAGCTATAAGCGCCATCAAGTTTTAACATGACATGTTTATTTAACAACCAATTCATTCTTATAAATACATCCCGACTGTCAAATCTATCGCTGATTAGTGTACCAGAATAATAAGTTTGGTACTGGTATTTATTAAACTCTGTACCCAGAGACATGGTAAAAGTTTTCCATTTTTTAGTAATGTCTCCGCCGAGGGCATTGGTTGTATTTTCCAATCCGGTTGTTTTATAGGCATCATAGTATACATGAAAAAATAATTTGCCTCTCATGGCAAGAATGAATCCGATCTGCCCCATAAGGTATTCTGGATTGTATTGGTTTATATCGGTATGTTTTGTGATAGACCTTTTTTCTCCGCCAAGCTCTAATTGAATATCTTCAAAAATTTTTGAGTTTTGTAATAAATCATAAATGCTTTTATAGAGAAATAAATTAATATTTTGATATGGCGCTGAAGAATTCAATAACATAGAATACGAGGTTAACTTGTCTGTTAAGTCAGATATGCTGATAAACTGATTACTATACCCTGCCTTATAATCCAATAAAATGTTTTCAAAATGACCATATACATTTACATCCATCATCATAGGCAAAAACTTTGGACTCGGAAGACTCGAAAAAAACACATAGGTTTTTAACCATTTTGCAGCCTCGTAGCCAACATTTGCCTGTAAATAATGGCTTTCTATATTTTTATACGTCATCACTGTTGTATCATGAACCGCAGTAATCGCAACAGGAAGATTTTCTCTTAAAAACATATAACGTAAATCACCCATAAGATTTTGCTCATAATTTTCTAAATGCAGACCTGCGCCAGAGGTTTGCTCTTTAAGAGGTTCATAATTGTAATCATTGGCATGCCATGGAATTCCTGCAAATAAAGTTAGTCTCGTCCAATCAAAAGGCTTATAATTCATAAGCAAACCATCAAATGTAATGGTATTAAAATCAAAACTATATTGTCTTCCTGCATCTACTGTAAAATAAGGATTTTTATATTCTACGAAGGCTTCATAAATAAAATAATTCCAGGTTTGTTTTGGGTTTATGGCATCATTGTAATCGCGAAAAGCAACGTCGGTTGAATCGATAAATCCAGGAAGAATCTTTGATGTTGTTCCATCTAAATCTTTTTTTAAAATACCGCTGTATTTTAAAGAAAAAGAAGGATCAAACTGGATTAATAATAATTGAGATTGAGAAATATCTGTATCTGTGGCATTATCGCCCCACTGAACCTGAAAACGATTATCTAGTCTTAAATTTGCCTCAACACTATATAGTAAACCCTGAATTGGTATAAAAAAAAATAAACAACCTATTAAAAAATTTATAGATGTTTGTACCATAATTTTTGGGGTATTTATTAATATTTTTCTATATTCTCCTTCCCCTTATAAAGTAAAAATCAATATCAATAAAGTCCAAAATAATATGAATTATTATAAAATATTTTAATCGTTGATTCTAAAAGCATTTATCAGGTTTAATAATTTAAGTTAGGGGTTAAGGGGCTGTCTAAGAAGTCTCACCGCAAAGGCGCGAAGGGTGCAAAGTTAAGAAATAAAGGGATTTTTCTTATCATTTTCTTTAATTCCTTTGCGTTCTTTGCATCTTCGCGGTTCAAATGTTGACTTATTAGACAACCCCGTAAGGGGCAAGCCTGCCCCACGCTTCAACCACTTGAATATTTTATAGGGAATGGTCATCCATTCCGTATAAAATATTCGCGGTTTCCGCTACCCCTGACGTAATTTAGAAATTATGCGATATATTTTAAGGTTTCTGCGATAATATCGATTTTAGAAAATCGAAAAAAACAAGTATCGTTAAAAACAGAAAAACGGTTGTCTTTTTTTAATGCAAATAACAAATCAAATTCATCAAAATCATAAATGTATTTTGTTTTAATCATTGAGTACAAAATAAACAAAGCAATGGATGTTTTTTTTTGTTGAATTATATTGTAGCAGTCCTGGAGTGTCGACGTTTCTATTTCATTTATTTTTGGTCTTTTAATCCAGTTAAATGAATTTTCATTTTTTCCAAGAATTCGTAATGCCTCAAAAATAGTTAAATGTACATCAGGATGTAATGGCTCACGAAAGTGAAGACTGTACAAATAATCAAGGCCCTTATAAACTTCCTTATTGTATATATACAATTGACCAATTTGCCACCTCCAGGAATGAGGAAGCTGTTTACGTTCCTCTAGCAGTAACAAATATTTCAATAAACCATCCCAGTTTTTATTTTTGTAGTATGATCGAATTGAGTGTCTAATGATTTGATTAGGATTATATTTTTTAACTGTAAAATTTTTACTTTTTGCAGCATTTAATCCTCCAAACATTTTAAGTTCTTTCTGCCAATTCATAAAGTTCTTCCTCCACTTTTTTAAAATACAGATTTAAGCTCCTGTTAATTATGTATTTATGCAAAAACAGGATTACTTTATTCAAATAATGAACAAACATAGATATTTAAATGCTGTATAACTATATATTAAATTTTAATTCAATATTTTACATTTTTAATAAAATTTTTTTAAATTATTATAAAAATTATAAAATATTTTTATTATTGTGAAAGTTCGAATATTACTTTTATTTGATTTGTAAAATTTGCAAGCTAAACTATTGACGTTTCTTTTTGATTTGTTCCGCGTGCACAAAACAAATTCAAGCAAAAACGCTACCTGGCAAGTCTGTTTAATTTAAGCCTATGTAAATAATGTCGTAAAATGTACAAAATATACTATACAAACAGTTGTTTGATACTTAACAAGATTGCATGCTTTACAATATTTAAATTTAATGCGGAGCCACTTCAAGTTTGAACATGTATAAATTAAACAAACATAGCATTAGTTTAGAATAGAGATGTATTTAAAATTTAAATACTAAAAAAAGTGTCAATTGTAATATTATCTTGACCAATAAAATAGAATAACCATTTTGTCGATAACGGAAAGTCTGTTAAAATTAATCATGAATAATTATCAGATTACACAAATTAAAAGTAGATTTTTCGATCTTGATTCTCAACATCATATAAATAGCGCCACCTATTTATCTTATGCTCGAGAGGGGCAGTTTTACTATTTACATGATCTTGGTTATAATAAAGATTATTTTATTAATCATAAAATATTTCTAAAGCCTGAATTGATTCATGTAAAATATTTTCGACAGCAAATGGCTCATGTAAATTTGGAAATTCATACAAAATGTTATCGAATTCAAAACAGCATTAACTGGGATCAAAAAATTTATAATCAAGATTCTGGAGATTTATCGGTTCACCTTACATCACTTGTAGCAATTAAAAATCATTTGCTAGATAAAATAGAAGAATGTTATGATGATTTGCCAGAACCTTTGCTTACATGGGACATACATGGAAATTTTTCAAATACGTGTAAACGTTCTGTAATGGATTATCGTATTCGTCATATCGATCTCGATGGATTTAACCAGTGCTCAGATTTAGTTCTTTGGCGAATTAATGAAGAGGCGCGTTGGAAATTTATGGAGGATATTGAAATTCCATTTGAGAATTTGGTAAAAAACGATTTATCACTTTTCTGGATCAATGGAATTTATCATTATTACGATAATGTCAAATTAAACGATGAATTAAAAATCTATACCTGGATCAGTAGAATTGACAAGGTAAGAACTTATATCCGCCAGGAAATCATTAAAAATGATGGTGAGCGTGTTTTACGTACGGAAGGTGAGTTTTTAACCGTATCTTTATCGCGTTCAAAACCGGTAAGAATTCCTGACTTTTTAAAATCGGGTATATTACCTTATATGGAAAAAGATCAATGAATGTACGTTATCGACTGAGAGAGTTTATTGACTTCGTTTTAGTTTTACTATTTTGTGTTGTCTTTCAGATTTATTTTAATGAAAATATTGATTTTCCTGTAAACCTTCTTGAATCAATTATTATTTCGATTTCCATAGTTGGAATTTTTATAGTGCTGGGAATTTATCGAATGGATTGGCAATATATTAATTTTTATCACTACTCATCTTTACTTGTTATTAATTTAATAACATTTATTATATTTGCAATTTATAGTTTTTCATGGTTTGCCAGGGAAAACTTTATACTATCAATGTATTTAGGTTTCATGAGTTTAAATTTTACATTGTACGCTCATCGTATTTACTGGTTTTTTTATTTTAATCCTGAAAGCCTTCGAAAGAAAATTGGCGATACATCAGTTATTATTTATGGCGCTGGTACAGTCACGATGCATCTTCTCCAAGATTTACGAACCGGGGACTTAATCGGAAAATATCATATTGTAGCTATCATTGATAATAATCCCGATAAAATTGGCAGCAGACTTGGACCTTATAAAATTCAAAACGCAGAACAAATTCTATCACTTGCTGAAAAAAATCGCGTAAAAGAAATATGGTTAACCATGCCGGTAAATTCAATCATCATGGATGATGTTTTCAGCAAATTAAAGAAAATTTCCGTAATGTATAAGGTTGTTCCCAGAAGATTTGACCATATCATACCAGATATTAGGGGGGTTCGTATTGAAGATTTAATACAGCGTCCCGAGATACGGTTATCTCAAAAACCGCTTGAAAAAATATTCCATGGTAAACGAATTTTAATAACCGGTGCTGCAGGTTCGATTGGTTCAGAAATTGCCCGCCAGTTACAACCTTTTGATGTTCAAAGACTTGTATTAGTTGATCAAAACGAACGAGGAATTTACGATCTTGAAATGGAGTTTGCCGGTGGAAAAAATACAATTTGTCTGATTGCAGATATTCGTAATAAGAAGAGAATAATGGATATAATTTTATCCGAAAAACCTCATATAATATTTCATGCGGCAGCATATAAGCATGTTCCTTTAATGGAAAAAAATTTTATTGAAGCAATCAACACAAACATTCTAGGAACTTACAATTTACTTGTTTGCGCAAGAGATTACTTAATAAGGCAACCAAATGCACACGACATTAAATTGATCAACATTTCTACTGACAAAGCAGTTTCACCTGAAAATATTATGGGTTTAACAAAGAGAATTTCAGAGTTATTGGTTCATAATTTATCTACAACGATAATGCATGAAAAAGTAAAACATAGAAAAAGTGACGTAAAAAATTCAAAAGTACCAAAACAAGCCAGATTAAAAGCATTATCTGTCCGATTTGGAAATGTCTTAAGTTCATCGGGTTCCGTAGTTCCTTTGTTTTGGGAGCAAATTCAAAACGGAGGTCCTTTAACTGTAACACATCCGGAGATGGAAAGATTTTTTATGACGGTTCCTGAAGCGGTAAACCTTGTATTGCATGGTTTACTGGAATCAACAGATGATTCTATTTTAGCGTTAGATATGGGTAAACCCGTGAATATTTTACACATGGCTGAGCGTCTGATTTTACTTTCCGGATTGGTTCCGTATAAGGATATTGATATTAATTTTGTTGGTATAAGACCAGGGGAAAAATTAAAAGAAGAGCTATTCTGGACTAAAAACAGCGTTAAAACAAATAATCCCTATATTTTTAAATCGCAAAATGACTTGAAGATTCTAAATGTAGATGAGGTGGTAGCGAAAATTATTGATGCTCAAAAAGATAATATTCCAAAGGAAAATGGCTCTAAAAAGTCACTGCATTGGTGGAAACAGTTTTTAAAACAATTTGTATAGAACAATCTTGCAGGATTTATTGTTTTAAAGAAGATATTAATTTTTTAACTCGTTTTTCAATTTGTAAGGGAAGATTTCCATCAACAAAAAAATCATTTATCAAGGCATAATAAATTCTGTTTCCTGCAGGTAAAGTATGTATATTTTCAAGCGTGATTCCGCCGATTAATACAATGTCTTTTTCCCAAAGGTCTAAAACATTCTCAAGTTCACCACGACTTGAGCCAATTTCTGGTTTTGTTTTGCTTGAGAACATTGCGCCAAAGCCAATATATTCAGGCTGGGGGTTTTCATTGAGAGCATTTTTAACTTCCAATAGATTGTGTGCAGATCTTCCAAAGCTTGAAGAGGAGTTTTTTATCAAATCTGTTTGACCTACGTGTAAAAAAATATTAGCTTGATTTAAATAGTTTTGCGCAATTTTTTCATGATCATTGATGATGTAGGTCATCTTATTGTCTGTTATTTCAATAATTTCATTAAAGGTCTCGCCGGCAAAAAGCATATTGTCCAATTTATTCCTGTACTGAACTATTTCAATACCGGATTCAAACAGTATTTTTACATAATCAATTATATCGATATCATTTTCAAGGCATGTCTCTTGATCAGCAATAGCATAAATTTTTGAGTTTAAATTGAACATATTTTAATTAATATTAAATAACATGCATATTGTAAAAACATTTTTATCATAATATAAATTTTTTTAAAAATACATTACATCATTACTTTTTACTACTTATCGTAATGAATATCGATATTTTATGTCTCATAGAAATTATTACAAATTACTGACAAAACTAAAAAAAGTTTGACGTATAAGAGTTATAAATGTAAATGCCTACATCTAGGTAAGTTCCTAGATTTCATTTTTAAAAATTTAAAGGTGAAGGATTTAAAAAATTTCTTAAGGAGGGAGTATGAGCTTTTTACCAGAAGCGTATAGTAGTGTTGCAGCGGATATTTACGGCGTATTCTACTTAATATTTTATATTGTAGGAATATGGTTTGTAGTAACGCTTGGAGCATTGTTTTATGGTGTTTTCACTTCCCTGAAAAAACAGGGTGGCAAAGCACAGTACATAACAGGCGATGATTGGGCCCAGTCTAAATGGATATGGATCCCATTGATTTTAGTATTTATGTGTGATTTACTGATCGACGTAAAAACTGCCAATGTATGGACAAAAGTTGAGATCGCGGAAAAAATGCCACAAAATGACTACGACGTAAAAATCGTTGGACGTCAATTCCAGTGGGAGTTTACTTATCCGGGTCCAGATGGAAAATTGTTTACCGAAGATGATATTCAAATCGCGGATGGTAATGATGGAGAACTTGTTTTACCTGTTGGTAAGATTACAAAACTTCATTTAACTGCAGCGGATGTTTTACATTCGTTTTTCGTTAGAGAGTTTGGATTTAAGCAAGATGTAATTCCTGGTCGAATTCTTACAAGATGGGTAGAGCCTATCAAAGAAGGTCGAATCGAGTTAACATGTGCTGAAATTTGTGGTCCAAATCATGGTACAATGAGAAACTGGGTTAAGGTTGTATCTCAGGAAGAGTTTAATTCTTTCATTAAAAATCTAAATTCAGGAAAAAAAGTAGCCATGGCTACTAAATAGGAGGTTGAAATGAGTGCACATCATGAACAAAGCTTTATTTCAAAATATGTGTTTTCAATCGATCATAAGTATATCGCGAAACAGTATACCGTAACTGGTATGATTTTTGCCTTTATTGGCGGACTTTTTGCGGTAGCTTTTCGTACACAGTTGGCGTGGCCGGGAACTAATATTCCCTTTATTGGTGTACTTGATGGAATGAAGTACAACATGCTGGTAACCAACCATGCGATGATCATGTTTTTCTGGGCCGGTATGCCAATATTATTGGCAGGTCTTGGAAATTTTGTAATTCCATTGATGTTAGGTGCTGACGATATGGCGTTTCCAAAACTCAATATGCTTTCATATTGGATTTTCTTTGTAAGCGCGGTATTGCTAATACTTTCATTTATGGCGCCAGGCGGTGGAGCTGCAGGTGGTTGGACAATGTATCCGCCATTAAATGCACAACAAGGCGTAGATCCAGACGCAAATTTCCTTGTGAATTTGTGGACAGGCGGTTCGCTTTTAATTTTAGCCGTAGCTGTTGAATTTGCTTCAATGTTGTTAGGTGGTATCAACTTTTTGGTAACATCTTTAAACATGAGAGCAAAAGGTATGAAATTAATGGATGTTCCTGCTGTTGTATGGATGATAAATCTAGCTACTGTAGATTTTATGTTTTCAGTAGGTCCTTTAATTTCTGGAGCAGTAATGCTTCTGTTTGACAGGATTTTCAATACTGGATTTTATGATCCTGCAAGAGGCGGAGATCCAATTTTATTTCAACACTTGTTCTGGTTTTTCGGTCACCCGGAAGTATACGTAGTATTATTGCCGGCGATAGGTATTGTTGCTGAAATTGTACCTACATTTAGCAGAAAACCATTGTTTGCAAGTAGATGGATAATCATTATGGCTACTGCTTCTGCCTTTATTGCATTTATTGTATGGGCTCACCATCAATTTGTTGCAGGTATTGACCCAAGAATGGCAGAATTTTTCAGTATCACAACCATTATCATTTCAGTTCCGTTTGCTTTTATATTTTTTGCTGTAATAGCAACAATGTTTAAAGGTCAAATTGAAGTGAAAACACCGATGCTATGGGCATTAGGCTTTTTAGTCTTTTTTCTCGTAGGCGGGGTTACTGGTATATTCAATGGTTCAGCCGGATTAGATATGTACATACATGATACATATTTCGTAATTGCCCACTTTCATTACACATTAATTCCTGCAGTATTTTTTGCCGGTCTAGCTGCCCTACACTTTTGGTTTCCAAAAGCTACAGGTAGAATGATGAATGAAACTCTTGGTAAATTACATTTCTGGATAACATCCATTGGTTTTAACATGTTTGCTTTTCCATTGTTCTTTTCAGGACTTTATGGCGAGCACAGAAGAATTTTTAATTACAGTTCATATCAGCCAATGATGGCAGATTGGATCATTAATATTCGTCATGTTGCTACAATTGGAGCGATGATTCTTGCAGCGGCTCAAGTACTATTGTTCATCAATATTATTTTAAGCGCTACAAGCGGTGAAAAAGCTGGAAAAAATCCATGGAAATGCAATACTCTTGAGTGGGTTGCAGATTCTCCTCCTCCTCACGGAAACTTTGCTACACCGCCTTCTTGCTATAGAGGGCCGTATGAGTATAGTAATCCGAAGAGAAGTGGATCAGATTTCTGGCCTCAAAACGAGCAGTGATTGCTAAATAAGGAAGGTGAGAAATGAGTGATGTAACAATAGAGAGAGTACCTAAAGGCAGACTTGGTGTATGGTTGTTAATTGCCGGCGAAATAGTAATTTTCGGCGGCTTTATTGCAAGTTATATACTAGCTCGTTTAGAGTACCCAGAATTCGGTTCTAAAGAAGCAGCAGGCGACCTTAACATAGTTGTTGGAACAGTCAATACATTGATTCTTCTGATAAGTAACTGGACTATGGTAAAAGCGCATGAAGCAGCTTTAGAGAAAAATGTAGCTAAAGCGAAAAGCTTTATGATCTATACGCTTGTACTGGGTTTATTATTCCTTGGTATAAAACTTGGATACGAATGGCCGACAGACTTTTCACATGGCCATACAATTTCAAGTTCTAAAGCGATTGCAGATCAGGCTCCCGGTAGTGAAGTAATGAAGGTCAGTTTATTCTGGTCATATTACTTTCTAATGACTGGTTTCCATGGTTTGCACATTGTTGTAGGCAGTTTGGTTATATTTTTTGTCATGCTTGGTATTAGCGGCGGACAGAATTTACACAGAGTAGAACTTGCAGGCGCATATTGGCACCTGGTTGAGTTAGTCTGGGTTATTCTTTTTCCAATGTTATACCTTATTCAATAAAGGAGAAAAATATGGCTGAAGAAAAAGATTATCATGGAAAACAAAATTATGTAATGCTATTAGGTGTTATTGCTGTGTTGGTTATTGCAATGGTGGGTATTGCCTCGACAATGACAGGATCTTCAAAGGTTCTGGCAATTAGTGCGTTGGCAGCTATTCAGTTTTATGTAGTGCTTAATAATTTAATGCACTTGAAATATGAACCAGCTTTGATTACTTTAGTGGCTTACTTATCAGTAGTATTTATTGTCATTTTGATATTTGGCGTAGCACCAGATACCCTTTTGGTCAATTTAGATCCATCAGGTCAAAACGGCCTGGTCTTTATAGAACCTTAATGGTTTCATTGAAAGAAAACAAGAAAACTACTAACCAAAGCACCGTTATAACTAACGGTGCTTTGGGCATGATTTTGTTTGTTGCTACAGAAATTATGTTTTTTAGTGGTTTAATCAGCGCTTTTGTAGTAAATGCTTCTGACAATATAGGCGCTTGGCCGCCTAAATGGCAACCAAGATTGCCAGTTGAAGCTACTGCCGTTAATACTTTAATTTTATTTGCAAGCGCCATTACTTTATTTTTTGCTATTCGTAAAACAAAAAGTAAAACAGATGGAAATTTCAAAACTAGTTCAAACCTGCTTAAAATCACAATGTTACTCGGCGGAACTTTTGTCGCTTTGCAGGGGTTTGAATGGGTGCAATTGATAGGAGCTGGTCTTACCAGCAGTTCAAGCTTATTTGGAGCTTTTTTTTACACAATCATTGGCATGCATGGAATTCATGCTTTGGCAGGTGTAATTTACTTATTTGTAATATCATTAAAAATTATTAAATCTTTTGATTCTAATATAAAAATGAAAATGATGCAAACTTTAAGTATTTATTGGTTTTTTGTAGTATTATTATGGCCAGTATTATACTTGCTTGTATATGTATTACCATCTAAAGGTTAATCAGGAGGTTACAGGATGAAGATTAAAAATTTCGTTTTACCAGCTTTGGGTATTGTTTATATTTCTATGAATAATGCACTATGGGCATGTTCTTCATGCAATGTTTTATATTCTTTTTCAAAAGAAAAAATTGATGCCTATTTTGATACTACGATTTTAATGGGTATCTTGCCTGTTAGCTTTATGGCTTTACTTGTATTTTTGGTTTACAAAACTTCTAAATCAACCAATAATTAAATTTATAATGATGTTTAAAAAATATCATTAAATATGGGCAGATAAAATAACTTTTCTGCCCATATTATTTCATTAACCTATTCAAAAGTAATTTTAAAAAGCATTATGTAGATGACTACGCCGGTGAAAGAGACATAGCACCATACAGGTAAAACCCATCGAGCTAACTTTTTATGTTTTTCCGGCTGATCTTTAATTGCATGGTAAACAGTTTTAATAATAAATGGTACAATAATCACGGCAAGTATTGTATGAGTTATTAAAATTGTAAAATAAATATATCTAATCAAACCTTGAGCTTGAAAATGCACTGGCTCTGTTGTATTATAATGGTAAAATAAATACATAGCCAGGAATCCTGCTGAAGCTAATAAAGCTATTCCCATAAAAATTCTATGACCAGTTTTATTTCCAGCTTTTATCAATATAAAAGCAATCACTATTGAAACAAAACTTACAGCATTCATGCATGAAAAAATAAATGGTAATTCTTTGATATCCATTAAAGTCTCCTGATAAAAAAAAGATTTAATAACACACATAACACCACTATTACATAATGTTATTATGATTATTTAATATAGACATAAAAAATTAAATAGTGTTAGTGTAAATTATTAGTTTAAGATGGGCTTGGTAGGGAGCGGCGTTTTGAATTTGCCAGTTTGTTAGTTTTGCTCAGTTTTTCACTTGGCGTGTTAAATATCTAATAATTTGATACCAATGAAAAGGTAAGTCTTAAGTGTATTCAATGACAGGTGAAATTTAATGAAAAAATTATGGGAATGGTTTTTAATTACCCTGGAATTGGGCAAAATAAAAATTACTTTTTCTGTCACAGTTACGACCACGGTTGGTTACTTGTTGGCTCCACAACCCTGGAAGTCAAATTTAATTTGGCCAGTTTTAGGCATTTTGCTCATTGGCTTAAGCTCAGCAGCTTTAAATCAGATTCAGGATCAAAAATTAGATTTAAAAATGAAAAGAACTCAAGGTCGTCCATTGCCATCTGGACGGGTTACGACAGGATTTGCATGGGCATATGTTTTATTATATTTTTTTATCGGGGTATCTATTTTATTTGTAAAAACCAATATTATCGCAGGAGCGCTGGGGATTTCTGCCTATGTTTGGTATAATGGTATTTATACCTATTTGAAAAGAATTTCGCCAATTGCCGTTATACCAGGATCTGTTATTGGCGGTGTTCCTCCCGCTGTAGGATGGGCTGCTGCTGGAGGCGATATTTTAGATCCATACATTTTATCTATTTGTATTTTTATGGTCATATGGCAGATTCCGCATTTCTGGCTTTTGTTGTTTTTATATGGAAACGACTATCATGCTGCAGGGTTGCCAACCCTGACAAAAATTATTTCTGAACGATCACTTCAAATACTTACTTTTATTGGAATAGTTTTAACCATTACCTCGGCATTTATGATAACTTTTTTTGGTAACTACAATGATAAGTATGGTTATGCAATTACATTAATTTTATCTGTTGTGTTAATTTATTTGTCAATCGGTTTATTGCTCAACAGTAAAAATATATTGTATAAAAAAACGTTTATCAGTATAAATATATATAGCGTACTAATATTAATTCTTAATTTACTTATGGGGACATTAAATCGGGTGTAGCAAATGATTCATATTCCGGAGTTTAATATTGAAAAACAAAAATGGGTTGAAGGAAATGTCTTGTGGGGCAAAAAACTTGCTTCAGAAATCAGGAAAAAATTATCTGAAGATGTTAAAAAACTTCAACATGTGCCAGGTCTTGCTGTTTTATTGGTTGGGGAAGATGAGGGCAGTAAAATATACGTTGCTAATAAAGAAAAATCGGCTACAGAGGTTGGTTTTAAATCTATTGTTAAACGTCTTTCAGCAGATTCAACCGAATCGGAAATATTAAGTATTGTAAACGAATGGAACCTGGATAATTCTATACATGGAATTTTGGTACAATTGCCTTTGCCGGGTCATCTAAATGAACGAAAAATTCTTCAATCGATAAAACCAGAAAAGGATGTTGATGGTTTTCATTTTGAAAACATTGGTCGTCTTCAAGCCAAGGTTGAAGGAACAATTCCTTGTACTCCACTTGGTGTAATGGTCATGCTTCAGGAGCTTGGTATAAAGATAACCGGTAAAAATGCAGTTGTGCTTGGACGTTCTAATATTGTTGGAAAACCAATGGCTCAATTGTTAATGGATCATGGACAGGCAACAGTAACGATATGTCATTCAAAAACACAAAATATAGACAACTTCATTAAAGACGCCGACATCATTGTTTCTGCTATGGGAGTACGCGATATCATTAACAACAATGTCGTTAAACAAGGGGCTATTATAATTGATGTCGGCATGCACAGAGCTGTCAAGGGCGTATGCGGCGATCTTGATTTTGAGGCTTTAAAAGATAAATCTTTGTACATCACACCTGTTCCGGGTGGTGTTGGACCGATGACCATCGCTATGCTGATGTACAATACCTATCACAATGCACTTCGTTCAAAAAATATATAGTTTATTAAATTTATTGAAAATAATTTATGAATGTTGAAAATAAAATATTAAAAGAATCTTTACCTTATGGAAATACCCAAAATGCGATTTTTAGCAATTCTGACTGGGAAATCATTGGCAAAAGCGCAGGAAACAAAGATATTACCGGTAAACGACTTAATGGCAAACCGGAAAGCAAAAAAGCTCTTTTAATCGGCGGCGTTCATGGAAATGAAACAGAAGGCATTCGATTTATGGAGGAGTTTGTAAGAGAATTTGCCTTGAACAAATCTGTTTCTCCAGTAGATTGTGAAATTTATGTGATACCGGTTTTTAATCCTGATGGATTTTTAAAATTTCAACGCGGAAATGAAAATGGCGTCGATTTAAATCGTAATATGCCGACTAAAGATTGGTCTGATATATATACAGAACAAAAATATTTTCCTGGATCGCGGCCCTGTAGTGAACCTGAAACAAGTGTAATGATGAAAGTGATCAATGACTACAGGCCTGATTTTATAATTTCCTTCCACTCATGGAAACCCATGATCAACATCAATGGACCGGCAAGACCATTTGCTGAAGTAATGACCAAAAAATTAAATATGGAAATCGTGGAAGACATCGGATACCCAACCCCTGGCTCACTTGGTACCTATGCCGGATGGGAGCGCAAAATTCCCACCATAACATTGGAGTTTGAAAGGGGGGTTGTTTTAGACTCTATTTATCCATTAGCCAGAGATGCTATTTTAGACACACTGGCTGTTTTGTAGTTAAATAATTTTAGTCATACAACCTTAAACTTATTCAAATACAAGTACGAATGGAATTAATTTATTTGTTATTTAAAAATTTGATCCTATCCTTATATTTTATTAAGTTGTATAAAAATATCATCAAGGAAAAATTGTCAGGGGTGACGGAAAACGTCGTTTTAGACGTTTGCAGGCAGGGGCAGACTTGCCCCTTATTTTAAAATTAAAATGATAGAAACGAAAATCGTTACCATGACAATGGAGCATTTACTCTGGATCACATCCACCGCTGCGGTGTTTTCCATGTTTTTCAATGTCTTTTTAAAACGCATAGGAGTTCCGCCTTTACTTGGCTATATTGTCTCTGGAATTCTTATCAGCCATATTTTTAATCTTCCCGGCGTGAATCAGCATAATCTGCATGATATTGCCCAATTTGGAATTGTTTTCATGCTTTTTACTGTTGGGCTTGAGTTTTCGATTTCAAATTTTAAAAAACTTTTAAAAGAAGTTTTATTAAATGGTATTCTTCAACTTTTGGTTACGTCAGCCATTTTTACGTTAGCGGCGTTCTATTTTTTAAATATTTCGCTTAAAGGTTCTATTTTAACCGGCACATCACTTGCTCTTTCATCTACTGCTATTGTTCTCAAGTATTTTACAGATAAACGTGAAATGGACCGCCCGTATGCCCGTCAGGCTCTTGGTATTTTAATTTTTCAAGATCTTGCTGTTATAGCAATTCTCATTATGGTTGGAATTTTTACTCAAACTGAAAATTCATTATTGGATTTATTTACAAACACTTTAGTAAGCGCTCTATTTGTATTTTTTTTAATTTTTTTCGCGGGTAAATATGCGCTAAATCGCTTTCTTGGCTGGATTGCTGATTCACATTCCCATGAATTATTTTTAACTGCAATTTTACTGGTTCTAGTCGGCGCGGCTGTGTTAGCTAAAACCTTTGGATTTTCTTATGCTCTTGGTTCATTTTTAGCCGGAATGATGATAGCTGAAACTCACTATAAATATCAGGTTGAAGCCGATCTTGCCCCGTTTCGCGATTTGCTTCTGGGAGTTTTTTTTGTATCAGTTGGAATGCAAATTGACATTGGAGTTTTATATAACGAATCTCTAAAAATTATTTTACTTGTCTTTGGTGTTATGTTCACTAAGGCTTTGATTATTTTTTTTATTTTGATTTTTTCTCATCTTAAAAGTACTTCGATTAAAACTGCAGTTGCGTTATCTCAAATTGGTGAGTTTTCATTTGTCATTTTTGAAGAAATCGCGAATGTAAAATTAATCAGTAAAAGTTTTTCGCAGATCATGATCATTTCTGTAACAATTTCAATGTTTCTTACGCCGCTTATTTTATTATTTATGGATTTTATCATACAACGGATTCGCGCAAAATCATTTAATAAAAAATTTCAAGAGGATGATCACGAAGAAGGCGTAGAAAATATTGAATCATCTGATCAAAATAAAAAGGAAGCATTAACAAATCATATAATTGTATGTGGATATGGTTATTATGGTCAAAAAATTGTTGATCACCTTGTTGCTCAAAATATGCCTTACATGGTTATTGAATTTCAGCGATCTCTTGTTGACCTTGCGCGTTCAAGAGGTCACAATGTTCTTTTTGGCAATGCCGCTCAAAAATCAATTTTAAAAAAAGCAGGTGTTCGAGGATCGCTTGCGGTTATTGTTTCCATTGACGATGAAAAAAGAGCCATTTTGATCAGCCAACGTATAATTTCTATTGACGAGGGTATAAATATCGTAGTTAAATCTTCTCATAATAAGGCTTTTGATATTCTTAAAACATTTCGAAATCATTATGTAATCGATGAACATGAGGAGCTGGCTAAACTGCTGGTTCATTATGCCATAACATGTGAGTTAAAATTAAAAAAATAATCATTGTAAGTTAAAATTTTTAAAAATTAAGTTGATCAAATTTATTATAAAAGAAAACTAAATCATCTTTGAGTTCTGTTGTAAATCGATATTGAACAACATTGGTTAAATAATGGCGGGTAAATTCTTCTGAAAAGTTAAATTCACAAATGGCATCTTTTATCATTAGATCAAAATTATTTTGTCCGATTTCGTAAGCATTAAGTAAAATATCTTTTGCCTTGCTGCCGTTTTCTGGCCGGTAAACCCAAATGGCATATACAAATGCGCGCTGAAAGGTTTTAAAATAAAAATCACCCAAATCAATGGAAGGTAGATTTTTTAATTTTAAAGCAGAGTCGCCAATTAGAAGTACTAATTCCTGTTCGCCGAGATTTTGAATCATTTGTTCAAATGGCGGCGCTATTTGAACAAATTCATAATCAATGTTTTTTCCACCAGGGCAATGTTCGTTCAACAAAACCTTCAGCATGGAAAGCGAACTTCGAGTGGCAATATCATAATAAATTCTTAATTTATGTTGTTTACCCAGCCATGTCTTTATTTGATCTATGGATTGTTGGCTCGTTGTACCAAGTGTTGGGCTCATATAGAGTCGAATTGATTCAACCGTTCCTTTTGCAGCGATGCACAGATCATCGTAATAATTAAATAAGTCTCTATGCTTATGATATTCAATAGATGATATGATTGCCAAATCCAGTTCATTTCTAAATAAATCGTCAGCAAGTCTTGATGGTATGTCTTTTATGATGTCAACTTTTGGTTCAAACTTAAGTCCCCAATAAAGCGGGTATGCGTTTAAAAACTTAACAGCTCCAAGTCTCATATTTCTCAAGTAAATTGTTTTTTATTTTTAAAAAATAATATAAGAAATAAGAGGATGGTTATACAAAGAAATAATCCAGCGTAGAGGTTGTTCTCCCACGCAGGAGCATTTGGATAAGTAAAAATACTGCCGCTGAAGCGATAGCCGGAAACATTTGTTCCAAGTAAATATGCCTGTATAAAATTCCATAAAAAATGGAATATTACTGCATAAATAAAACCTCTTAGCGCTACAACACCCAACAATACTCCCGCTAAAAAAACAACTCCAATTCGAGTGTAGGTATGTCCCGGGTTATTAAAATGCATCATGGTAAATAAAAGGGCTTGCAATAAAATCATGTAAATGGTAATTTTTTTATTTTTCTTGATCATGAGTTTATAAAAATAACCTCGAAAAATCAGTTCTTCAGACAAGGCAATAGCAAAGAAAAACAATACAAAGTATAAGAATATTTTGTCAAAATATTCATTATATATACCTGAGAAAAGATTTACATAAATGGCGTATAAAATCAGTGGAATTGAGACCACAAGAATACCTAGAAAAGGATTTAGCGTTTGACGATAACTAAATATCCATTTAAAGTATTTTTTTAAATAAACCTTCTTTTTAAGGAGTAAAACAAAAATTGATAGTTGTATTATAAATACAGCTGCAAGTTGTATTAATTGAAAGAAAGTTCGTTTATTATCGATTGTGATGACATTTAATTCGAACCTTTCTGAAATCATAAACTTAAATAAAAGTAATTGTATAAAGCGATATAAGATTATTTGTATTAAATATGCTATCATATATCCAAAATAAAATATTATAATAGCGTGGACACTATTTCTACCAAGAAGTCATCGCTTTCATTTTTTCGAATGTAGATTTTTACTGTGTAAAAAATTTACAGGTATTGTAGAATTTACATAATTCATTTAAATATGGAAAAAGCGAATTTACATCGCGGACATGGTTAATTCGTTGTCTATAGTTCACGAGATGATTTAACCTTTTAATATGTCTGAAATTTATATCAGCCGCAATGATTTTCTTCGATTTGCTCAGTGTAAAAAAACCTGGTATTTAAAAAATAATGAGCTTTTTGAAAATGAAATTAATGGCATTAAGGGAAATGGTGTTCATAAAACATTAAATCATTTACAAAGCAAAATATTTCGATACATAAAGTCTCCAGGCGATAAAAAGTTTTACGAATATGCCCGCTCGTTGTTTTCACCACTTTCTCCATTAAAGCAAATCATTCCCCAGGATATTAGTCTTGACGAGAAATTGAAGATGACAAAAGATCTTATAGATGAAAATACAAAAATTCTATTTTCAGGATGGTTTAAATATCATCGTTTGATATTGTTTGTCGACATACTCCAACTGCAGGAATCATGGAATGCCTTTTCGATTAGATCTGGCGGCGGAAGTTTATATTCTAACTCCCTTGATATGGCTCTTCAATACTATATCTTGAAAAAAAACGAAATAAATTTAAGCGGCTTTTGGGCAATTTATATCAATAAAAGATACAGGCTTAAAGGAGAGATAAACACTACTCAACTGCTAAAAGTTAAAAATTTTTTGCCTGAATTGGAAGAAAATATTGAATTAGTTGAAAAATTGATAGATGAAATTTCATATCCAATAAATGAATCTGTTATTAAAAATATTGATATAGGTAATCATTGTTTTCAGCCATCTCCGTGTAATTACATGAATATTTGCTGGAACCATGTTCCAGAAAATTCAATATTTGATATTGCTACCCTTGATCGTGCTATAAAGTTTAAAATGTACGAAACAGGCATACTTTATCAAAAAGATATTAAAAAGGAAGATTATTCTGATTTTACCCCAAATCAAGTGTTACAAATTGAATCCACTATAAGTCAAAAGGTGACACTGCAGATTTCTGAGCTTAAAAAATTTTTGCAAAATATAATATATCCTGTTCATTATCTTGATTTTGAATCTTTCATGCCGGTCATTCCTTTATTTCAGGATACTCACCCTTTTCAACAAATACCTTTTGAATATTGCTTATACGCACGACTTAAAGAGAGTTCTATTCCTGAATTTAAAATGTTTCTTGCAGAGACTACTGTTAAGGAAGAACATTTAGAACGTCCCGGGGATCCACGACGAGAATTTATTGTAAATTTATTAAATGATCTTGATAAAACAAAAAATTCAGGTTCTATTTTAGTTTACGATAGTCGACTTGAAATACAACAGCTAAGAGAAATGGTAATTTTATTTCCTGAATTTAGCGTTGAAGTTGAATCAATCATTGCGCGGATAGTTGATCTTTCGTATCCGTTTTACAAGAAATTATACTATACGCCTCAAATGAAGGGACTGTATTCCATTAAAAATATTTTACCGGCTCTTATACCATCATTAAATTATGAAAAACTGGAAATAAAAAATGGTTATATGGCCATGCATGCCTTTGAATCGCTTTATTATGAAAATCGACCTGATATCATCGAGGAAACAAGAAACAACCTGAAAGAATATTGTAAAATGGATGTACTGGCATTGGTAGAGATCCATAAATTTCTGGAAAATCTTGTAAAAAATCACAAATAGCATTTAACAGGGATATAATTAAATTAAACTCGAATAAGTAATCTATGGAAAGATTTTATAACCAAAACTCTGGATATTTTCTCCATTTAACCACATTGTTTAAAATTAAGGCAACCACAAGCATAATCAAGGCGCCGCTTAGTACAGGTAATAACATATAGCCAAAACCTAGCTTATGAATACTTTCGCCGCCGATAACCGCGATCAATGCTGTTGCTCCGCCTGGCGGATGTACAGTTCTTGTCAGGTGCATAAAAGCAATAGCAGTTGCTACCGCAAACCCAGCTGCAAACCATGGCGAATTTGAAAATAACTGCCATGACAAAACACCGGCTAATGAAGAAACAAGGTGACCTCCAATAAAGTTTCTTGGTTGAGCCAACGGACTTTTTATTGCTCCATAAATTAAAACTGCAGAAGCTCCAAAGGAACCGACGATCAAGATTAAATCCTGACTGCTAAACCAACCATAATGAAGCCAGGAAACAAGTCCGATACCGATGAGCGCTGAAAACCAGGACCAGGCAATATCTTTAAAATGAACCCTTGGAGCCGGTTCGCTGATCGGGCGCAGCCATTTAATAAATGCAGATTTTTCTGGTACAGGAGCTTTAAGAGTACGTTCTTGTGATTTTTCACTTGCTTTTTTATAAGCAAGATGATAAATTTTTGAAAAATCATCGGGAGTGATGTCAATAAAACCATCCATATCACTCATTGCTTCTTCGATTTCTTCTGTTGTAAGATTTAGTTCGCCAGTTATTTTTTCATTTTTCATATTAAACCCTTAATGTACCTCGAAATAGCGTCGGGGTAGGCAGGTACCGTGTACCTGCATAGGGGCAGACTTGCCCCTTATTAATGAAAAAAAATCCACGATGGACTGTAAAGCGCGAAAAAAGGCAGATGCCTGCGCACCTGCCTTTTTATAATTAAACTTTTTTACCGAAAGCGGATTGAATTTGAAAGTAAATAACGTTTTTACCCAATGCTTTGGTTGCATCTTTACTAGATGCAGCATTATTTAAAATGTTGTAAAAAGCCTGAAACTTGAGATTATGTTTTATGGCGAATAAATCCGCGCCAATCCATAAGCTGCTTTGTTTTTCGCTGTCGTCAATTACACTATTTTTATTGGCGTCTGATTGTTGATAATCATATCTTACAACCGGCATGAGATACATTGAACCTAATTTTAAATTATAGCCTAACGATGCCTGGTAAGTTTGGTAAGCAACCACGTTATTACCGGAAGTAAACGTGTATTCACCGTTAAGATAGATGCCGTATCCAAAAAAAGTTGCATCAAAAGTATGTGCGTGTAAAGGCTTGCCTGATGAAAAAGCATCCGTACCCAAGGGTTTGCCTTGTTGACCTTCCCAGCTGGTGTATGCTCCCGCTGCGCCTAGAGATAAAAGCATTTTGTCGCTGAAAATTTCTTCTCCGTCTTTCCATGACATTTCTTTACCATCTTTTTCTGGTCCGCCGAATGGATTGATTTGAACTCTCCAGTTGAGCATTTTAGCCAATGTTCCAGGGTTTCCATTAAATTCAGCTTTTTTGGCGCCGTTTCCAACATCTGCAGCTCCATCGCCGTTTGTTAACGACAGCATGATGTCAAGTTTTTTACCCCAGTTATTTCCCATTAATTCCAATGGTTGGGTCATTAGGTATAAACCGATGTCATTTTCCTGTATTAAACTTGTAACATAGGAAGACTCAGCAAATATATGGTTTGTTGAAGAACTTGCCAGTTCACGGCTAAATGGCAATTTAAATTGACCTGCTTTAATCGTTGTTCCTAAAAATCCGGGCTTAAACCATACGATAGCTTCTTGTATACCGCCGATTTTAGTTGTCGCGGCTGTTGGTTGACCAATCAGGTTTTCACCTTTGAGATCCAATACGGCGCCTACCATTTTGTTAATTTGATAATCAGCTGCCAAACGAAGTCTTCTAAAGTTAAAATCAACAGACTGAAAGTCATTTTGTGTTGTTGTATTTGAATAAGTTTGACCTGGCGCCAGTGGCGTTGCAAAACCGGAATTTGCCTGGCCTGAAACTGCACGAACTTGAATCAATGCTTTTACTTCAAAACTGCTATCATCTTTTTTTTCTGTTGTATTTGTATCTTTTTTATCTACAGCATCAGCCTTTACCGGCTCATCTGCAGAAAACACTGAAGCGGCGCTGATCATTACAAAGAGCGCACCTGTTAAAATTTTGTTCATTTTCATCTTTTTTCCTTTTTTAATTTTAAAAATTTTACTTAGAGAGTGCCCAAAAACCCATCCATGGATTTTGGACGCGCTCTTAGTCGGGTGAACGGTGGTGTTTGGATTTAAACACCCCGCTCCCAACATGAGTAAATTTATTTATTTGGAATAAATCCCAATTCTTTTACGATCCCTTCACCTTTTTCGCTCAATGCATAGTTTATAAATTTCATAGCTTTTTCATTGAATTTTTCATTAACATACATTTGAAGCGTTCTAGACAATGGATATTTTTTAGCCATTGCATTTTCCATAGTTGGCTCGTAATACTTTTTATCTTTTTCATTTAAAACTGAAACAGCTTTAACATCTTTATTTACCCAACCCATACCAACATAACCGATAGCATTTTTATTTGCCTTTATCTGATCTACAATTTGTTGTGATGAAACGGCATAAGTGATGTCTTTTCCAAATTCAAGTGTTGACTTCGAATCGCCTTTTCTTAACACTTCTTCTTTAAAGTAAACGTGCGTTCCTGAGTTATTTTCTCTGGAAATCGCTAAAATGGGAGCATCTTTACCGCCAACCTCTTTCCAGTTTTTAACTTTACCTGAAAAAATATCGCTCAATTGCTCAATGGTAAGTTTTACTGCAGGATTATCTGGATTGATAACCACTGACATTGCATCTAAAGCAATTACATGTTCTTTAATGCTGATGTTTTTAGATTTAGCAAGTTCCCACTCTTTGTCTTTCATGGTCCTTGATGCATCGGCAACATGAATTGATTCGTTTAACAGTGCCGCGATTCCAGTTCCGCTGCCTCCGCCTTGAACTGAAACGGATTCACCTGGATTATCTTTCATATAGGCCTGAGCCAGTTTTTGAGATAATTGAACCATAGTATCGGATCCTGCGATTTTTAATGAGTTGTCGCCACCTCTTTTGCACTCAGTTGTAAACAGTGTAAGGCCTGAAATTATACTTACGACCAACAACCTTAGCAATAAATTACGTTTTTTCATAGAAACTCCTTAGTTAACCTTAAATCGATAATTATAAAATAACCACCAATTTTTTAATTTAATAAATGTATTTTAATAACAATTTATTAATTTATAACAACGAAATTGTTAAGATTTGGTTAATTATTTCTTGTATTGAAAAAAATAGATTTTATGTAAAGAAATTTTTCCGGCAAAGGCAATTTAAAATCAAGCTCTATGTTTGTTATAGGATGTTTAAATTTTAAATGCGAAGCAATTAAATAAAGCCCCCCAATTATGATATTTTGTTTTTGTTCTGCATTAATACCGGTTTTTTCAAGTTTACGAGAGAAGTTTGAATAAACAAGGTCGCCTAAAACAGGATGATTTAGTTTTGCAAGTGTTGCTCTAATCTGGTGCGTTCTTCCTGTTTGAAGATTTATTTTTAAAAGAGAAAAATAATCATTTGAATCAACGGTTTCATAATTCATAACGGCAGTTTTGTAAGTATCGTCCAACGGAGAAAATTCAAACAGCATTTTTTTTCGTTCTTTGGGATGTCGTCCAATAAAACCTGATATTTCCTTAAATGATTCGGTTTGGTCCCATACCCAGGCATGGTATTCTTTTATGATTTTTCTTTGCGCAAATGCCTCTGCAAGTATAAAATGAGCCTGATTGGTTTTAGCGATGATCATTAAACCCTCGGTTTCTCTATCCAGGCGGTGAACAATTCCAGGTCTGTGTATGTCGGATCCGTCAGAAAGATTTTCAATTTGCGAAAGTAATATATGCACCAATGTATCTTCTTTAGTTCCTGCGCCGGGGTGTACTGTCATTCCCGACGGTTTGTGAATGATGGCAAGATGATCGTCTTCATATAAAACCGGAACCGAAAATTCATTATTACCCTTTAATGTATATTCCTGCGGCGGGTCATAATGAATGATTACAGTTAAAGGAATTTCGGATTTTAAAGATGCTTTTTCGCAAACCTTTCCATTTACAATGACATTGCCATTTTTAATTAATTTTTGAACCAGTGTTCTTGAAAATTGCTCAGGGTATTCCATAGCAATTCCAGCATCTAATCTTGTGTCGGGATGAAGCGTAAATTCAAGATCCACTGGTATAATTATGTTACTTTTTTAACATTATTTTTTTCTGAAAGGTAAAAAGAGATTAAAAGAGCAATAGCGCCAATACTGATAAATGCATCGGCAACATTATAGGTTGGCCATCGATTTATGCCAAATCCCATATCAATAAAATCAACAACTCCTTTTCTAAAAAAACGATCTGTAAAGTTTCCCAGGGCTCCGCCAAGAACAAAATAAATAGCTATGTTAAAAAAAACGTCTTCATATGTAGATCTTAAATAATAAATAAGTAGAAATAAAATAGCAATACCGCTTAAAATGTGAAAAATCATTGCATTATTTTGAAAAATACCAAAAACACCGCCAGTATTGTACACAAGTCTAAACTGAAGGTAATCTCCAAAAATACGTAACGTTGAGCCGTCAGAAAAATTCTTTTCTATAAAATACTTGGATACTACGTCCGTTCCCCAGACAAAAAAGATTATAAACATTGCCTTGATATTTGTTTTTCTCATTACTTTACTCCATTTAACAAAATCTATGACCTTTTTAATTTTAGCACTCATACGTTCAACCATCTGAAACTTTGTTATTTAAAACCGTTTTTTGGTTTTTATTTGTTTTTATTACTTTTCAACAGGTCTTTAGTGAAATAAAATTGCTTATGTCGCATGATATTTTTCAAGATCTTAATATTCCTCAAAAAGAAGCAGTTCAAAACACCGAAGGGCCAGTGCTTATTTTGGCTGGAGCCGGTAGCGGTAAAACACGCACAATTGTGCATCGCATTGCTTACTTAATTCATGAAAAACATGTTTTACCAGGGCGTATTGTTGCTGTAACTTTTACAAATAAGTCTACTCAGGAAATGAGGGCTCGTGTTCTCGACATTGCCGGAAACTCTGCTCTCGATTGTATCGTTAAAACCTATCATTCTCTCGGACTTTATCTTTTGCGAGAACTTTCCGCATACATCAACTATCCTCGCGACTTTACCATCTGGGATGATTCAGATCAGGGCTCTTGCATCAACGCAATTTTAAAATCACTGGGTCATGATAAACTAACAAAAACCCAGGTAAAGTACATTGCTCAAAAAATCAATTCATTTAAAGATAATCTTGTTTCACCGGATCTTTTGCCTGAAAAGCAAAATCTTGAAGAAATGGAACTTGGCGATATTTTACAGGAAGTTTACCATCTTTATGAACAAAAAAAAATAGAATCCAGAGCAATGGACTTTTCGGATCTCTTATATCAAACTGTTACCATCATGCAAACCTTTCCTGAATCACTGGAAACTTTTCATCGCCGATATCACTATTTTCTTGTCGACGAGTACCAGGACACGAACCATTCACAATATATGTTGATACACCTGTTATCTCAAGCACGACAAAACCTGTGCGTTGTAGGTGATGATGATCAGGCAATTTATACATGGAGAGGAGCTGATATAAATAATATACTTGATTTTAATCGGGATTTTCCAACTGCAATGACTGTCAAGCTTGAAGAAAATTACCGTTCAACCCAGGCCGTTTTAAATCTGGCCAATGATGTTATTCAAAAAAACAAAAATCGTATGGAAAAATCTCTTTGGACGCAAGAAAAGGACGGGAAAATTCCAGAACTTCATATTTTAAATTCTGATTTTGATGAAAGCAAAATGGTTGCCGAACAAATTGAAGCATCAATTGCTCAGGGTATCAGTCCCTCGGAAATTGCAGTACTTTACAGGGTAAATTCTCAATCGCGTCTTATTGAAGAAGCGCTTTTACAAAAAAATATTAAATATACTATATTTGGTGGTGTCTCATTTTTTGGGCGTAAAGAAGTAAAAGATCTTCTGGCTTATTTGCGTTTTCTCGTAAATCCCTATGACGAAGCCGCTTTGATTCGTCTTATCAATAACCCTTCAAGAGGAATTGGTGACAAATCAATTGAGCAGTTACTGGATTTTAGAAATAAACTAAACTATGAATCAAATTCAACTCTTGACTTTTTTATGATTTTTGCCAAAATTGAAGAATCATCTTTAAATAAAAAAGCAGTAGCGAGCATTATTGAACTCCATGAATGGATGAAAGAAATGCGAGCTAAAATTCTTCGTAAAATTGATTTTGGAATGCTTGTAGAAGATTTACTTGATCAATCCGGATTAAGATCTGTCCTTGAAGAAGAAGATCGTCTTTTAGGTACTGCAAGAATAGAAAACATACTGGAATTAAAAAACTCTATGATTTCTTTTCAAAGAGTTCATCCGGATTCATTGTTAAATGATTATTTACAGGAGATTTCTTTGTTTAGCAATACGAGTGATATAGAAGAAACTGGCGATGATGTATGTCTAATGACAGTTCATAACGCCAAAGGTCTGGAGTTTGATACGGTTTTTGTTGTTGGTCTCGATGAAGGATTGTTTCCACATTTTTTATCTGCAAATAAAGACGATGAAGGCGAAGAGGAACGCCGACTTTTATACGTAGCGATAACCAGGGCACGACGGCAATTGTTTTTAACCCGAGCCAAAAAACGAATGATGATGGGTTTTGTACAACAAATGAAGCCGTCAATATTTCTTTCAACCATAGGTGAGGGCTTACTTGAACATTTTGACAGATCTGAGTCTGCAACTGACAGAGCCTCGTTTGGAGCAAAAAAATATCCTTCTTCCGGTTCAATCGGCTATAGCAACAAGTTTAATCAAAAAACAAAATCTTCAGCGGATACTTATTCAAAATCCTTCCCTTCTAAAAATACAAGTGAACAATTTCCTGGATTAATCGGGAATAAAGTTAATGTTGAGCCTTCACAACCTGCCGGCGGGTTTCATTCCGGAGATAAAGTGCGTCATCCAAATTTTGGTATAGGTAAAATTTTTAAAATTGAAGGATCAGGCGATGCAAGCAAAGTCCATATTTTTTTTAATGACAACAAAACAAGAAAGTTTATTTTAAAATATACACGCCTTGAGAAAGTTTAATGAATAATTTATTTTGACTCAATATCAGCAATATTGTCTAATTCAATCATTTTAAATATTTTTGAAATTTTTTTATCGACATTAATAAATTTATATTTCATTTTCGGTCTTTTTTCAGAATAATATCTCATTAAAGAAATAAATTCAGCTATACCTAGAGAGTTTATATATATAACATTTTCAAAATCAATTATAATTTTTTCAATTTTTTTAGTTAAGATTTTTTTTTCAATCAAAAGCTCAAATATACTATTTTGACCATCAATCTTGGTTTCGTTAATTTTTATTTTTACTGCATCTTGGATAAATTCAACATCAGCTATCATTTATTTGCTCCATTTATCCTGCAATTGATAATAAAAGTCGAATTTCATTTCCCATATTATTCCAAAAAACCTCGCAAAACTTTTTTATAATAATGATACCACGTCCTCGAGATACCATTGGCTTGTTTTCACCTACATTTAGCGGGACAAGATTTGGATCAAAACCATCACCCTCATCTTTAACACTGATTTCAACTTTTTCATCTGAGCGGCGAGTTATTTGTAAAAAAACATGTTTATCAACAATCCACTTGTTTCCATGTTCCATGGCATTGCTAATTGCTTCATCAAGAATTAAATAAAGTTCATAATGGTCAAGATTAACGACTATACTGTTATCATTGAAGTATTTTATAGTATCTTCGATAAGTTTAATTCTATTATCATTCGTTGTTTTTACTACTTCTTCAAAGATAATATCCAATCCATTTTCAGATCCGTTCATTCAATAGACACTCTGGAAGCAATTTTTATACTGTCAATTCTGAAAATATAAAATATCCTTTAAATTGGTGGGAGCGGCTACTTTTTAGTAAATCATACGACTAAGTCAAAGGCATTTTCCCCATTTAGAAAAGTTCGGTATTTCATATTGTCCCAGAATTCAGCCCAGCGACCTTCGAAGTATTTGCATCTTAA
>Ga0224495_10000444_pt1 | contig 33415 bp, 28 predicted proteins | sample SF_Jul11_sed_USG_FD_168128 | JGI IMG/M metagenome (GOLD analysis project Ga0224495, IMG submission 168128) | Sediment microbial communities from San Francisco Bay, California, United States - SF_Jul11_sed_USGS_4_1 | ecosystem: Environmental > Aquatic > Marine > Sediment | place: USA: California... | reverse complement strand
AGTTATCAACAGTGTTGGCCATTGTGTCAAGTGTAGCTGTAATAAATACATTATTTGCACAGGCACCGAATCAGAATCAGCAGCCGCAGCAAAACCAGACAACCGGTCAGCAACCAGCACAACAGCAGGGTCAGCAGACAAATCAAAATAACCAGGTAACACTTGAAGATGTACTTTTGAATGATTTTGAAAATTCAGAAGATTGGAGAGCATTATCTACATCTCCTCTTGGAGATACCAAAATTAAAAAAGTTGTTCAAGTTGGACCAATTCAGGATGTTTATAATCCGGGTGAGTTGACTGATGATGAAAAGAGCAGATTTACAGAAGGGCAAAATAATGTTCTTGGAGTTAAAGGGTATTTTGTTGATAGAGGGTTTGATAGAGTAGAAGCCCGACCTCCTCATGAGTACATAATTTCTGGTATTGGTCGTCAATTATCTGTATGGGTATTAGGTCGTCAGTTCAAGCATGAGTTATTTGTAAAAATGAGAGATTACAAAGGAAATTTTCATAAGTTAAGAATGGGTAAACTGGATTTTTTTGGATGGAGAAAATTGACAATAGCCATACCAGGCTGGTTACCTCAAAGCACTCGATATGCAATGCTTGATAAAAACCTTCACTTTGTTTCCTTGTATGTTGTTTCTGAAAAAAGAGAGGTTCCGGGAGCATTTTATTTTTATGTAGATGATTTAAGAATGAAAGTAGATAAAACAGATGCCGATTATCCGGGAAGTCAGATAAAAGATACCTGGTAATAAATATCCGGAGGAAATTATGAAAAAAGAAGTAAGAAGAAATATATTTCAAATAATTGCTGTTTCAACCATTTTATGGGGAAGTTCATTATTTGCAATTGAGACAAGTGTTGGTGATGACGTTGATGCATTGGAACTTCGTTCGATAGTCGTTGAAGGTTGGGAGCAGACCCCATGGAAAATCACTTCAGAGCCAGGAAACCCCATAGGTAAAGTTGAAGTTAAACTTGTAGATGGCTTACCAAAGAATCTTCTGGTGGATTCGGGTAATAAGAAATCCATGGCAGTTCGTTTTCAGTTTGTTTATCCTGGAAATAATACCATAGTTATGGTTCCACCAGATGATAAAGTAGTAGTCAGAGAACTTCCTGTATTGGATGAAAAAACAGGTCAGAAAAAAAGTTACAATATTCATGGCATAAAATTGCCTGGAAAGGTAAAAGCATTAAGTGTGTGGGTTCTTGGAAGAGGAAATGAGTATAATATGGAAGCCTGGATTGAAGACTGGAAAGGAGATACGCATATTTATCAATTCGGTTCACTTGATTTTGTGGGTTGGAAACCTTTAACTGTTGTAATTCCTGAAGGTGTTCCACAGGATGTTGAATCTTATCCACAGACAAAAAATCTGGTTTTAAAAAAGCTGGTTTTACGCTCTACACCGAAAACAAGCAATGAAAAAGTTGTTCTTTTCTTTGATAGTTTAAAGGTATTAACTGATATGTATGATGTTTTCTTTGATGGTGCTGATATGAACTTTGATGAGGCTGACAAGGCCGAAAAAGAGGCCATGAAGAAATATGAAGAGCAGTTAAAAAATTCAGCTCAGGGAAGTAGTAACAGCGGTAGCGGAGCTGCACCCAAATAAGATTTGTAGTTTATAAATACAGGCGCCTCGATAATTATATCGGGGTGTCCGAACTGTTTTTAAAAAAGTCTAAGCTAAAATTCTCAAAACATTAAAATATCATAGAGAGAAACTTTTGAAACATTTTTATTTATTACTGGTAAAGGTAACTCCATAAATTTTCATTATCTTGATGTTATTTATAAAAGTTTATATTTACAGTGGTAAAAAAAACATGCGCTCGCAACGCTGAATATTTCTTATTAAGTACTCGACCAGATTATGTTATGAACAAAATTATTAAAATTAAAAAAATAACTTGACAGCAACCCTTTTTTTGCTTAAATTCTTTAAGCATTCATATACGCAATTGTTTTTAAAAATATTTTTAATAGAAAAGGAAAATACATGGAAAATACAACTTCTTCACCTGTAGAGAATAAAGATAATATAGAGGTTAAAATTAATAGCCAGTTTAATGAAGAGAAGTGGACAAGAGTTGGTCCAAAAGATGTCAGTATATCTAGATTTAGTTTATTAGATACTATTTTGCAGCAGGCAAAAAATGAGCACTTTCTGGATAAATTGAAAGAGTTATCCATTGCTCATCTGGAAGATTATGAACAGTCGGTGGCAGCGCGCTATTTTCTGGGAATGATTGCTTTAAAAAAGAATCTTCCTGATGAGACTATATATTTAAAGCAATTATTGGATCAGTTTCAGGAAATTTCAAAATGGGCTGTAGTTGAGTACCTTGCTGATCAAATGCTTCAGGTTTCAGAAAACCGTACCATTTTACGTGCCAAGGCAACGGCCTTAGAGAAATTGGGCAAAAGTAAAGAGGTAATTCCGGTTCTGGAAAAACTGGCAAAAATTGACAGAAAAAATCCTGATATTGCAATGAAATATGCGGATGCAATTATCAATGAAGACGTTGATAAAGCTGTGTTGTTTTACAAACAGGCAGCAGAGGCCTACACGAAATCTCTTCAGTTTGAAAAATTAAAAATTGTCTGGAATAAACTTGCGGATCTAACCCCGGAGGATTTACCATTTTTTAAAAAAATTGAGAGAATTTTAAGTGGTCACCGTCAGAAAGAGATTTTGTCAGAATTATACGCACAATTAACAATTCACTATATTGAAAAAGATGATCTGGATAATATAATCAATCTTTCAAAGAAAGTATTGGAGTATAATCCAAATTATTTACGTTTCAAGAAAGAGCTGGTAGAAGCTTACAAGAAAAAATATAAAGATCATTCTCTTCTGGAAGATTTTGTTCGCTATAGTAATCTTTTAAACAACAAGAAAAATATTATTAATGCCATTCAGGATTTTGAAACAAACATTGTTTTTGATAAAGGAAATTATGTTTTTCATCGTTCATGGGGAGTTGGTAAAATTAAGGAATTAAATACATCTGAAATGATTATTGATTTTAAAGATAAAGAGGCGCATCGAATGGATATTCAAATGGCTTTAAAATCGTTAAAACCTTTAACAGAGGATCACTTCTGGGTTGTTCAATTTGAAAAACCTCAAGAACTGGATAATATGTTTAAGACTGATATTTTATCTTTCTTCAAGCTTATGTTGTCCTCATTTGGGAACAAGGTATCAGTGAATGATATAAAAATGGAATTGATGGATAAATATGTTCCTACAAAAGATTGGTCTAAATGGTGGACTAAAACCAGAAACCAGTTATTAAAGGATAATCTTATTAACATTTCACCTCAAAAGAAAGACATTATAGAGCTGTATGAAACACCTGTTACACCATCAGATCAGTTTATTGAAAAATTTCAGGTAGCCCAGGGTTTTGATGAGCGCGCAGCTGTTTTTATTGCTACGATGAAAAACCCGGATGAGGCAATGGATGCGCTTGAGTATATGCAGCCATTTTTTAAAGAGTCTCTTCGTTCTTTTGATTATATTGTAAGAATTTCGAGTATTTTTATTCTTGATTTAATGCAAGAGGTTATGGGTGATGATGAGCATTATTATGCACCAGAGATTTTAAAAGATATTGTTTCTGACCTGAAAAAAATGAATGTTGTGGAAGCAGCGATGGTCGGAGACAAGTTAAAATATACAGATTTAAAAAAATCTTTTTCAAATCTGGTAAAAGCAAATCATCCGGATTGGCAGAAAATCTTTGTAGAGCTTCTTCTGCAAACACCGGTAAAAATTCATAAATTGTTATTCAGTGACCTTGTAGAGTTTGGAAACCCGGAAAATATTCAGGAATTTTTTAACCGGATTCGAAAAGATGCCAGAGGGAATGTCGAGGTCTTTTTATGGGCTATGAAAAACCTTTTAACAGGCGGAATACATGTTGAAAATTTACCAATGGAAGAACAGTTACTTAGTTTTTTTCGTGTGTTGAAATTGATTCCAAAACTGGAGCCCAAAGGTACCAAATTAAAAAATGCGGCTAAAGAAATATTTCTGGGTGCAACTCATGAAGATTTAATTAAAAACATTACCTTATATGCGAAGGGTTCAATCAGAAAATTTATTTCACTTTCAAAAGATATAACTTTTCTTTCTGATTATGAAAAAGAGCAGGTCTACCAGTATTTAAAAGCGATTAATCCGGAGTTGGTTGATGAGGACGCTGATTCGAAACAATCTGTGCATACAGCTTTTGATGCAATTATTAAATCGGGTGGTACTTTTGCAAGTCAGGATGCTATTGATGCGATGCAAAAAGAGCTTGATCATATTGTAAAAGTTGAGATGCCTGCAAACTCTAAAGAGATTGGTCTGGCCCAGGAAAAAGGTGACCTTCGTGAAAACTCTGAATATAAAGCAGCTCTTGAGCATCAAATTATATTACAGGCTACTATAACAAGACTTGAAAATCAGTTAAAAACTGTAAATCTTCTGGCTGCAAATCAAATTAATCTGGATGAGATTAGAATTGGTACAAAGGTTAAGTTAAAAGACATGAAAACAGATGATATTTTTGTATATTCTATTATGGATCAATGGGATGCTGATGTAGATAAAGGTATAATTTCTTACAAATCTCCATTGGGTAATTCATTGATGAAAGGTAAAAAAGGTGAAAAAGTTGCTTTTGGATCTGGTGAGTCAGAGCAACAGTTTGAAATTCTTTCTATTGACAAGGCTTTGGATAATGAAGGCAGGTTAATTTGATTTTGTTATAAAAATAGAAATGGACGATATTAATAAGTTACTTATTAATCAACCTTTAATATTTATAGACAAAAATTATTTTACAAGTTTTTTAAGTGGTGGAGAATCACTTCCATTATCGCCCGAGGACATAAGACATTACAGGAAAGTATTACGTTTGTCTAAAGATTTTCATGTTACTATTTCTAATGGTGAGGGATTAATTACTGTAGCTGTTGTAAATGGTCAAAATCGTTTATCGTTACTGGATAAAGAGCTTTATTATTTTTCACGAAGCCGTAAAACCAGGCTTATTATGCCTTTTATTAAAAGAAAGGGGCTCGAAATTATGATACAAAAATTAACAGAAACCGGAGTAGATGAAATAGAATTTATTCAGTCTGACCATCAAGTTCTTGAATATGAAAAACTGGACAGGTTAGTTAATATTGCACAAAATGCATGTGTTCAGTCCAAAAATCCGGTGATTCCCATTATAAAGATCTCCAAGTACAATTTGATAGATTATCCTTATGCTCAAAATGCAACATATATCTGGGGAGATTATTTGTCTAAAGGATATCTTGAAAGTCTACATATTAATAAAGAAAGTAGTGAAGATCTTGTATTTATAAATGGTCCTGAGGGAGGATGGTCTTCATCGGAAAAAATGTTTTTGCAAAATAAGTTTCTTGCTGTTACATTGTCAGAAAATATTTTAAAAGCAGAGACCGCTGCCGTTTGTGCAATATATGAGCTAAAAAAATATTGTAATAATTTAATCGTAAAAAAAAGATGATAATAAATGGTGAAAATATAAAATTGTCGGTTCTGGAGAAGCCTGATATAGAATCTCTATTAAAATATTACAACTTAAATTCAATGCGTGTAGCTATTGAATTGAATGGGCATATAATTAAAAAAAGTGTTTTTAATAATATCATACTAAATGACCAGGATGTAATAGAAATTATTCATTTTGTTGGTGGTGGAAAATAAATTTGTTATGGGTAATATTGAAATATCATTAAATTCTTTTGGTCATTTACCTTATTCTATTCCTGTAGCTTTTATACTTCTGGTAAGCCGGGAGTGGTTTGTTCATTTTGTTTTATTCAGTACAATTAAAATTGGTGACAGCTTTTACCAGAAAGAAAATTTTAACATTCTGAATTCTATTGATCTATTTGCATTTGGTACTTTATCATTATATGGTATTTCCTGGGGTGGATTACTTCACATACAAAAAGGAAAGATAAAAATCATTGAATTTATTGTAGCTCAATTGTGGCTGATAATCATAATGGTGGTATCGGTATTATTTTTAAAAAATAAAGAATTTCAACCAGGAAGTTATTCTGATTTGTTTTTTAAAGAATTGTTTTGTCAGGCATGGGCTGTACACATTTTAAATTATATTCCTTTTCCTCCATTTGATGTTATTGCCGTTACAAATCTTTTACTGGGTAGACTGATTTTAGTAGCGAAAATTATTTTTTTTATAGCCCTTATGAATGGAGTTTCTGATTTAACTTTTATAAACGGCTTGTTGGCAATGGATTGGTTTGGTCTTAAAATATGAAAACTCGAAAACGTGTACTAAGCGGAATGCAACCTACCGGACAATTGCATCTAGGTCATTATCTGGGTGTATTGAAAAACTATGTTCTGCTTCAAAAGGAATATGATTGTTTTTTTATGATTGCTAACTGGCACTCGATGACAGTATTTTATAATAATTACAAACAGGCTCATTCTTATATTGCTCCAATGGTTTCTGACTGGATTGCTGCAGGTATTGACCCAGATAAGGCAACGATTTTTCTTCAATCTGAAATAATTCAGCATGCCGAATTGAATCTTTTATTATCAATGTATACACCTGTTTCCTGGTTATTACGGAATCCTACATATAAAGAAAAGCAGGATAATATTGAAAAAGAGATTGATTCATTTGGGTTTTTAGGTTACCCTGTTCTTCAGGCAGCTGATATATTATTATATGATGGTGAAATTGTTCCTATTGGAGAGGATCAATTACCTCATTTGGAATTATCAAGAGAGATTGCTCGAAGGTATAATTTTATAAATAATTTAAATGAAACAGATGGCTTAACTATTCCTCAAGCAAAGCTTTCAGCTCATCCCAAGGTTCTGGGAACCGATGGAAGAAAGATGAGTAAATCATATGGGAATACAATTGGTTTATCTGAATCAAAAGAGGTGATAGAAAAAAAACTTAAAGAGATGAAAACAGATTCTGGGCGTGTAAGACGAAATGATCCAGGAAATCCGGATAATTGTCCGTTGTTTTCTTTTTATGACTATTTTTACCCAGAACTAAAAAGTGAAATAGATAGTGAATGTAGAAAAGCCGGAATTGGTTGTGTTGATTGTAAGGGTAAGATTATAAATAAAGTTTTAATAGAAACAGAACCTTTCAGGTTTACCTTGGAAAAATTCAGGTCAAATAGCGATGAGTTAAATCAAATCATTGAAGCTGGAACTGAAAAGGCCAGAAAGATTGCAATTGAGACAATAAATAAATTAAAATCGAATATTGGTTTGACAGGTAAATTGTCAATAAAGTAGAAGTGGATCAAGTGCTTTTAGAAAAAAATGATAAGTTTTTTGTACACTTTATTACCAAAGATGGTGATGAAAAAAATGGGCCAATGGCTTTGCTATGGCATTTAATTGAAAGTTATGAGGTTGATATTTTTGAGGTATCTTTAGCGAGAATAACAGAAGATTTTTTAAAATATATTGAACATTTTGCCGTAACTTTAGATGAAGAGTCAGAGTTTGTCGTCATGGCATCTAAGTTATTATTTTACAAATCAAGGTTGTTGCTTCCAAATCCCGGATTTAATGATGATAGTAATGACAGTGATACACTTCCGATAGAATTGATTGATCAGCTTCTGGAATATAAAAAATTTCAGATGATCAGTGAAACATTGAAAGAGTTTGAACTTCAAAATCAGCAATCTTATACAAGATCAAGTTCATGGGATCAATATGAGGAAGGGCTTGATTTTTTTGAGGTGGATCTTGTTAGATTTTTAAAAACGTATAAAGATTTTCTAGAAAAAATTGATAACCAAACTTCTTTGAAAATAGAAGCAGAAGAAATTACGATTGAAATCATGATGGAAGAGTTAAGAAGAATTATTGAAACGAGTATTAACATTTCTTTGTTTGCCCTTATTAAGGATAGCTCTTTTATGAAAGTGGTAGTAACTTTTCTTGCCATTCTTGAATTAATAAGATTGCGCGTAATCAGGGCAGAACAAAATGAAGAGTTTAATGATATTATCATAAATAAGTTTACTGAAAAATTATAATATGGAAAATAATGATTATCAAAAATTAAAATCAAGTGTAGAATCCTTGTTGTTTGTATCAGGAGAAGGTTTGTCGTTAAAAGATATTTGCCTTGGGGTAAGTATTGAGATGGAATTAGTGGAAACCATTATTAATTCTTTAATTGATGATTATCATGAACGTGATGGGGGAATATTTATCAAGGAAGTCAATGGTAAATATCAGTTTATTACCAGGCCAGATAGTTCAGAGGTAATACAAAAATATCTTCAGATTAAAAAGAAAAATACTTTGTCAAAATCTATGATGGAAACTCTGGCAATAATAACCTATAAGCAACCGATAACTCTTCATGAAATTGATGAAATCAGAGGTATCAGTTCGCGTTCCATTATCAGCGGGCTATCGAATCGAAAACTGATTAAGATAAATGGACAAAAAAATATACCGGGGAAACCCTCTACATATGGCACAACGAAAGAATTTTTAGAATATTTTGGAATTAACAGTTTAAAAGAGTTGCCTCCGCCAAAAGATATTAAAACATTAAACTTTGATGAGTTTTAGAATTTATGTTAGAAGAAGTTAGAAAAAAGATCAATAAAGTCGATGAACAATTGTTAAAATTGATATCGGAAAGAGTAGAATTGGGGAAAGAGGTTGCCCTTGCCAAAAAAGGTGAGGATAATATTTATTTTCGTCCGGATCGTGAGCAGGAAGTTTTAAATCGTATTCAGGAAATTAATCCTGGAGTCCTTGAAAATGGCAGGGTATTAAATATTTTTCGGGAAATTATGAGCGCAACTCTTGATATTCAGCATTCATTAAAAATTGGATACCTTGGACCAGCTGGTTCATTTACTCATCAGGCAGCAGTAAAAAAATTCGGACATTCGCTAAGTTTGCATCTATGTAAAAATTTTGATGATGTATTTGATCTTGTACAAAAAAAAGAGTGCAATTACGGAATTATTCCCATTGAAAATTCTACAGAGGGAATAGTTAATGCCACCTTAGACAGCTTGTTAAAATATGATTTAAATATAATTTCAGAAGTACATTTAACTATACATAATAATCTATTATCTTATGCGAAATCATTTAATGAAATACAGAAAATTTATTCTCATCCACAGGCACTTGGACAATGTAGAAACTGGATTCAGACTAATCTAAAACATGCTGAAATTCTAGAGGTGGCTTCAACATCTTATGCCGCTCAAATGGTTTCAGAATCAAAAAAATCTGATTCTGCTGCAATTTCTCCTGCACTTGCTTCTGTGATATATAAGCTTCCCATTGTCGCGGCTAATATTGAAGATTACAGTAAAAATTATACCCGTTTTATTATTATAAGCAGTGAAACAGCAAGACCTGCAAAATTTAATCGAACATCTATTATATTTTCAATTTCAGATAAACCGGGTAGTCTGATTGAAACATTAAAACCTGTTATGGAAGCAGGTATAAATATGACCAGCATAGAGTCAAGACCATCACGTTCAAAGGCTGCGGACTATTTTTTTTATGTAGACCTTTTGGGCCATTCTGACCAGGAGCCGTTAAAAAGCACGCTTGCAAAAATCGCAGATAAAACTCCTTTTTTCAGGATTTTAGGTTCTTACCCTGTTGATCAGGATCTCTCTTGAAGAGTTAAAGAGTGCGATATTTTCATCGAGCAAAATTTTGGACCACACATTGAGCAAAATTCTGCACTTTTAAAACTGTCCTGTGGTAATGTTTCATCATGCATTTCACGCGCTTTTTCAGGATCAAGTGATAGCTCAAACTGTTTTTTCCAGTCAAAGTCATATCGTGCTTTTGATAGTTCATCATCACGATCCCTTGCTTTATATCTTCTTCTTGCAACATCTGCGGCATGAGCAGCTATTTTATAGGCAATCACTCCATCTCTTACATCATTCATATCAGGTAGACCTAAATGTTCTTTAGGAGTAACATAGCATAGCATACTTGCACCACTATAGGCAGCATGTGTGGCGCCAATAGCGCTGGTAATGTGATCATACCCGGGTGCAATATCTGTGACAAGAGGTCCCAGAACATAGAAGGGAGCTTCATAGCAAACCTCTATCTCTTTTTTAATATTGCTGTCAATCTGATCAAGGGGAACATGGCCAGGTCCTTCAATCATAACTTGTATATTTTCATCCCAACATTTTAAAGTAAGTTCACCCAGAGTCTTTAGCTCAGCAAATTGTGCATTGTCAGAGGCATCATGTGTTGATCCTGGTCGCATAGCATCTCCTAGGCTTAAAACTACGTCATGTTTTGCACAAATTTTTAATATATCGTTCCAATTATCATAAAAAGGATTTTGTTTATGATGTTCTTCCATCCACTGGGCAATGATAGCGCCGCCTCTTGATACAATACCTGTAATTCGCGAAATTACAAGGGGTATATGCTCCCATAAAATACCAGCATGAATAGTCATATAATCTACTCCCTGAGATGCCTGCTCTTCAATTACTTCTAATATAAGATTGCGGTTTAAATCTTTAATGTTTTTTATTCGACTAAGCATTTCATAAATAGGTACTGTACCGATCGGAACTTCTGAAGCTGCAATAATGGATTTTCTTATTTCGCTTATATCACCTCCTGTTGATAAATCCATAACTGTGTCAGCTCCATATTTAATAGAATAAAGCAATTTATCTACTTCAGTACTTAAATTACTTTCTAATTGAGAATTCCCTATATTGGCGTTAATTTTTGTTCTTGTTTGTATTCCAATACCCATTGGTTTTAAATTAATATGGTTAATATTGGCTGGTATAACCATTCTTCCCCTGGCAACTTCCCTGCGCACCAGTTCAGGTTGAATTTTTTCAGATTCAGCTACACATTTCATTTCCTGGGTGATGATTCCTTTTCGGGCGTAAAACATCTGGGTAACGTTTTGATGTCCATATAAATCAGTTCTTTCTTTAATATAATTTCTTTCATTATGTATATTTTCTTGATTTGTTGTTGCTGTCGTTGCCATATTGTACGTACCCTTAAATTATTTTATTATCTGTAGTCATTGTAGTTATATTTTGGCAAGCATCTTTTAATGTTTCTATATCATAATTGTCATTCAAAACATTTAAATATAGACGTATAAATGGGTTATCATTCCATTTAATTTTTTTTCCCCGTATATTTTTAATTGTTGTCAAGGAATTGAAGTTACTATAAAATTTATTGCGAATTTTTTTTTCAATATAAAAAAAACCATTTCCTATGTGAATTCTGGCGTGTTCAAAAAAAATTTCCAGTTCAAAATGGAAATATGGAACTTGCCCTAAAGATATTATATTTCCTGAGATTTCTTTATGTTGCAATAAAATATTATGCACATTCTTTTTTTTGTTATAAACCAAATATTTTGAATTTTCACGGCCAAATAAAAAATATACCAGATCAAGCAGGTGTGTAGTATCATGAAGCAAAATTCCTTCGTTTTCTTTCTGAGATAGCATGCTCTTACTATTACTGCAAAAGGTTCCATTGTAATAAAGTGCTCTTCCCCAGGGTTCTGATTCTATAATTATTTTTTTAAGTTTTAAATACTTCGGGTGGTATCTTCTTTCATAATTTATCCATATCTTTGCTTTTTTTATAGTTGCAAGTTTTAAAATATTTTCTGCTTCTTTCTTATTCATTGCAACCGGTTTCTCAAGAATAATTTTTTTAACATTTTTTTTCAATGCATATTCTGTAATTAAATAATGAGAGTTCGTATTGGTTGCAATAACTACAAGATCAGGATTTAAATCAATAGCTTCTTTATAATTATCTGTCAAGATTGTTTTTGATTCAAGTTGTAATTCTTTGGTAATGATCTGTGTTTTTTCTATATCAAGATCACAAAATGACTGAAAATAAACGGGGTATTTTTTTTTCTTTAACAAGTTTAAAGCGCCAATATGGGTACATGGCGAATATCGAATAGGGTCTTTTTCCAGGAAATAGGCGATTCTTCCTGTACCAATAATTGAGGTATTCATTTATTTTCTCTAAATGTAATTACATTTAAAAAAGAAGCTAATGAACAGGCATAAACAGAAAAAAGGGTTTTATTATAATGAATGGATTGAATTAAATCATTACCTGAAAATAATTGAAAATAATTTGATTGATTATTGTCTAACGCCAAAGTAATTCCTAAAAGGTAAAGTATATTAAAAGACATTTTCATAAATACAGGGATTCTGATAAATTTAATATTAAACAAATATATTGGTAAAAGTATGGTAATAATTGCGAAATTAAAAAATGCCAGAATAGACGATGTAACTGTAAATACTAATATACTTCCTGTAATACTTTCATTGATAATAAAATATTTTTTTGTAATGGTATATAAAAATTTATCTATAATAAATAAAAAAGGTATAAACAATGTCCACATTATTGAATGAAAATAACCATATGAATATAAGATTGAAAATATAATAAAAATAATAACTTCAATTAAATAATATTCAAATATTATTGTTGCATTGTGAAAAAGTAATACATTTTCATTATAAAAATAAAGTCTATTTATAAGTGGTATAAATAAAAAAGAAATTAATAATATTTTTATCATCATCAATGCATTTTCATTTAAATAGATTTCATTATTTAACCAAAAAGAGTTTGCATAAATTATATTTTTATTAATTTCCTCAAGTTATAACATGGTTCGATACATATTTTGTAAAAAATAATCAGAAGTTTCATTTTTATTGCTTAATATTGCATATTTCCAGCCAATAGAATACTTAAAATTATCAAGAATATACTTTGATGTAGAAAAAATACTTAAATTTATTTGTTGTAATGTTTGCGCTAATAAAATATTTTTATTATTATTCTCAAAGGGAAATATGTTTAACCAGTTTACAGAACTGATTTTTCCCGAGTTTGCGGCAATATTGAGTTGATTTTTATCTTTTTCTCCTGGTTTAATATCAATGATTATTGAATCAGGCCAATTTTTTAAAAAATTATTTATAAAATAAATATTTCCCTGACAGGTTTCATTTGTATCATAAAGTAGAATATAATATGATGATTTTAATTGGTCTCCGTTTACACTATTAAGTATAGAGGCAATCGCAGATCTATGTGGAAAATTTTCATCTGGAAAAAGCAAAAATATTTTTTCTTTGCTTTTTTCATTGTTGATATAAATATGATTAGTACATTTTTTTTCATCAGCAAGGTAATCTTGAGAAATATACTTCCAATTGTTTAAACTGAATAAATTGTTAAAATCTAACCAAAGATTACGATTACTTGAGTTTTCAAAAAAAGAGTTGGCGAACAAAGGAATTATTTTCAATTCCCTGGATTTTCCAGGTATATCAATCTTTTCAACTCCCCAAAAAAAAATATAGAAAAAAAGAACTATAAAAATTCCCAACCATAAGGTATACAGTTGTTTTTCAGGTTGAATTTGAAATTTTTTTTTATAAAATATTCTGGATTCTTTCATATATTTATGTGTGTAAATGATAATATTCCGGCCATATTTTATCTTTCGGCTGAAACATTAAATAAATTAACTATTGTATAAAGGGCTTTTTATTATTTTGGAAATTAAATAATTAATTTTTGTTGCGGCAAGATACATACTCTTGTAAAAATAGGTTTGATTATTGAGTAGATCACTCTTTGCTTCATTAATATTCAATATAATAGATTGTGCTTCTATTGAGATGATATGGTTTCCCGTATAGTATTGCCCGATCATTTTATCATTTTTATCTAATTGCAATATCAAATTTTGGGCGGAAGCAGAATTTAAATTTTTTTTCAGATTTTGGGATGTAATGTAACTGTTTTGATAAATTTGATTTAATTTTTTTATATCATTGTTTATGGTTTTTAATTCATCTATAAAATTATTTAAATTTGAATTAATGGCAGGTGTAGAAACTTCAATATTATGACTTTTTCTATTTTCGCTATTTGAAAAAATTTGTTTCAATTGAATATGTTTAAAATGCTTTAATTTAACACCAGAAACTGATGCATTGATAATATTCAGGTTTTGCTTTTCCTGTAAAATTAGTGATCGATGTTCAAACCATTCAATAAATATTTTTAATTTGGCGTTTGTTTTTACAAAATTATTTTCATTTTGTATAGAAGGATATTTAACAGGTTCGAGAGCCGTCATTTGTTTATGATTATGATAAGATGCACTATAAAAGCGGGTATACTTAAAAAAAATTTTTTCTTCCAGTGCAGCTCCTTTAGTATGGGCAGTATTATCTGGAAATGATAAATCCTGACCAACAAGTATAATTTTTTCAGGATTTAGTTGAGCTGCCAGATCAAATGCGTTTGTACTTACCGATCCGCCGTGAGCTATATTACCCCTGTCACCTGAATATTTTTGTAATATTTTATCATAATAAAAGGGGTTGTTCCACCAGTACATAGTTGCCTTATTTTTTTGCAAAAAATGAGGAATCAGATAACATACCACGGGATCAAGTATCCAGATAGATTGATTAACTACAGGTGTATGAACATAGTATCCATTGATAAACTGAGGATCGGAGGCTAAAACTAAATCAGGAATAATTTTGTTTTTAACTAGTGGTATATATGCTGTATCTGCTGCAATTAATAAAAACTGGTTTCTATAGAGTCGAAGATCGTTAAAACTTTTATGCAGAGAAGGACCAGCTCCTGCAATAATTATATTTTGATATTGCCCATGAAATTTCTGAATAAAATCATTTAAAGTCCTTCCTTGAAAAATAGCAAAACTGTTTAAAATTATATTTTTATTCCAAATATCCTGAAATTTAATAATTGTTGCCTGATTTACGGCTCTTTTTTCCATAAGTTTGTTAATAGTATTTTTTAAGCTTGTATATCTTTCAGGATAGGCTTGAAATGAGGGCCTGTGATTAAATATAGTTATTTCACTGAAAACTTTGCTTTGAAAATATGGCAATATTGTTTCGAGATCATCATTTGGTTTTATACAACAATACAGATAAATTTTTTTATCTGACTTAAAAAATAAAGAATCTTCATTAATTAAAGAAATCAAATAAAAAAAAATTTCTGGATCTGGTTCTATTAATAGTACCGATAATATTGTGTTATGATTTAATGCAGCTGGTAATAGATATCCCAGACCTGCTCCGCAAAAAATTACATGTTTTGAATCTTTTTTTATCGCTTCTTCAATTTGTCGGGACGATTCCCTTTCAGGATCTCGTTTGGAATGATAAGACACAGAATTGCGTGTAATACCATACTGTTCATTAGAATTCTTTTCAAGATTTTGATATGATTGATAGTTTTGGTGAATAAATTGATTCAGCTCATCGATATTATTAAATAAAATATTTTTTGCATTTAGTTTTTGAATATTATTCAGGTAGTTAGTATACAAATTTTCGTTTGTCATGAAAAAGAATCACCAATTATTTTCTTCATTAAAACTCTTTCCTGGTTTTCATATAAAATAATTTTTTTGTTGATTGAAAATCCTGATGAAAGAAAAAGTCTTTCAGATAGTATATTTTCAGGAATTAAATATGCATATACTTCTTCTATTTTTAAATATAATGCCCTTTTTTCCCATTGGTCATATAGTGTTTTTCCTATTCCCTTGTTTCTGAATGTATCTCTTGTTGCAATAAGGTAAATGAAAGCCCGGTTATTTCGACATAGTGCATAAATATAGCTACAAATAATGTTATCATTTACAGCAACGATCGATAAATCAGAAAATAAAAAAGGAAATATATAGTGATGATATGGCTTTATAGTATTGCTTGCAGATCCCCAAAATAAATTTAGATTCGAAACAATTTCTTTATGCGCAGATTCATTTAAATTTAAAAAAGTAATTTGGGAATTATTCTTCAGTTTATTCTGCCTTTATTATTTTATTATTATCATCAACCAATACCACTACCGGTTTATGAAGTTTGGCTTCATTTTCTGAAAAATTGGCATATGTAATTATTATAATTTTATCTCCTCTATGTCCAAGTCGGGCCGCTGCTCCATTTAAACAGATAATACCACTTCCCCTTTCTCCAGTTATTAAATAAGTAATCAGCCTATGCCCGTTGTTTATGTTAACCACATGTACTTTTTCATAGGCCAGCATATTTGCCTTTTCCATGATTTCTTCATCAACTGTCAAACTTCCTTCATAAAAAAGGTCAGCATCTGTTATGGTAGCCCGATGAATTTTTGATTTCATTAATGATATTTGCACTTAATTCTCCAGATTAATTAATAACTTACTCTTTATATTCTCTTTTTATATAATATTAGTTTACATAGTATCATTTGACAATTATTTTTTACATTAAAGAGTTCGATGCTAAAAAAGTTATTATATAGTAGTTTTCATTTTTTGACATTAAGATACATTCTCATATCAATATTTTATAATTCAATATATTTATTTATCGTTTTTTTTTATTTTATTTCGTATCCGGGAAATCCCATTGTTCTGACAATAATTTTTTTACTTTCATATATAATTATAGCACAACCTTTAAAGGATTTTATTTTTTTTTCCCTGCTTATGAAGCCTGTAAATAATTTATCTGATCAATTTGCACCAGTTGATCAAAAAATACCATCACTTTACAATAAAATGGATCTGATTCAATACATGAATAATTTAAATCGAGAATTAAATTGTTCTGAAATATTTCTGCTTTCATCAGATCCTGAGCAAAAAGCAATTATTTCTTATATGAATAATACGTACTTAGAAAAAAACATGAAATCAAGTCATATAGGAGAAATTTGTAATGCAATACAATTTTCTGTAACATCTTTACAATGGAATGAGTTTCCCCCTGTTGTTCAGACTATTTTAAAAAACTATACCTGGCAAGTGATAATACCTCTTTTTTTTAGAGACCATCTTACTGGATTTCTGGCCTTTAGTTGTTTAGTAAGTAAAAAAAATATTGCTGCTATTCAAAAAGTATCTTACAGATTTGCTTTGTTGCTGGAAAATGAAGTATTACTTTCAAAAGCGATGAAAAACCGTTTTTTTATTAAAGAGTTTCGAACAGCACGAAAAATAGAATCGTTGTTGATTACGGATAACAGAATTGTAATTAAAGACAGAATAATCAATTATATCAATAATTTTGATGGGGTGAACAGATATTATCCTCTTTTGTATGAAAAAAGTTTTAATAAAGAAAATTCTAAAACTGTTTATTTTATTTTATCTAAAGTATCCAGTACTATGGCTCGAAAAAAATCAATATTGCTTTTTGATTTGCAAGGTTATTTTTTGGTTCATAGTAAAAATGCAAATTCATTGCAAAGTCTTGCCCAGATGTTAAATAAAAGTATATGTATTTCATCTTTAAAGTATTTTATAGAGGGTTATCTTTTTGAAATAAATCAAAATGGAAATTTTTCATATATTTCTTTTGGAAAAAATCTCTCAATCGAAGCTGATATGAAACAACACTTAATTCCAGAAAACCTTTATCTTGGACAGGACAAAAATTCTATTTTTAAAAAAACAAGTATAAAATATAATAATGATATTATAATTAAAATAGAGAATAACTCTTTCGTTCAAATATCAAGATTAAAATGAAAAAATATTTATTAATTCCTATTCTCCTGGTATTGCTTTTTGTATTATTAAATGAAATATATCAAGTAATTTCGATTGTAAATATTTATCCTGTATCCACATTATCTTCTCCTTTTGGAAATACCATTCTAGGTATTTCAAGATCTATACCAGATGGTTTTTATTATTTTCATTCAGATATTATTCCTTTGCAGATTCAGAGGCAGACTCACTTTACAATATATGCACTGAGTCCAGCTCTTGCAGCCGTTATTTTTTTTATTTTATCTTCGTTATTTCTTATAATTTATGCTCGAATAAAAAGACTCGAAAAATCATATATAATTTTTTCGTTTATAATTTCAATTCAGTATATTTCATTTATAGATTACATATTAAATTATAATTATTTATATTTGTTTTATTTTACATCTTTTTTAATAAATATTTCTTTTTTAAAATTTTACATGGCACTTTTTGATAGAACAATTCGTTTAAGGTATATTATTTTTTCAATATTTTTGTCTATAATTCTTGTAATGGGTTTATATCCGGAAAATGCTTCAGAAGAAAGAAGATTAATATTTTTAATAGGTTTGTTTCATTTTGCAACATTCATTTATGGTGCCTGGTTACTGTTTTCTGATTATAAAGCAACCGATCAAAATATAAAACAAACCGGTATAAAGAGGGTTCTTGCCTTGCTTGCTCTCATGATTATTTTTATTCCTGCAATGAGTTATACCATTCCTTTATTTATAAAAATTCCAGTTTTTCTTAATTTAAATGTTTTATTTTTCATTCCTACGACATTTCCGATGTTGCTGATATTTATAAGTTTAAAATATGGATGCATTTCGTTTGAAAAGCCGGTAAGAAACTGGTTAATCAGAGTTATTTATTTTATTTTTTTTGCATTTGTATACTGGTTTTTGATTGGTTTTCAAATGGAGTCTTTGATTTATAATAAAACGAATATCTGGCTACATCTTTTTTTATCTGTATTTTTTATTTTTGCATTTGATATGATCAGATCAATTACATATTTTAATATTAATCAATATGATATTTTCAGACGATTTACTCAGGATATCAAGTGGCGCGAGGTTCTAACACAGTTTGAAAACACCAAGCAGTTAGGACTTTTTTTAGAACGTTTTATTCATATGTTGAAAAGTAGTCTTGATGTTCAGGATATTTTTATCATTGTTGAGCATAGTATTCTAGAGGGATGGAGCATCAGTAAGTCATATTTACACTCTTATTCTGCAGTGCATCCGATTTGGTATCAGCTTGATAAAAAAAAGGAAAAAAATCAATACACATATTTACTCGCAACCGATAAAGATTCGGCTGAAATTATTATAAAGAAAACAGATACCTTTATAATTATCCCTTTCCATCAATTCAAGGCAGCAATTGTATTATCAGAACGCAATAAAGGAATTCCATTTTTTATAGATGATATAAAATTTGTTCATAGCGCGATAAAGCATATTGAACCTATATTAATAAATTTTAGATTACTGGTACAATCCATACAGACAAGAAAAATGGAAAAGGAGCTGGAAATTGTTTCCAATATGCAATATAATATGCAGTTACCGGTTTTAAACAGTTCAGATTGTCAAATTCATTTGTATCGGAGACCTTTTAGACAGGTAACTGGTGACTATATCGATGTTATACCTGTAAATAATAATGCACATTTCATTTTTTTAGGTGATGTTACCGGGCATGGTCTTGCAAGTGGATATCTGTTAACTATGGTTCGGTCCACTATTTATGGATCGATTGAGTACAAAAATTACCAGCTTTCTGATATATTTTACAATATTAATTCAGCTTTGGCGCATAAAAATAGTTCCTCTAGTTTAATGACTTTATGTGGTATATTTATCAATAAATCAGTAATTGAAAAAGAAAAATATATTTCAATAAGCTTTATAAACGCCGGTCAACATGCAGCTTTAATTTATCAAAAACAAAGCGGAAAAATAATTAAACTGGAACGTGAATATGGTGTATTAGGTGTTACTTTAACTGAATTTAAAGCTAAAAATTTTAAGTTTCAGGAAGATATTAAATTAATAATACTTTCTGATGGGGCATTCGAGGTTTTTAATGAAAAAGAGGAGATGCTTGGAGAGGAGAAATTAACAAATTATATTTTAAGCACTATAAAACAAGATTCAGGCACGCATACTCAATCAATTATAAAATATATTTTTGAATACAGCAGCAAAGCTGGCATTCACGATGACATCTCAATTTTAATGGTAGATTACAATTTATAAATTAATTGTTTTTTTTCTCTTCCTGTTCGCCTATTTTCCTGACCGGATATTTCAGTTTTGTAATTTCGAACATACTGCCGTACATTGTGCCGAGATGCATATTTTTAATTTCGTCATTTTTAATTTGATCTGATTTGTTTTCAGCTGCAATTTTTCTATCCAGTATGGTCACAACAAAAATATCTGAGCCTATGGTCCATGGTTTCATGTTTTGATTTAATTTAACTGTAAATAAATTTTCAATTAATAGATTGTAATCATCAAGTTGAGAAAGGTTGATTCCTCTTTCTCCTGGGTGTTGCTTGTTCAACGCTGCTGAAAGATTGGAATTTAAATCAACATTCAAAAGACGAATGGTTTTACCTTGATATTTTTTTGCAAGCATTGAAGCCGACATCGACTCGGTATCTTTTGTCAGGTTATTTAACCATTCCGCTTCAAATTTTCCTTTTCGCTCATTAAGTATTGAATTTTCAATAGCTTCTCTTTTAATATCGGTCAGCTTTTCATCTTTATTTTTTGCCAGGTATTCGGTTTTAAATTTTTCCTGAATGTCCTGCTCTGTAATTCCAATTAAATTTTTAAGTGATTTTTTCTTTGCCTCATCACTCAGGTAAAATATTTCATACGAAATAGTGGAGTTTTTTAATAAATAATCATCATTTATTTCTCTTTTTCCTGAATATGCCAGTTTTCTTAATAATTCGTCATTTTTTTGTAATCCATACTCCCATAGGGCCATATTTTTTATATCTGAAAAAGCAAGTTGATTAGGTGTAAGTATCTCTTTTTCAAAAGTTTTAAAATCATATCCATTTTCATTTTGATATTTTAAAAAGTTGACCTCTAAAAATCTTGCGGTAAGTTTATTAAATGCTTTGCTTAAAGGATATAATCCAGCATCCTTAGAAATAATAATAAAAAGCTTTTGTCGGATTGCCTGATCCATTGCCTGCTGGTTAATATAATTCAACAACTGACCTGATACATTTTCATTTTTAAATTGATTTTTTATAATGTTATCTTTTATATTGGAAATTTCTTTTTTAGTGATAACTTCACTACCAATTCGGGCAGCAATATACCTGTCAGCTGATGAGGATGAACCCATATAATCCGGCATGCCAAAGGTTAAAATCACCAATCCAATAATAAGCAGTATAAAAAAGTAGCTGAACCATTTATATAATTTATTCATAATTTCCATATGGTCACTTTCCTCTTTATAAATACACATACAAATATTTTTCATATAAACAGTAAACTCTGTAGTTAGTTTTTATGTAGAATGATTAAAATCATTCTTTTCGATATATCTTCTTTTTTTAATCATAGATCAGGTGAAAAATGTTGTTTTATTGGTGTTTTTATGTTTTGAAATTTTTTGTTATAAAAAAAATCCAATAAATATTGATAATAGTGAATTAAAAAAACCTTATAAACGTATTCTCACGGCAAATTTATTTTCTTCAGAAATTGTTTATTACCTCGGAGATAATGCAGTAGGTAAACTTATAGGGGTATCAGCTCTGGTGGATGACAAAACATTCTCAAATACAGTAAATCATTGGCCTTCAATTATAAAAAGATTTAACGGTAAATTTGAAGAATTATTTGTTTTGCAGCCAGATTTAATAATTGTAGCAGACTTTCAGGATATTTATCAAAAATACAATCTGGATAAGTATAATTTTAACTATCTACTATTAAAACCTTTGACAGGGTATAAAAATTATTTTGAAAATATACGATTAATAGCTGCTGCGTTTCAAAATAAACCAAAGGGTGAGGAGTTAATTACTGGTTTTTTAAAAAAGGAAAAAAGAATAAAAAACCGAGTTAAACATATTAAAAAACATAAAACAATTGTAACTTACATATCTGGTTATTCGGCTGGCACCCAAACAACTTTTAATGATATTGCCGAAACTGCAGGTTTTATAAATATGGCGGCAGAAAATGGTTTTATTCAACATAAATTATTGCCCCTTGAAAAACTTATTCTGTGGAATCCGGATATTATTGTACTTTCTGCAGATAAAAATAATTTAACCGAAGCGGAAAATCAATTCAGAAAACTTCCAGGAGTAGGCAAAATGAGCGCTGTAAATAATCAGGGTGTAATAGCAATACCAATGAATTTACTCTCTTCAACAGATGACCGTATGCTGGATGTTGCAGAAATACTACAAAATCGTGTATATTTAAATGAAAAATAAAAAAAATATTTTTATTTATGTTTTATACAGCACTATTTTTATTTCGATATTTTTTGTTTCCCTGATGACTGGTCCTGGTAACATTTCTTTATCAAAAGTTTTCAGCTTGTTATTTTTTATTTCACCTTCATTTCAGGAGGATTCTATACATTATACACTTTTGCATCAATTAAGAATACCAAGAACTATAATGGTGTTATTGTCAGGGGCAGCCCTTTCAGTGGCGGGAGTTATTACCCAGGCAATATTTAGAAATTCTTTATCTTCTCCTGGTATTTTGGGAATCAGTTCAGGAGCAGCACTTTTTTCCGTATTATCCATGTACTTTGGTCTGGAAGTGTATTCTTTTTATATTGTTCCGCTTGCTTCTTTTTCAGGTTCATTTTTAGTATTTTTTATTCTTATAATGCTTTCGGATAAGTTAAGTGGTATGAGTTCATTGCTTTTAACAGGTCTGGCATTAAGTGCTTTTTTTAATTCCATTACAACGCTACTTTTAAATACAGGTCTGGAAAGGCTTGATTTTGCCGCAAAAGTGTTGCGCTGGATGATGGGTAGCTTTGAGGGTCTTGGCTGGCTTCATATTTACTGGACTATAATACCGGTTATTATTTCATTTTTTCTTGCGATCTGGATAGCCCGGGATCTTGATACGCTTCATCTTGGTATTGATACTGCGATAACTCTTGGAGTAAATTATCGTATGCTGGTTATCATTGGAATTATAATAATTTCACTTTTAGTTGGAATTATTACAGCTATGGTGGGAATTATTGGGTTTGTGGGTTTGATTATACCTCACATGGTCAGAATGGTCACAGGGGCAGGCCATAAACGGTTAATTTTACATTCTATAGTTGTCGGGGCAATTTTTCTACTTTTGGTTGATATTGTAGTGCGAAAATTTGATAGCATTGCACTGGCCCCCGGAGTAATTACAGGCTTATTTGGTGCCCCCTTTTTTTTATGGTTAATTATAAAAACCAGGTATAGCGAATGACATTTACTCTTGAAAATATTTCCATGAATTATTCGCCTGTGAGAGAAGAAGGTGTACTTTTCAAAAATATGAAAATTGATTTTTCAACTTCATCAATCGTAACACTGGTCGGTCCAAATGGAAGCGGAAAATCAAGTTTGTTAAAAATCATGGCTGGTTTAATCAAGCCGCTGACTGGAAATATAGTAATAAATGGAAAAAATATTCCGGATTATTCTCACAAGGAAAGAGCAGAGTTAATAGCATATTTACCTCAAACTACTCCTTTATATTACAATTTAACAGTCAAAGAGCTGGTACAGCTTGGTAAAAGTAGAAAAATTTTTACATTTGATTCAGATTCTCGAATATCAGATGAGTTGGTTATGCATTCACTGGAAAGAGTAAATATGCAACTTTTTGCGAATAGAAAAATATTTTCTCTAAGCGGAGGGGAGCTCCAAAGAGTTTTGATAGCAAGAGTATTAATGGGAAATGCCCAAATAGTGTTATTAGATGAAATAACTACCTCATTAGACATTGAGCACGTTTTACAGATTATGGATATAATAAAAGAGCTTGCTTCAGAGGGAAAGCTGGTTATATTTTCAATGCATGACTTTCATTTTGCATCAGAATATAGTGAATTTACTCTGCTTTTGGGTTATCATAATGAGAACAAATATTTTTATGACAAGAGTACTCAAGTATTGATACCTTCCATACTTGAAAAAACATTTAATGTTAAAATCGAACTTACTAAAGAGAGTTATAGATTTAGACGACATAATTAGATAGTTATATGTTAGTACGATTCTGGGGTGTTCGTGGTTCGGTTGCTTCTGCAATAAATTCTGATGCAATTATGTCTAAAATTGTCAAAATTCTTGAATATGCTACTCCTGCAGATATAATGACACCAGAAAGTATAAATAGTTTTGTAAATTCTCTGCCTTTATCATTAAAAGGTACTTTTGGCGGAAATACAACCTGCGTGGAAATCCGCTCAGATAATGATGCGATATTTATTATTGATGGCGGTACCGGTTTGCCCAGATTGGGGCATCAATTAATGACAGTGGAACAAAAAAAAGAGATGCATATAAATATGTTTATGACCCACTCGCACTGGGATCATATTCAGGGAATAATGTTTTTTGGACCATTTTTTAATCCTGTAAATACAGTTAATATTTACTCTTCTATGGAAAATATGCATGAACGCTTGCAGTATCAAACTCCTTTCACCCATTTTCCTATAACATTTGATGACATGGGAATAAATAAAAAATTTTTTTATTTTCCAGAAAAGGAAGAAATAAAAGTTGATGAACTATATGTAAGCAGTAAAGCTGTAAGACATCCTGGAACTGCATATTCATACAAGTTTAGAACAGAAGATAATCGTTCTGTAATTTTTTGTTCTGATGCGGAATTTGGCATAGATATGATTGAAAATATTGAATCTTATATTGAATTTTTCAAGAATGCTGATATATTAATTTTTGATACGCAATACACATTTGAAGAGTCTTTACAAAAAATTGACTGGGGTCATAGTTCTACGTCCATTGCAACAGATATTGCTTTAAAAAGTGGAGTTAAAAAGCTGATATTGTTTCATCATGATCCCTGGTATGATGATGAAAAAATGGATGCTGTAACTATAAAAGCTTTAAAATATAAGGAGCTAATGGCTCCAGGACATTTGTTAGAGATAGAAACTGCGTATGAAGGCATGATCTTGCATTTGTAACGGGAAAATGTCTAAATTGGTTTTAAAATATATTTTAGTTTTTTTTTGTATAATTTTAAAAATTTATGCAAAACCGATAGGCTGGTATAATGAGATTCTTATATCTAAAGATGTCATAGATTTTAATATTGCCCAAAAAAATGACAGTTATATAAGCGCGGCACTTTTCGAAAGTTCAAAATCTTTTGTTCCAAACAACAGTTATTCGGTTACTTTAAAATATATTGAATTTAAAGAGGCAAAAAATAATATTATTAATATTGCGGATATTGTGTTACCTCCCGGGGAAACATTGTTCTATACTGGTCTGTCAATTGACCAAACCAAAGATAAAATAATTATCGTCTGGCAGGAACCATCTCATAGCAACTTTGGAACAATTATTAAGTATGTTGTTGCAGACAAAAAAGATAAAAAATTCAGTAAACCGGTTATTTTATCAAAAACCAATTATAATTTAACACAACCTCATATTTATGGCGATGATTCGGGAATCTTTTATTTGATACTTGAACAACGTGATCAGGCAAATAAATTTTCCTTTGTTTATTATCGTTTTATACAAGATAAATTTGAAGATGCTCTTGAGTTAATTAAAAATGTAAATTCTATTGGAAAAGGTGCATTTTTTCCTGCAGTGATAACCAGTGAGGGCAATATTGATATTTTATATCAAAGCAGACAGTCTGATATTCTTACCGATGAGCTTTTTTTAACAAACTCACAAAATTCGGGAAAAAATTTTAGCAGTGCTAAACGTATTACCGAAAACAAGCATAATGATTTTGCTCCAGCTATAAATCGAATCAACGGAAATCTGGAATGGGTATGGCAATCTGATGAACCTGGTTTTTGGCAGATTTACATTGGAGGTGAAAAGCTTCCAGTTACAAGAATTACCTCTTCAAACGCAAATTGTTATTCTCCTGTTTTATCTTACTCTCAAAAAAATGGTCATCTTGTCGTATGGCAGGATCACCGGAAAATACCTCCGCAGATTTATGGAAAATTTACTGATAAGGTAAATAATGAATATTTATTTTCCGAAAATCCTGTAACTGATTACAAAACTTCTGTTCAGCCTCCAAATCTGGTAACAATTAAAGATCAGATGTATCTGATATACACTACAAACAATTTATTGTATTTAAAAAAAGTTGATTCTGAAACATCTCCGATTTCCATCAGTTCAAATACTCATCCTGAAAATACTCCGGTTAAAAATAATAATGTAAAAATAAATATTATTGTAAACAATGAACCATCTGAAGTTAAATCATATGCTTATTTAATTGACAACAGAGCTGACTCAGTTCCTGATTTATATAATCTGGATGGAGGAGTTTCCAAACTTGAAAAATCCGGGCTTAGTGGAGGGGAATATTTTCTTCACATAAGATACCAGGACAAGGCCGAAAATATTTCTCCGGTATTTCATTATCGTTTTTTAATTGATCTTGAAAATCCATCCATTCCGGAAATTCAATCGAGCACACATCCAGAAAATAGTAATACAACAGCAACAGATGTTCATCTTGCTTTCCGCTCAGTAGATGACCTTGGTGTAAAAGGCTATATGTACACTTTTTCGACAAATCGCGGTGCGGTTCCGGATTTATATACAGATAAGAATGAAGTTGTTTTTCATGAAACATTGCCAGGCAAATATTATTTTCTGGTACAGGCTTTAGACCAGGCAGGAAACAGCTCACCTATTGCTGCTTACCCGGTAAATGTTGTATATCCGGATTATGAGGATTTTTATGTTACAAATAATATTGTAGATGGGCGCATGACCTCGGATACTTTAAATTTTGAATTTACTTTGAATAAAAAAAGTAGTCCTGTTAAAACAATTTATGCTCAATTTGCCGGGAAACCCGAAAACGTTTTAGACTTGAAAAATATTGTTAAATTTAAAACAGAAAATAAAAGTTCAAAAATTTCAATAGAAATGAACAATATTAACTTTGGATTGCAAACTTTCATGTTTATGCTTTTATATGAAGATGGCTCAAAAAGTACTTTAAGAAAATATTATTTTGAATATACAAAATCACGATCATTTCGAAGCACAACAACAGGTTATTCCCTTGGTAAAAGATTAACGATATCTAAAAATATTTTATATGCAGATAATAGTGATGCGGAAAATTTGCGACCTGATATTCACATGAATATTGAAAATGGAATATATAAAATATCTTTTTCTATGAAAAATAAATACCGGATTCAGGGATACAGTTATCAGATATCCGATTACCCCGAAATGCCTGACGGAAAGTTAAATTATGTAAAAACGCCGGTATATTTATATAATTTAAACCCTGGAATATATTATTTAAGTGTTATGCCGGTACTAAAAACCGGAAGCAGACAATCTGTTTCTTATTCATTTATTCAATTTGAAGTAACATCTACAGAACTTTTTATATCAGGAGAATATTTTATAATTATTCTGGCTTTATTTTTGATTATTATTGTATGGATTCTGAAAAAAAGAATTTATTATTTTTTGCACAGGTTTCAGAGGGTATGATCAGATTTATATTTTATTTATTTCTGTTTTTTAATACCGTAAATGCTGCAAATAATAGCGTTGCATGGCCCCTTTATCCATTTAAAGCGATAAAAACAGTAGCTGGAGTCTGGTCAGATAGTTTTTTTATAATTAAAAGCAATAAAATAATTTATAAATCAGATGGTTCTAAAATGGAAAAAATCAAATCATTTGCTTTTAAAGTCAATCTTGTTTACCATATTCCTTTAATGGATGCAGATGTTATAGCCGGATTTTCTAATAAAAAAAATATTTTGCAATATTTTGTAATTGATAAAGAAGGAAATATTATAACCAATGAAAAAATTCAAATGGAGCACAGGGTTCTTGATTTTGATCTAAGATTTGCTCTGGGAAGGGTTCCTGTTATATTAATGTTAATTGAAGAAAGTCCAGGGTTTGGTATTGCATTATGGTATAATGAACGTTATAGTTTAATTTCACAGACGAGCGAACCTGCTCAAAAACTATATTTGCAATGGTTTGAAAAAAAAGGGCATTATATCAGTAAAAAAGATGACGGTTTTTATTGGAGTATATGGAGTCTGGGAAATTATTTTCACTATAAAATTCCAATAGCATTAAAAAATATGGATTTTATTGTCGAAGATGGAGTGACCTATCTGGTGGGGGTAGATTCCGCAGGAGCTATCTGGAATCTGAATATAGAAAAAGATAAAATAGTTCCCATAAAGATTTTCTCCAGTAGTTTATTTCAATATGCTAATGATTTCAAGGTTTTTTTTAATATAGATCATTATGTTATATCATTGGTATTGCCAGAAGAAAAAAAAATTATATATGCCCATCTGGGAAAGTCTATTAGAAAACCAGTAAATGCTTCTATTCAAAGTTTTTTTCTTTTGACCAATAGTTATTCGGAACCAGGTCTTATAAAGGAAAAACTGGTATGGCTGGAAAATGTTTCTGAATCATTCATTTATTTGCGTAGATCTGACTCAGGGTTTTCTCCGATAAATAATTTTTCCTGGACAATTAAAAGTACTTCAGGATTCCCCCAGATATTTATGGAATGGAATAATCCTGGTGCATCCAATACTTTGTATAGATATATCATTAATGAAGCAATAGTATCAAATCCTCTTCCTGATTATCAAAAATCAGGTGAGCGCATTAATTATAATCCTGTCAAGGAGGGTACTTATATATTACATATTCAGGCAAAAAATAGTGTAACAAATGAGGAGTCTCCTGTTTATCATTTTCCGATGAAATGGCAAAAGCCCGAGATGCCTTTGATTAATTTAATTAATGAAAAATCTCCAGGTTTAATAACAGACAACTTCATTCAAATTATGATTAAAAACAGGGTTCAGGCGGATTATTATGTTTCAGCGAATAAAATTCCTGTAGATGAACCGCAATCTCTGGCTGCTTTTAATAATGGAATTATTTCTGTTCCTGTAAATTTTAAACCTGGAAAATATTACCTCCATGTCAGGGTTCGTGATAAAAATACAGGTGAATTCAGTTCTACAAATCATTATATTTTTTTTCGAGATGAGTTTGAGATGGAACAAAGTGTCGGTTTAACTGAATTTAATGCCGATACCCAGGAATTAAATTATCTTTTAGAAAAATTTTCAAAGTCCGAAACTGGAAAAGAACGAGAATATTATTATAAAAAAATTTATGATCTCCGAAAGCGCATTGAAAAAGAGATTAAGGATCAATTGTAAAAAAAAATGGTATAAAAAATATTAAACTTGAAGAACCTGCTAATACTCCCAATTGAAAAACAGGTACAGATCCGAAATTTTCCCATATTAATCCGCCGGTAATACCTGAAAGTAAAAGAGCGGCCCCTGTAAAAAATGCATATATTCCAAAAGCAGTACCCTGAAAGTTTCGCTGAACTGTATTTGAGATAAGTGCACTGAACACTCCTTGTGTAAATCCCATATGAAGGCCCCATAATGATATTGAAATAATATATAGCAGAGGGGTTACATTCAGACTTAATAAAAAATTGCTGCAAATTAAAAAAAATATTCCCATTGTAGCCACTTTAAATTTTCCCAAGTGATCAGACAAGCTTCCTGCTGGATATGCACTAAGTGCATAAGTTACATTCATAATTATCAGCGTCAGTGGAATAATTGAGTTTTCAGAAAAAATATCATTTGCTCTCAATAGGAGAAATGCTTCATTGAAGCGGCTGAAAGTAAATGCAAATCCAGCTAAACAAATTATCCAGAACGTTCGCGGCAGATTTTTCCACTTTCTTAAATCATGATCTTGCTTTTGATGAAACTCTTTTTTATCTTTAATAAAAAATAATATTATTCCTACAGAAAAGACTGCGGGAATTATTGCAAATAAAAAGATATTAATAATAGATACAGAAAAATAGGTGTATAAAGCAAATGCTATGACGGGACCGATGATAGCTCCGATGCTATCCATACTTTGTCTAAGTCCAAAAGCTTTTCCTTTAATTTCGGGCGGGGTAACATCAGCAATTAATGCATCTCGTGGTGCTCCTCTGATTCCTTTTCCGATACGATCTGCAATTCGGGCAAAAGAAATCATTATTCCACTGGAGGAGAATGCAAAAAATGGCTTACTGAGTGCAGCTAATGAATATCCGGCAAGAATTAAAATTTTTCTTTTTCCGATTGAATCACTGATTACACCGGAAAAGGTTTTGGTTATTAAAGCCGTTGTTTCAGCAATTCCCTCGATAATTCCTATTGAACTCATGGATAGACCCAGGTTTTGAATAAAAAAAAGAGGTAAAAGGGCATGAATCATCTCGGATGAGCTATCCATAAAAAGACTTACAAAACCCAGCATGATAACAGTGCGGTTCAATTTGGGTATAGAGTTATTTTTCTTTTTTAACATAAAATTTTTTTTGAAAAGTTGCTTTACTATCTTTGTTCTGTTATTATTGAATCCTATGATGCAATTTATTAAATCTAATTTATATATTACTATTATTATTTCATTATTGGCAGTAAAGTCAATATATGCTGAGCCGTATAAAAAAATGGCTAAATATATAAGTAACAAGGCACAGGATAAAAAAATAGAAAAAGTTGCGGTAATACCTTTTAATAGCCTTGATAATAAAAATTCTGCAGAAGGCGAAGTTATTGCAGAAGAGTTGATATACAAACTGGTCAATTATGGAAAAGTACGTGTTGTTGAAAGAAGTCAGGTTGATAAGATACTTAAAGAGCTGCAACTTAATCAGACAGGTACTATTGATGCAAAGATGGCACAAACCCTCGGAAAGGGTTTAGATGCGCAGGCGCTTGTTATGGGAAGTTATAGTGAACTTACAAATGGAGATTTAAAAGTAAATTCGAAACTGGTGGTAACAGAAACATTTGAAATTATTGGTGCTATTCAAGTTAATGTAGAAAAAAGTAATGATAATGAAGTTCAAAGCAGTAGAAAAAAATCACGTAATGATGAAGTTACAAATACAGATGTTGCATTGATTACTGGTTACATGATTCCTTTAAGGAGTTTGTCCATATATGATAGCTCCAATCTTGACCTTGGTACTACAAAATTGTCTCATTCATATAATGGATTAGAATTAAAATCCAGAATGCCCATCATATTTCGCTATATAAGCTGGAGTTCAAGGATTTTTGGAAGCAGTTTTGATTTTGGCTATCATGGTTATGAATTTAAACCACAAAATTTTTCAGTAGTCTCCTCTGTTAATAATGTACCTTCAGTTAATAGTTTTGCGATGAGTGATGCGCTAAATTATAAATTTAATATTTATTTTATGCAATATTCGTTACTTGTTAGAATTCCAGTATCAACAATCGTTTATCCTTATGCTGGCATTGGTTATAAAATGTCTCTTCATTACTTAAAGTACAGCGGGTCAGGCAATCAAAATGTAGTCTTGGCTCCTAAAAATAATTCAGGTGTTGATTTTAATTTTGGTGGAATTGGTTCAGCGGATCCATTAGATAATCTGGCCGGATATTTTACATTTTTGCTGGGTGCACGGGTAAATATTTATGAAAATCTTTCTTTTTTTGCCGAATACGCAAGAATGAAATATGGTCAGACTGAATACTCTTATACAGATACGTCGACCACTGGTTATAATGATTTTTATTATTCCAATTCAAATGCTACAACATCGACAAGAAATATTACCATAAGTTATATGGATTCACATATTATTTATGTTGGTATTTTGTATGGTATATAATTCGTTTTTTCAACGAAAAGTAAAAGTCCGTTGAAATCTGATGGAATGTTGATTTAAAGATAACTGTATCCATGGTTTTCGGTAGTAGGATACAGCGTATCCGCATATTGTACCAACAATTGCTCCACCGATAACATCGGTAAAATAATGTCGATCTGCGGCAATTCGAAAATAACCGACAGAAGAGGCTAATGCCAGTCCGGTAATAGATATAAGGTATTTGTACACAGGAAACTTCTGAGAAAGCATTAACATTGAGGTTGTTGCAATCGCAAAGCTAAATGAGGTGTGCCCGCTGATAAATGAAGAATAAGTTTCGGAAGATGTGTTGTTTGAGGTTTGGAAGTAGGAGTAAGGTCTTTGGCGTGCTGTACTCATTTTGATTACCCGTGTTACTAATTCTGCATAAATACCAGACTCAACCATGCTAAAAATTCCGGATTTCAAATTATTCGGCATAACAATCAAAGGTGCTCCAATTATAAAAAAACCTATTGTTGTAGCAAAGAGATCGCTAAATAATGCAGCCCTGGGTTTATTTTTCCAGATTAGTTGATTTCTAATATTTCTATCGAGAAGAGGCGGTTCGATCCAGCGGGGTTTTTCAGGTCCAATGCAGGGTTGCAATGATTCAAGGGCAATCAGTGATAGGGTTGCGCCTGCGAGTTTATAATAATCAGACTTTTCTATTATATCAGGTATCTGGCTTGCCCAGATATTGGTAGTAAGGAAGGTTTGAAAAAGTAATAAAACAAAAAGCTTGATTATTTTCATATTTATTATTATTCATAAGATTAATGAACTGAAATTGTAAATCATAATTCTATATGGAAAAAAAAGAGTATTAAAACGATAACTATACTGGTGAGAAACTATAACTTTAAAAATAATATATCTTCTGTAAGAATTAATGAAATATCGAAAAATGATCGCCCGCGGGAAAAAATTAAAAAAACAGGTATTGCAAGGTTAAGTGATACCGAGTTAATTGCTTTAATTATTGGCTCTGGAAACAGTCGAACCGGAGTTTTCGAAATAGCAACAGAGGTTCTGCATATAATCGATCATAAATCAGCAGAAGATTATTACCACGTTTTTAAAACAGTTCGTGGAATAGGTGATGCAAAGGCAACTGCATTATGTGCAGCTTTTGAACTTACGAGACGAAAACTGAAACCCTCAAATAATAAAATCAAAAAGCCTGAAGATCTTTATCCCTGGTTAAAAGATTATAGTGAAAAAAAACAGGAGCACTTTATAACCATAACCTTAAATGGAGCGAATGAAATTGTGGCCAGGCGTGTAATAACAATTGGTTTACTTAATTCATCGCAAATACATCCAAGAGAGGTTTTTGCAGATGCAATTACTGATAGAGCGGCATCTATCATACTCGCGCATAATCACCCCTCAGGAAGCCTGGATCCGAGTCTTGAAGATATTGCAGTTACAGAAAAACTGGTGAGCTCAGGTATATTGTTGGGAATACCTGTACTCGATCACATTATAGTTTCGGGATTAAAGTTTTTTTCTTTTAAAGAAGAAGGTTTAATAATTTAAATGCTAATTATTTATTCAAATTAAATTTATTGATAGTTATCTTCAGTCTGGGGAGATAGGTTACTTTTTTGTTGCCCTGAAAACGGGGCTTCAATCAATGCTGATTTAGCAAAAACAAGTATTGAGGAGAAGCCCCATGAAAAGCTATCAAAAAGACATTCAG